>Ga0210377_10000661_pt1 | contig 32743 bp, 30 predicted proteins | sample PLM4_65_b1redo_FD_155480 | JGI IMG/M metagenome (GOLD analysis project Ga0210377, IMG submission 155480) | Groundwater sediment microbial communities from an aquifer in East River, Colorado, USA - PLM4_65_b1 redo | ecosystem: Environmental > Terrestrial > Soil > Riparian zone | place: USA: East... | reverse complement strand
CGGGGGTTTTGTAGTGCTGTTCGCCGATCCACAGGAGACCGACTTTTCCAATCTGATTGAGCGTGCTGAGCTTGCATCCGCCGCAATACTTGCTGGAGAAGTCACAGGTCTTCGTGGCGAACAGGGCGTCTCCGTCCACCCACGTGAAGCCGCGCGACGGCTTGAAGCCCGCGTGGCAGGTCGGGCAGACATCCAGTTCGAGGGGGAGCTTTCCGCACGGGAGGGTGATGCCGTCCGACACGAGATACTTTCCTCCGCCCTTTCTGAAACCGCACCCGCGGGCGCGTTCGTGACTCGTTCTGACAGTGACGCTCATGTGTTTTTCCTTTCTGTCGGTCGTTTTGAGGGGGTGAGGTTACTTGACAGTTCCCGGAACTATGATTCCATTTTTCACGGTGGCGGATGCGTACCACCGATGAGGCTCAGGGTAGTGCGGCCCTTCGAGCGCGATCTCGCCATCACGCGTTGCCGGAAACATTCCGCCGGGCTGGAAGGTGCTGATTTTCTTGCCCGAGGCAACGGCTTCCTTGAGGGCCTTTTTGTTTTTGAAGTTTATGGTGGTGTACATAGTTTTTTCCTTTACAGCCAACGATGGCGGAGTGCATAGCCGCCGTCCTTATGCCAGTGAATTTTCCGCCCCTGAGTGCCAGAGCAGCCCTTGCAGTTCGGTTTGTGGTCGTTGCACCGCGCGCACGTCTGACATTCGCCACAGACCGTCATTCCCTTGCAGACGGGGCACTGACGGCAGTTACAGGAGTCGTGCGGCGTGTAATCCCGGTCGCCGTTACTGTGGTCGTTTGCCGGGCATGAAGGAGCGCGGCTGCGGTGCTCTTCGCAGGCGGCACCTTCGCTGCACTCGTGCTCGCTCGACCCGTCACCGACACATCCGAAGCCGTCCGGGAAGAGTGCGCGACCGAGGTTGTAGACGATGTGGAATCCCATGTCCATTCCGCACCCGCTGACTGTCACGCCGTCACCGTTCTTATTCACTTTGGCGCCGATGAGGGTCGCGGTCGCGTAGTTGGGATGGAAAAAATCGTTGCCGTTCTTCGTGGGTACGACAACGCCGATCTGCCGGGACATCCCGGAGCGTGAGCGGCTCCGGAGAATGGTGTAAACCGTGTCGCCGGGCTTAATCATTTTGAGAAGTGTCTCGCGAGCTTCGATCTCGGACTGCTTCATGATTTTTCCTTTCAGCGTTCGTGAGTGAGAGTGAGTCCGTCCGCCCGGATGCCGTTCACGATGTCTTCGACGTAGCGGTGTTCGATGACGGTGCCGCCGCCCCAATGCTGCGCGTCTTTGGGAAGGAATTCGTCGCGCCATGCGGCAGCAGCCGGTGAAATCGCGGTGAGAACGTAGACGGTTCCTGAACCGCGAAGGATGAAGTCGGCCTCGGGGTGAGTGTGTGTCTTCCACTGCGGGCAGATCAGCCCGTTGTGCTTGATACGGCAGACGCCGCACCAGTAGACGCTCGGGGGAGTTTGAAGGACCGGTGTGGTTTCCATGGTGACTCCTTACTCCCTTAATGTAATAACTAATTGATGAAAAGTCAAGGGGAAAGGTTAGGGGAAGGCTAATTTATTGCAGGCGCGAGAGCTAGGAGCGGCCCTTCAGCGCCTTGAGCTTGGTCACGAGAAGGTTGCGGTTGTTCTGGTGACGGACCTGATCCCATTGCTCCGTGGAAGCCGTCGTTACGATGCGAAGCTCGCACTTGCAGTTCGCCAGACACTGCGTCTGGCCGGATCGTGGAGTGCAGGGCAGGGTCTCGCGTGTGAACGGGGAAGCAGTGGCGAGGAACAAACAAGACTGACAGTGTTCCGCCGGGTTGAGCTTCCAGTACATGATCGAATGGTGTGGATGCCCGACGACGCGCGCCGTCTCGTATACGTGGTCGAGCGTCCTCACGTAGAATTCAATTCGCTGCTCGACCGTGAACCTCCGCCACGCTGCGTCAATGGAACCGGTAATGACTGATGTAACGAATTCGTTCCAGTAACGCCGTTCGTGTGAGAGGCTGCTTTTCATCCAGTCTTTGTCGTGCTGGTCCATGGTGAGTGTGCCGCCGATCTCAAGCTGAGTCAGACCGGCAGCACGTAATCCGAGAGCGTAGGCTTCGGCATATGCTTTGTCGAAAGCGCCTTTTGAAATCGACTTCATTCCTTCCCCGGTGTAGCGCTTGTCTTTGAAACCCTTGACCGCGTTCAGAAGCTCGGCTCGAAACTGGCTCTTCAGTTCGTCGAGCTTGCTTTTGGCGACGGAAGCCTGATACTTTTTCGCGGATTTCCAGTCATCGTAATTTGCGAGCGCTTGATAGGTGTGAAGCTGTGTGCGCGGACGATTCCTCGCGGAGGGTGCGTGCTTCAGATGCCCGTGCGTGGAAATAGCCTTACTCTCGATGAGACCAGACAGCAGGCTGTCGAGAAATTCGATCTCGGTCAGCATGTCAGCGGGAGAGCTATTTTTTGCCATTCGAAGTAGCTGCGAGAGAGTCTAGAAATAAATTGAGACTTTGAATTTTCTGCTCGGCCTGCGTGGTCGCATCGAAGCCGAGCTTGATGCGGCGAGGAACGTCTATTTCTTTTCCACCATTGAGGTTCGAGACTACCGTTTTAGCTTCGACCACTTTCGGGTAGAAGAGACCGACGCGTCCAAGCTGTACTTCTTCTCCGTGCGCTACGGCATCGAGGATCACCTCAGATGCTGCTCCAAGGACGCGTTGTACGAGAACCGGACTCCATTCTGGTTCCAATGAAGAGCCGCCGGGAATGCGGGTATCGTTGAGGGTCTCTGAAATTCGTTTGGCGAGGAGGACCAACGGGGACGGGTTAGGCACGTTTAATTCGCCTCCTTTTTGTTTTCGGTTTCTTTGAGTCCTTTGACAGCAGCTTTCGCGAAGTTACGAAGTTGCGGGTATGATGTGATGATTTTTTCTTTCATAGCGGAAAGGTCGGCCTTGAGTCTTTTCAGGTTCTTAGCATCAGCGTCGTGTGTTCCGCTTTCTTCCATCGCATCGGCGGCTTCCTCTCCGAGAGCGTCAGCAAAGAGCGATTTGATTCCGGCGGGGAATTCATCGCGTGGCATTTTTTTCGGTAGCTCGGGTGAGACGGGATTGCTAGGATCATGCTTTGTCGGGTCGTCGCCGTTCTTTCCGTCTGCTCCCATCCCTGTCCGCTGTTGCAGGAGGTTATTGCGGATGCTGTTCAGGAGCTTTTCGAGGGTTTCCTCGGGAACATCGTGAAGGAACGTTGAGGTGACGTGTTTGCTCCACGCTTCCTTATCCCACCCCATGCTGTCTGCAAGCGCTACGAGCGCGCTCATGACTTCAGCACGCCGCTGCCACAGATCCTCGTTCAGTCGGTCTGAGATGACACTCAACCCCGCCATCCTGACATCGAAGTCTGGTATTTCGCCTTTTCCTTCGAGCGCCAATCGCACTTGACAGATTCTCTTGACCATTTCCCGGAATCCCCGCTGAAGGCGTTCGATTTTCCGGGCAAAGTGGATATCCTGTATTACTAGAGCGGCCTTGCTGTCCCATGCACCCTGAGTGACTCCATCGAGGTAATCACGGGGGATGCCGAGCCCGGCGCAGAGGTTGTTTCGAAAATAATTCAGATCGTCCACGAGTCCCTGTGGAGGGACTCGACTTGGAAGCGTATCTACCTTTGTTTCAGATCCGGTACGCTTCGGCATGAAAATGTCTTCCTGAATCGTGTTTGGATTGAAGTCGGCCTTGAACTGCTGTGTTGTCGGGTCGAAGTATTCTTTTCTTCGTAGCCACTGTTTCCATTTCTTGACGAGTCCAAGCGCTTCCTCTTCAGATGCGTTGCCCACGTCGATGGTAAAGATGTGGCGTTCGACAGCACGTTGCACGTGGGCCAGTGCGACCATCGTTTCGAGGATCTGAAGCATCTTGTATATTTTCCGGACCTCTTCAATAAAAGAACGCCCGTAAATTGATTCTGAGTCGTACGACATTACTCTCCCATGAGTGAAATTCCACGGAGCGTAGATACCGTCACTGTTTCCGGGTGGAATAATTGTAGCGAGGTCCGGAGAGCGGTAGCCAATCAATTCGTCATCTTCGATACGATCCACGCGTCCCGGATAGATGTACTGGAGTGATTTGAACCGCAGGATTTCTTTTTCTTCGCCCTTGGCTTCCTTATAGTCGAAAAGCTGTAGGTGGAACACATCGCCGTATTTGGCGAGGTTGCGTGTGCTTCCCCACGCGCGTTCTTCAAGGTGTATTTCGCTGAGGAACCGGTGAAGCAGTTTCTCGACAGATGGGTCTTTGCTCGCGATCCAAAGGACCTTTTTCTTACGAGAGTCTTCCGGGGTGGCTTCCTGTGCGACCAATGAAAGTGCGTTGGCGATTATCGGGTTGCCCTCGTCCATCGCATCATAGTCAGCGTATTTTACGCGACGGTCGCTGGAAAGCTGTGTGTATGCTGAAAACTCACCCATCAGCATGGACATTTGTTCGCGTCGAAGGAGTGTGGCGTCTCTTGCAGTCGTGGATGGAGTTGTGCGCGGGCCGTATCTCCACTGATCCAGACCGAACAGTCGCAGAAGGGATCTTTGAATGGGGCCTAGTTTTCCTAGAGGTACGAGCTTGTCTTCGGTCAGTTCTTCTGCCATTTTTTGTGCCTCAACTAGATAGTCGGCTATTCCGGTAGTTTCCGTGGGTTCAGATCCACGTCCGCAGTTGCAAACGCGTCCGCCGGAGAGCCTGTAACGGTCGGGATGATGCCGAGAGCCTTGAACATTGCCGTCACCTTTTCGCTCGGTTCGGTGTCGGTCTCGTGTTGCCCGATGTGAACAGGATGTGGAATTGCCGTGGTCGGCTTTAGTGCGGCAACAGCCTGCGCGCAAGTCGTATAGGCGCCGCACAGGCTGTCACTCACGTCTTTCGAGCCCGGTCCACCAGAGACATCTGTATCCGGGTGGTCTACCTTGCTCCGTTCGAGGTCGTGAATGAGGTTACGAAGCTCGTGGATCAACGGTTCGTAACGGTAGATATTGAGTCGCTTTTGGGAGCAGGCGTTGCGTAAATTGACGTAGGGCAAGTCGGAGCGATCAACCGAGGTGTAGTTGGTCGTGAAGCCGGTCTTGGTGAGAAGCTGCATCGAATCAACGCTATTATGTGAGATGAAACCGTTAGCTGTATAGGAGGGGTCATCTTCTACCTGAAGATCGTACACCTGTGCTTGAGATGGTTTTATTTTAGCAACACGGGAAAAAATACGGCGTCCCGGTCTGTTAACATGCATAGCAAGAAGAGCGGCTTTCCTTTGGTAACTGAATCCGATTTGTTCTAGAAATGTTTTTCGACTTCCACGAATTTGAACTACGTACTGATGTCGGCCTTTTGAGTATGGAACACACCCTCCTCCGGTTCCTCGAATAAGGGTGAGGTGACTAGCAATTCCGAATTCTGTTCGTAGTAAAACCATGACCTGTTTTGCGAGCTTGGCGTGTTTTGTTGAAAGCGTGACTTGACCGATGTCTTTACTTACAGAACCGTCTGCTGCAAAGAGCCCACGTAGAAACGCTGCTTGGGCGGCACGACTTCCTCGGAGAACGGAGTCCGGAATAAATGGTTTAACGAGTGTGTTTGCGTTTAACCACCTGACCAGACGCATGGAATTAAGTCTAATCTCGCCGAAAGTTTTTTCAGAACGTTGGTGGAAAGCCGGAAAAAATCCGAATAGTTCGTGGTGAACGTGTAGGGCGTCTTCAGCTTCTTCTTTTGTTACTGTCAGATTGACGTGGCGTTCTCCGATATGTCCGTCTCCCCAAATAAGACCCATCCACTCAGCGAGTTTTGGGGTAAGCGTTGAGGGGGCTTTCCAGACATCTAACGGCTTTTTTTCTGCAACATGTATTTTCTTTCGTGTGATAGCTGATACTGTGGCTTGCGCTATGGAGAAATTCCACGCGATTGTTTCTAGGTTAGCCCCGTTTGCGCGTTGTTGAAGAATCTCCTTGACGGCATCTCGATTCAACCGCTGATTTCCGTGAATGTAGGGTTCAATTTCTACGGAAAGCGAGCTTTCGGGACGATCTTCAAACGGAATTGGGTCCTCAACCATACGAACAATGTCGTTCGGTTTTAGTTCGTCTAATCTTTTCCATTCCCACTCGTGTTCTACAGGTCCGCTATTACGTTGGAAGTGTTTTTTGGATACCTCGATACGGTGTTTTCCGGTGCCTTCGATGATTTCGCCGTCTCGTGTAATAATTTTTAGGGTGTCTTTCTTCCCAAATATCCATGTTCGTTGAACCCTGCGTGGGCCACTACGGGAAGCGACTACATCACCGATTTGCACTTCTTCGATAGGGATGAGTCCTCTCGCTGTATTTATTAGGGTTCCTTTTGCGAGGCATTGAAATTGGTCGAAGCTGACGGCCTGAATGGGGTAACCGACCCGGCGGAGGTAGACGATGAACTGCCGTATCTTGTCGTAGTCAATTTCGTCGCCCTCGGGAGCTATAATGCGTATGGTGAAGTCCACCCATATTTGCGGCACAAACGCGACTGCTTGTTTTCTGTCAGGGGTCATGGAGATGATTTTTTTCGAGCCATGAGGACACAGCATCGAAAGGCCGGTCGCGTTCCTGTTCTTGGACAGGTCTACGTGGATGAATCTCGGAGCATTGGAGTGCCAGCGGGGCTTTCTGGTGTAGCCGTCATGGAAGGTCGCAGCAGTCGCGTCAAACCAGAAATCCAATGACTGCGCGGTCTTGAGTCCGAGAGGAATTTCGTCGATGCGGAAAGGCGATTTCCGGGTCGAGTCGATGTTCTGGAGGATAATCTCCTCGTTCTCGAATAGAAGAGAATAGGGTACGGTCGAAATTCCGCCGATGTCCCGGATCGCTGAGTTGATGCTTCGTTTGAAGTCAGGCAGGAAATCGACAGGTGGTGAAACAATGTTTTTTGCCTTGAGGTCGTATTTGTGGAGGTCTTCGTCCTTGATGATGTGTGACTCACCGTAGCTTCCTCCGACAAAGACATGAAATTTTTCGGTGGAGTATTTTCCGGGCTTAACTTCCCACAACGGGTAGTCTGAGACGAAACAATGCTCGGGTTCTTTTCGCATCCGTGCCACAAGTCCATCCGTGAAATCTGTTGTGGCTCGTTTGGACGAGACGACGCACAACAGTCCCGGTTTGATGCCGTGGCTCATGAAGCGGCCTGTGATACGGTTCAGAACCTGTTCGTAGAGAGTGACGGCGGAATTGACATCTTCTTCAGGGCGTAGGGATTTTTTTCGTCTCCAGTTCATCTCGTCGAGCAGGCAGGAGAAAAGGTCAACCGAAAGGGCGTGAGCGGTCTGCGATCCGGAAATAACGTGCAGATTCCGTGGGAAGAGCAGTTCGTAGACCCACTCGGATTCTTGAAGTTGCTCTTGCAGGCGTCCGGAAACCATGGGGCCTTTTCTACGCTTTCGGAACGGAAAACGTTCTTTGAAGTAATTCGATTGTTCGAGGATCTTGTGAAATTTGTTGTAGAGAACGTCGTTCGCTTTCTCCTTATTGAGCGTAAACATGCCGAAGTAGATTTCCGCAGTTGGGTCGAGTGAGTAATACCGCTGTGGGTCCTTCAAGCAAGAAAGGCGGTAGAGCTTGTAGGTTTGAGCGGCGAGCGCTACAGTCGTGTTGTGTTCGTAGAATTCGGTTAGGAAAGTATGGCTTTCTGTTTCGATTGCTACAGTCATGTCGGTGGGGCCGGGTGTGACTGCCTGAACGTATTCCCATCGCGTTCCCGGTAGGGCATTACGGTACATCCATGGAATGTAACAAGGACGAGCTATTGACTTTTTCGTGCCCTTGAGCAACTTTCGTTTTCTAGGAAAATTAAGCCAGCGGTTCGAGTGTTCAACGATTTTGGTGAGGGCCTTTTCCTTTCCGAAAATGCCAATTTCGGACGCGAATCGCCGGATCTGATCGTGGGCGCGAAGGGTCAAGGTCCACGCGTTGAATTTTTTTAGGCCATCTTTAGATGAAGAAACTCGTCTGTAAGTCAGTACAGGATGAAGACCAAAACGAAGAAGAAGTCGCATGAGGTCCATAGCAAGGCCGTGAGATGCTGTACAGTAACCTATTTCGCTGCCTCGTCCGTTTTGTTTTGGCCTGTAGTGTGCCCACCCATCAGTCGAATAAAGACGGGAAAGGAAAAGGGCGAGTTGTTGTTTCGGAAGCACGAAGATGGTGGATGGAATTCTTTTTTCTTTGGAGAGTTTTCCTTCGAGACCATGCTCTCGAACGAGATTAAGAATTGGGTTTGATCCCGGATAATGGTGTCTTATAGTACGTACTTGTCCCACGATACGGTACTGCATAGGGGCATAGTTGATCGCTACGGCGTCGGCTTTTTTCACGCAGGCTAGAAATTCGAAAAGTTGTGGTCCTGAAGTCTGCGTGAAACGGATGTTTGATGTGGAAAGGCTTCCGTCTCCGATGAGGTAAGCTAGGAGCTTGACTTCGTGATCTGGAAGAGGCTTTGTACCAAAGACAGGAAGGCTATCAGGTATAGCCACGAGATCGCCGGGGGAGATATTCTTTAATTTCTGCCAACCGGCGGGGCCGAGTTTCATTCGACGGCCTAGACGTGTGGATTCTGAAACATCGTCGAGACGTGGTGTTACCCAAAAGGGATGGTCGCTGTTGGCTTCAGCTAGTTTTCCTGTATGAGTTTCGAGAGTGAAAGTAGGTTCGATGCGGTTCCATTCCGCCCAAGCGCGGGCTTTTCTGACCTTCCCATTCAGAAGGGTGGGGAGAGCGAAGGACTTTCCTACAAGGGCCTCGGCTGTAACAACTTGTCCACCCCATAGAGTGATAGAGGCGGATTTTTTTCGGCACTTTCCTGTGCCTTGAGCGCCTACGAGTGCCCACTGTTCTATCTGGTTTTTAGGGTCGAGGACGTATTCTAGGTCGGCTCTCCATTTTGGGTAAATCGCCTTGGCAAAATCCCCGAGGAAATAAGGGTCTGTGAGAAAGGTGTGTGGGTCCACGGGCATGTGCCCGCCGATGTAATCACGGGAGCGGGCTTCGGCCAGTATTTCATCATCGCCCGACTCGGACCATACTTTGATGATCGTCCTGACTAGTTCTCGCTCCTCTGGCGGCAGGACCAGTACATGTTCGTCGATGAGAGCTATCAGCCCCTTGGCTGCCGGGACGGTTTCGAAGGTAGCGTCAATTCCCGGCGCTATCGGTGGCTTTCTTTTGTGGCCTACGGACACGGAGGGGTCCCTTCTCTAGGAGTTTCCGAAGTTTCTCCTTGCGCTTGATCTGTGTAGTCACATTGACGGCCTGAATCGGGGGAGTCAGAGAGACCGCCGCGGACAGGATTGTGGCCACCATTTGTCTTACACGATCACGCGCGGGACCATCCAGCTTGTCCAGATCGGTCAGCGCCTTGTGTCGGGGAGGTGCTGTACCTTCGCGTTCGGCCAATCCTGCTTCGACTTGAGCCGGAGTGTCGAACTGGCCGGTGATGCGTAGGAGGCTCTCCACTGCGTCTTTTACGGTCGTGTTGAGGTCGTGGTTGGCGTAAGCTACAGATCGGAAGTTCCCGTAAACGGTCGCGTCGAGCAGGGCATTGCGCCCCTCACTCATGGATGCGGTAGAGGCTCGGGCTTCAGAGGTCCACCGGTCGAGCAGGTCGTAAATCTTGGCTTGAACAGTGAGGCGGAAATTCTGGAGGTTCGTTTGTTCGTCGAGCGGAACCGATAGTTCCTCGTCCAGAAATGCTTCCACGTCGGCTGCCGAAGCGGGCATGAGAACAAGGTAGCGGGCTGTGAATTTCCTGTCAACCCGTTTTTTCCCTTGACTTTTCACCGTTACAGGTGTAATGTTATGGTCTGATATGCTCGATTACGACGACAACCGTCCGAGAAGCAACAAGATGGGCCGGGTGGACTTGAGGGTGCCGCAAGATCGCTTTCTGACCACGGGAAGTGTCGGTAGGTTTGCCGTGGCCTCAACCGCAGGAGAAGTGGCCACTACTTCTGCGGTGAAGGGGACTGACACAGGTTCATCCGGCTATTTTCGAAGGTTCCGTAACTCCCAAGGGTTCGCAGGTGGAGCGGGCTCGTGCGAGTCATGCCTCGCGTGTCGTGCGCGGGGGTTGACGGAAGGGGACCGATACGAGCCCGCTCTACCGTTTTTCGAACGAGTAGCGTGATGAAAAATTCTCGACGTAGCTTTTCTCTTCCTACCAGTTTCAGTCTAACTCAAGGGACACTGACTGAAAAGCAGATGACCATGCGAGCGCGGGAAGCGTTCCAGTCTCCGATTCGTTTTCAAAAAAAGAAGGTCGGGGATTTTGCTGTCGAGCACAAGCTGTATCGAAAAGACGAGTGTGTCACGGTTGTTTCTCCACGCTCCGCAATCATGACCGGGCAGAGAATAATCAAAGTACAGCCTGCTCAGGATCTGTTGGTGCATCGTCTGGTCCGGGACGGTGACACCTTGATGTCAGACCACCCGCAAGAACTTTACCAAATGAATAATTTTGTGCGCAAGGCACGAGGCAGGGTTTTGATCGGAGGCTTGGGGCTCTCGGTGGTCGCGCGTCTTGTGGCACAAAAGCCCGAGGTCTCTTCGGTCGAGGTCATCGAAATCGAACCGGATATCGTCAAGCTCTGTGGGCAGGATCTTCCAAGCAAGGTTACCGTGCGACAGGCTGACCTTTTTGCTTTCCTGCGCGAGTTGAAGGTGTGGTGGTGGGATCACGCGTTCTTTGATATCTGGTATCCCACGTCAGAAATGGAGTGGGTGACAACCGTGGCCCCGCTTCGCCGTCTCGTCCGGTCGAAATTTGGTGCGCGGAAGCTGGAATGTTGGGCCGAACCAGAAATGCTCGGGCAGATGGTCGGCTCGCTGGCGAATCAGCGGTGTGCCGAGTTGAAGGATCTTCACTGGTCCCCGGCGCATTACGCTTTTCGAAAGGCTACGATTGGGGCCTATCCGCGTGTGTGCATGAAGCCGGAAGCGCATTTCTTGTGCGGGGAGGAAATCAAGAAGGACCCGGCATTCATGGGCTTGATGCGTCTTTTTCTGACACAGGTCGGGAGTCCGAAGTGGGAAAAAATGTTCGGGACTGCGTGGGATGAACTGAACGAAGAGAAGGAAAAAAGGTGCTCTCGCGTGGGGGGTTAAAGCCAATGGGGCGTTGCGCCTTGCGTCGGTCTAATAAGTTATCGGAGTTCGAGGCGAAGTCGTGGAGCGGCCTGTCTCGGTGCCACGTGCTACGTCGTGGCAGGCCGCACGCGGCGTGAGGAGGATCTGTGGAAGAATGTAAGCTCTTGACGAATATCCCGAACCTATTGCCCGGATGGGGATGCTGTAAGTGTCGGAGGTACAACGGTGCGCAGCGGGCGGCGTGCTTGATGTGCGGACACCCGTACTGTGGTCCTCCCTACGAAGTCGTGACACAGGAAAGTTTCGATAACCTGCTCGGGAAACCCATCAGTGCGATCACGAAAATCAGGGAGAAGCAAAATGCAGGATGACTCGTTCATCGAGCCGGGGAAGGAAACCATTTCGCTCGTCGGGGCAGTGTATGCGTTGATTCTGTTTTTGCTTTTTGGTTTCGGGTCTTGTAAGCGGTGGGTGCAGATGGAGCATGAGGCATACCACGAATACGCGAGTGCGGAACAATGACAGACGAGGAATTTTTCAATGCCATGTGGCGAGCACAATTGTGGGCGTTCTGCCACTACTGGTGGGTGTGGGCTCTTATTTTAGCAGCATTTATTTTTAGTGCTGTCCGTGAGTGGTATCTGAAACGCTTCGCCAACAGGAGGAAAAATCATGGGTAACGCGCGATTTTCCGATGTGGATTGGGACCGGCACGTCCGGGCAACGAGTACCAAAAGCAGGGATCAGATTTTTTCGCAGTCCGGAATGCATCCGGATCTGGACCCTGCCAAGATCAAGTTCCGGGAGGCGGTGGATTCGAATGCTAACCCCGAAGCAACCCCAATCATCCTCGGGGCAGACGAGACGGGCTCGATGGGGATTCTGGCCGAGCAGATCATCAAGGGTGGCCTCGGCACGATCATGAAGGAGCTTTACGCTCGAAAACCGGTTCCTGACCCGCAGATCATGTGCGTGGCTCTTGGTGACGCCAACTGCGACAGCGCACCGTTGCAGGTCACGCAATTCGAGGCGTCGTCCGATCCATTGGTCGAACAGATCGCCAAGATGTACCTCGAAGGGGCTGGTGGTGGAAATGGTGGCGAGTCCTACGCGCTCGCGTGGTTTTTCGCGGCCTACCGGACGAAATGCGATGCGATTCGGAAGCGTCACAGGAAGGGATACATTTTCACCATCGGTGACGAGTCTCCGCACCTGCTCACCACGAGGTCGCAACTCAAAACCTTCCTCAATGCCGAGGGAGAGTCCGACATGGACACGCGGGTGCTGCTTGACCATGTGCAGAAAGACTGGCACGTGTTCCACCTCATCGTCAAGCCGGTTCCCGATCAGCAGGTCGAGAAAAACTGGAAGGCGCTTCTGAACGAGCGGGCCATCTTCGTGCCGGACATCGAACGACTCGCGGAAGGCATCGTCGCCTGCATTCAACTGGTGGAAGGCGCTCAGCCTGCTGATGTGGTCAGCGGCTGGACCGGGGATTCCGCTCTGGCCGTCCGAGCGGTGACGGCTCAACTCGTCAGCGCGTCGTAAGATGCCATCGTTGAAAGTCACGGCTGTTATAGGGGCCGGGTTCGGCGACGAGGGGAAGGGTCTCGTCGTCGATTACCTTGCCGCGAAAAATCCAGATGCCATTGTCGTTCGGTTCAACGGTGGCGCTCAGGCTGGCCACACGGTTGTCAGGCCGGAGCGTCGTCACGCTTTCTCTCACGTGGGTAGCGGCACCTTCGCGGGTGCCGCTACTTACTTGGCTCACACTTTTCTCGTGAATCCTCTGCTATGGCGGAAAGAGCAAAACGCACTCGATATGCTCGGGAACGTTCCGCGGCCAGCCTTGATCGTTGATCCTTCCGCGGTTTTTACAACGCCGTATGACATGCTGGTGAATCAAGAATTGGAACGGGCACGTGGCGAAGCGCGTCATGGCTCTTGTGGGTACGGAATCAATGAGACGGTGACACGCAGCACCATCTTGCCGGGGCATATTTGCAAAGCGGCTTCACCTATCTGGCTTCGTGATTTCCTGCGGGTTACGTCTGATTATTCGATGGGTCGCATGAACGTATTTTCGTACCAACCGTCTATCGAATTTGTTTCCCGGATGGTCTCGTCAGGAATACGGGATGACTTCGAAAAAGCAATGGGGGAATTCCTCGCGGCCAGCACGTTTGCCGACCGACTACCGAAAGGTCGTGACGTGATTTTCGAGGGTGCGCAGGGGCTTTTGCTGGACGAAGAGCACGAGTTTTTTCCTCACGTTACGCGGAGCCGGACTGGCCTGACGAACGTTATCACGCTTGCGCGGCGGAACGGCATCAGTGAGCTTGAAGTTATTTATGTCACGCGAGCGTACATGACGCGGCACGGGGCTGGTCCATTTCCAACAGAGGACTTGACCCTTTCTTATCCGGACGAGACGAATGCACAGAATGAGTTTCAGGGTACACTTCGGTTCGGGCATTTGGATGTGAAGCTCATCGGGCAGGCTATTGCACGTGATCTTCGGAGAGCTAAAGAGGTAGGGCTGTGTGTTGCGCCTTCGCTGGCAGTAACCTGTTTAGATCAAGTTGGTGATGTTTCACACTACTTGCGCGTGTGCTCGGCGTTGATTGAAGAAACTGGGCTCCCTATCAGGCTTTGGAGCTACGGCCCTTCCCGCGAGAACGTGCGAGTGTACGCCCCTCCGCTGGAGACGTAACGCATCGGCAGCGCCCGGCTTTTTTGAGCATGGCGTGGCGTTCGTGGAGTTTGTCGGAGAAGGCTTGCAGGTTATCGAGCGTCTGCTCTCTGGCAAGCTCAGAAGCCACGAATTCACCGGCAAGATTTCGGCCACAGGACATGATGAGCAGGGCTTTGGCCTCCTCCTCGTCGCCGACACTGTAAACTGGTAAGAAGCCTTCGGGAAGCGCGCCACGACCGTAGCGCACGATCACTGCTCAGTGAATTTTCACGGGCTGTGTGAAGCGGGATTCATCCATTTTTCTTTTTCTTCCATTCGAACGGTGGTATGTTTTCTGTCTCCTCCCGACCAAGCAGCCGATTCCTGAATTTTGGAGCAGGCTCGGGGATTTGTGTACCCTTCACCTCCCCACCGGGATTGATGCCTAGACGGTGAGCTTCTTGCACGGCTTGCAGAAAGGCACTTCCCCGCACGAGGGTAACACCAACGAAACGCTGTCCTGCGGGCTTCTCAGGGTCACAGAACGAAAGCCACCACCACATTACCGTTTCTCCCTCGGGTTTTTTTCTTGGTTCGGTTAGCATGGGCAGGCTCCTGTGTGGTTGCAGATTTTTTCGTTAGGATTGATGATTTTGTCGCAAGCGTCACAGAGTCCGGGGGTGTTTTCGCTCACAAGGGGTCCACCGCACTCGTTACAGGACACGAGCTTGTTTGCGTGGAGCTTCGCCTCGCGAATCGTTTGAAATCCCTTCACGTGGTCCAAGCCGCTTTTCACCGTGTTGTCGGTGAGGTACACACCACGGCGGGTGATGCCACGAGGACCTGAGACGTGGATCTCGAAACGACCATCGGTACTTTTTTGCGCGTTCTGGTTCGTCACAGTGTGCCGACCAGTCCAGCAGGGAACGTTGCGCCACGTTAGTTTCATGACGGCTCCTGTTTTTCAGTAAGGGCGAGAACCTTTTTTTTCGCCTCGTCCCTTGCAGCGTGGTACACGCAAAGGAATGCCTGCCCGATAGCGAGTAGCTTGCCACAGCGACGGGCACGTCCGGTGTACGTCTGACCGATGACGCGGCTGCACTTCGGGGTCTTCGGTTTCTCGGGGACGTTGGCTTGGAGGGACTTGAGCGTCCACTCGGCGGCACGCCTTTCGCACCATTTCGCATAATCGACGTAGTGCTTGGCGTCAGTCCGGGTGATTTCGGCCCTCACAGCATTGGCGGCAGAGACGGCTTTTTCAGGGGTGGTGTTGTTGTAGTCACGGTGGATGTTTTTGCGCCCGTCTTGCCCGGTCCACTCGATTGTCCCGTACAGGCCGATGGTGATGTTGGCGACGGGGATCTGCTTCCACGTACGTTCCCTGCGTCCTGCGATCAGTACCTCTTCGCGGAGCCATATGATTTCGGTGAGTGCTGCTACTTCGTCAGCCCACGTGAAAAGACGGACGGACTCTTCGTGCGCGATCTTGGCCCGCGGTGGCAGGAGGTCGCACGAAAGTTCGTAGGGAAGTTCTCGTGAACCGGGGCAGGTTCCGGTGAAGCAGTTCCACTTGACAGAGTAGCCATGGAGGGACAGACGTTCACCGGGGAGCTTCTGCGTGTGGCCGCAAAGCTGGCAGGCCCCGCTGTGAGTTGATTTCTGTCTCATGCCTTTAATGTAATAACTAAGTAGTCGTTTGTCAAGGACTAGGTTAACTCATTGATAATGAAGACTTTAGGTGAGGTAATTCTCTAACCTACTGATTCTACGTATGTTAGCGGAAGACCTGAAAAGGTTCGAGGGAGGCTGTTGCCTCCCCCGAGACCCGCAGGCTGAGCCCACCGGGCGGCGGGCCGTGTTGAACGCCCAATGTATGCCCGACATCATACCCTGTCAAGCTGAGCCTTCTAAGAGCTTCGTAGAAAGCGGGATAGCACTCCCCCTTGCAATTTCATCGCGGAGGGTCTACCTTGGGCTTCTCCGGCCCCCCTCGGTATTAGCAGGTTGGAAAGGGGGGAGGGGACTGAACCTCGGAAGGAGCCTCCTAGTGGATGAAGCTCTGTCACGGCTGGCAGAAGAGGTCGGGGTCCTGAATAACCGTGTTGAAGGAATTCTCGCTGCGCTTCAAGCTTCGTGTGTTCTTTCTCGGGAGACCCACGTTCAGTATACCGTCGCGCGTGTCGGGTTCGAAAAAGTCCTTCTTCGAATTCGTGCGCTGCCCACTATTCGTGAACGTGTTGATGTCGCTCGCGACTGGAATTCTTCTCAAACGGGGCAGGTTCGTTTCATCCTGTTTGTCGAGGACCTGTTTATCGACAGGTTGATAGATGGGACGAAAAAAGCCGAGTACGTGGAAGAGGTTAAACTGGCATTCGCACATCTACCATCGACCGTGGTTAGTCGGACGTTTTGCGGTCAGAAGCTAGATACCGAATTCAAGGGTTTTTCGGAAATGGCTGTCGGCGGTCCGCGACTGCGCGATCTCGTTCAAGGTGAAAAGCGGTGAGTGAAATCCGGGTCCACGTCGGCAATATCCGATCACGCTTCATGGAGGCGTATCCGAAAAAGCTGGTGGACGCGGCGTTGTCCTGCTACAAGAAAAACTACCAGTTCACGACTGCCTTCAAGCAGCGAAAGTGGGATGGCAAGCTCCACCTGTTGAACCCGACCGCGGGGACGTTCCCTACCGGAGTTCTGTCGATGGTAGATGAGACTCTTAAGACGGCAGGACACACACTTAAAGCTTTCTACCTTCCCGATGCGGTGCCACTGCCAGTGATTAATTCGATCACGAAACCGTTTGGCTCGTTGACACCTCGGGAATACCAAATCGAAGCAGTACACCGGGCACTTCAGTATCAGCGTGGAAGCCTACGGCTGCCAACTGGTGCTGGTAAGACCCTGTGCGCGGCCATGATCCTGCACGCGTTTGACGTGCCGGGGCTCGTAGTGATTCACGGGCAGTACCTCGTGGACCAGACCTGCGACAAGCTACGTGACTATCTAGGCGCCGGAAACATCGGACTCCTGATGGCCGATGATTTTCGCCCCGGAAAGTTTCTTGTTGCGTCCATTGACACGCTCGCGCTCCGTGTACTGAACAAGGACGTTCGGATGTTGGAAGTGCTGAGGGGTACTCGGGTCCTCATTGCGGACGAAGCACATCGTGTCGGAGGGGGAGCGAGAACGTTTCAGCGGGTCATGGACGCGTGCCCGGCTTCCGTGCGCATCGGGATGAGTGGGACGCCCTTGACGAAGAACGAGGACGTGGACCTGCTTTTGATGTCGCGGACAGGGCCGCTGCTTTATGACATGGCGCCAGCCTCGCTCCAGACACAAGGCTATCTCGCGCAGGCGATACTGACAGTCTACGAAAATCGCGAGCCAGCCGGACTGGAACACCTCACGTGGCGTGAGGCATTGACTTACCTTGTTGCACAAAATCCAGCACGTACTCGTCGGGTTATGGATATTGCTATCGACAGGGCACGGCAGGGCAGGCGTGTGCTCGTCATTGGGGGCTTCTCAGTTCGCTTCGTTCGGGAATTGGAAAAAGCGTTCAAGGAAACCGCGCCCGCGGGTATATGCGCGGCGTTCATTGCTCGTAAGGACTCAAAGTCCTCCAGCTATCGGGAGATCGTCAACAAGGCTGTAGAGGATTTCCGTCAGGGTCGGATTCAGATTCTTTGCTCGACGGTGATTTTCGATGAAGGCACTGACGTGCCCGATCTGGATGTGGTGTTGATGGCGGCTCCGACGAAATCCTTTGTTCGGGTCATGCAGAGGATCGGGCGTGGCTTGCGTCCAAAATCCGGTGTTCTCGAAGTCATTGACATCGCCGACGTGACCAATCGCTACCTTGTGAATCATTTCAAGGCTCGTCTTCGTGTGTATGAAGAGGAAAAGTTCTTCTCTAAGATGTTTTTCGCAGAAGGCCCCGTACCGAGCATAGTGAAGACTGAAGAATTGGAGAGCTACGATGAATTCGACGACACAGAGGGATTGTGGTCAGAAGTTTCGTCCTAACAGCGCGGTCGAACGGCAGCATGTTCTCGCGGCTCTTCGTTTCTATTTTTTTCTTGTCAAGCGAGTTGCTCCGTATACCACCTGCCGAAACGTACTGCGTACTGGAGTAATACCGGAAAACTTCCAACTCTGGCATCCAATGACGGCAGTAGTGGAGTTCTGCGAGAAGAAGAAAATCAACATCGTGTACTTTCTGCTGGCGCAGTTTTCTGAGTGGGTCAGGCCAAATCCGTACGCACCTGATTATCCCACGTCGCAATACATCGGGGTCAACAAGGGCTGTGTACGGCGGTACAAAGCGTGGCAAAAAAGGATGGATGCGTTAGAGGATGCGCGGCAAAAAGGTGTCGAGCAGACACAGGGGTGGCGTGTGCTTGATTCGCTTTTGTCGTTGCGTCACGACCTTTCCAGTGTCGAGGACGTGTTCAAAGACCCGTTTTTGGTTCGTCTCTTTCCAAAGGAATTCATCAAGCACCAGCCAGCGTTTCAACGCTTGCTGGAAACTCACCGTAACGATCCTGTCTCCGCCGTCGTCCTATCCGACTACCTAGCCTGAGACCGAGAGCGTTGTGGTTCCGGTCTTTGTAGAGTTGTCCCCGGTCGCCGTCCAGACTATTCTGGCTGGCTGCTATCTGGACGAGGACTTCTTCCGGAGATGGTGGAATCTTTTGACTCCTGATTTTTGGGGGGACGCCTACTATAACCGGATTGCAAAATTCCTGAAAAACTACGTGGACCAGTATGGCCAGAGACCGGATTTCATGTTGATGGTGGACTTCTTTGCTTCAGACCCGTCGTTGTCTGCGGAGGAGCGGGAAGTTTACGCATCTATTTTCGACGATCTCCTGACCGCGCCACTCGCTCACTTATCTTTCTACGCTGACCACCTGAGAACCTATATCCGGCGACAGGCATTTTCACGAGCCATCGTAGAAGCGGAAAAGCACCTTGAACGTCACAACTTTGATGGCATCGTTTCGGATATCACGACTGCTTCTCTCATTGCCACTGAACGAAATTTTGGCACGGCGGATTTCTTTTCTTTACCTGAGATCGACAAACGCTGTGATGAACGCGTCACTCCTACCGTCTTTACCAAACGATTGCCACTGGCTATCGGCAATCTGGATCACTACATCAGAGGGGGAATCGCTTCACGTACGTTGACACTGTTCGTCGGCCCATCCAACAGTGGAAAATCATTTGCTTTGGTTCACGCTGGAAGGGAGGCTATTCTTCGCGGGTATAAGGTTTTGCACGTGACACTTGAAATGGAGCCAGACTCAATCATCGAACGTTTCGACTCGTGCTTCTCCGGAATCCAAACGAACCTGCTCAACGAGCAGGCGGGGAAAGTCAGAGCGAAAATGCAAAAGGATTTTGCCAAATATGGAGATTCATTACGTATCATCGGGTATCCTGAAAACACGCTCACTCCTGACGATCTTTCTGCTCTTCTCACGTCTCTCAAACGTGATGTGAAATTCGTACCAGACGTTGTACTCGTTGACTACGCTGACCTGATGAAAGCTCAGGACCGTCGATATGAAGCGCACCGCTTCGAGCTTAGCTCTGTCTACACGAACCTGCATAAAATCGCCAAACAGCACAACATCATCCTTGTCACAGCCACACAGTCAAATCGCCATGGAATGAAGAGCCGAGTCGTCAATATGTACGACGTAAGCGAAGACATTTCCAAGGTCAACATTTCAGACTACGTTTTTACGATCTGTCAGACACCTGAAGAATCACAGAAGAACGTCTCACGTGTTTTCATTGCAAAAAATCGAAGCGGTGCGCGCCATCTTGAAATTCGTTTCTACCAAGACCTGTCGAAAGCGATGTTCGCGTTGCCCTCGCTTTACACATCGCGCATCGTTCCGGCATCGGAATTGATGAGTGGTGTGGGTCCGATAGAAGAAATCATATCATTGGAAGAACCTGAAAAGCCTGAATCTGCCGGATCTGAGAAAGAAGCCGTAACATGACCTATCTCGTGAAGCAGTTTTGTCAAGACGCTTTTGGAAAGACCATGCGAGTCTCCATGGGGGGCAAGGAAATCAACTTGCCTTGCCCCTTTCATGGGGATCACAAGAAGTGGCATTTTTATGTAAATGTCACCTCGGGGCTTTACTTTTGTTTCCGTTGTGAGGAGCGTGGGAATTTTTGGAAGTTACTGCTTCGTGTGGCCGCAGAAAATCCCGATCTGAAACCTTCGGATTACGTGATTGGAGAGGATGAACCACAACTCGGGGCGTTTTCCTACGCTGTGCCTCCAAGGTCGTGCGCACAGACCTATTCTTTACAATTTCCGGAGGGGTATCATCCGGTCTGGTCGAATTTTCCGGGGCATGAAGTGGCACGGAAGGCTGCGCTGGATTACCTCAATGGAAGGGGGCTGTCACTCGTAGACGCACGGTTTTTCGAAATTGGTTTCGCTCCATCGGGGCGGCTCGGTAGAAGAGTCATCGTTCCAGTCAGGAGTCCGGACAAGCGGCTCGTGGGTTGGGTGGCGAGGGACATTACGGGAGAGAAGCCGCTCAAGATTCTGTCCTCCTCCGACAAAGAAGTTTCGGTGAAGGATTATGTGTTTTCGCTCGACAAGGCGAAAGGAGTTTGTGCGGAGGTGGTCGTTGTCGAGGGAGTCTTCGACGCCATGCGTCACGGTGCGCATTTTCTGGCCCTTCTCGGTAGAGTGGCCACGGAGCGGCAGGTCGCTGCCTTGATCGCTGCTCGATTCAAGAAAGTCACGGTGTTCCTCGACACGGATGCGGTATCGCAGGCGTCCGCACTCGCCAGACGCCTCGTCCTGCATGTCCCGGAGGTCCGTCTTGCCCGTCTGCCACGCTCTAAAGATCCGGGTGAGGCTTTGACGGCTGAGGTGCAGGAGGCGCTTTCTACAGCGAAAAAAGTTGCTGCCACCCCTTGACTTCGGGTTGTTACAGGTGTAATATGGAGGACACTTGGAGGAAGTCCATGGACAGTACGAGTCAGCAGGCCATCGAGAAAACCTCCCGAAAGGTTTCCGAAGTCTTCCCCGAGGTCAAGCTTTCAAAATCCCTGATGGACTTGACTGTCTGGACCTATCGTCACAGCGACGATGACCCCTACAAAACGTTCGTACCGAGAGTTGACCCTACGTTCGTCTTCGACGTGGGCGTGCTGGAGGCGCTCATTCTCGGTGAGTCGCTCGGGCGGCATGTCTACCTGTGGGGGCAGACCGGGAGCGGGAAATGTCATCGAAAGGGACAGGGCATCCTTCTAGCGGACGGAACGATCAGAAAAGTCGAGGACATTCTTCCCGGTGATCGTCTTGCTTCTCCGGATTCCAAAACGGAAAACCCCACACAATACGCTGCGGTATCGAAGGCTCGTACTGTGAAATCAGTGAACGTAGGGGAAGGGCAGATGTACCGGATTGTCCCTGTAAAGGGAAATCCATTCGTTGTTAACGATGAACACGTGTTGACGCTCGTGAGGACCGGCAGTGGAAACACTGTGGATGTTCCGGTGAAGATGTGGCTGACGTGGAGTTCGACGAAAAAGAGAATGTTCAAGCTGTTTCGAGAAGCGGTGGATTTTACGCGACCTCCTGATAAGCTCCGCGAGAGGCGGGCACTTTCTCCATATCTTCTCGGGGTTCTTCTTGGAGACGGTGGGTTGGGGTTGGGATGTTATACCCTTACCTCCGGTGATTCCGAGATTGTGAAGCACGTCCGTTTTGCACTCCGCCGCTTAGGTCTCGCATTAAGGGAGCAGCGCGTTGCCGGGAAGGCTATTACGTACTCCATTAGTCGAACGAAGTCTCGTCCGATTCGTAAGGGAATTGGCCCCCACGTTGGAAATCCTCTCGGGGTTATGTTGAAAAAGTTGGGGCTACGGGGCGCTCGTGCCGGAGAGAAATTCATTCCGCAGGAATTCAAGATCGCCCCTCGCAGTGTCAGACTTCAGATTCTTGCCGGGTTGATGGATACAGATGGCCACATGCAAGGAGGCGGATTTGACTTTATCTCAAAGTCAGAACGTCTGGCGAATGATGTGGCTTTCATTTCTCGTAGCGTTGGTCTGGCGGCTTACGTGAAGCCCTGCGAAAAAAGATGTCAGACCGGAGGTGGGGGAACTTATTTCCGGGTGGGGATTTCTGGTGACTGCTCTGTTGTTCCCTGTCGTGTTTCACGGAAGCGCGCTCCGAGACGAGCACAACAGAAGTCCGTGCTCAGGACGGGATTCACAGTGGAGAAGTTGGGCATTGAGAAGTTCTACGGATTCACGCTTGACGGTGATGGGCGCTATTTCCTTGATGACTTCATGGTGACTCACAACAGTCAATCGGTGATTCAATTCTGCGCTCGTCGTGGAAAAGAGGTCATCCGGCAGAACTTCGATGAACATTCTGCGAGAGCGGAAATGATCGGTGCTTTCATGGCGAGCGCAAATCCGTCAGGAACCGGACTCCAGTTTCGCTTCCGCCGCGGAACATTGGCACTCTCGATTTTGCGTCCCGCCACTTATCTCGCGGATGAGTACGACGTAGGCACACCTTCGGCAACCATCCTCATCAACCCGATTCTGGAGTCGGAAGACCCGATCCTCCACATCCCCGAGACGGAGGAGCTAATCCGTCCGAACAAGGATTGGCGCTGTGTGGCGACTGGAAACACAGACGGCATCAATCCGGACCCGCGGGGGATCTACGCCGGAACGCAAATCCAGAATTTCGCGTCCTTGTCACGGTTCGCGTTTCGGGTGCAGGTGGCATACTGCTCGCTCGACAAGGAACGGGAGATTCTTAAGAAAAAGTTCGGCAAACTCTTCGAGAAGGACGCGGGGCGTCTGTTGGTGGAAAACCTCCTCAACTTCGTCAAGGAATATCGCGCGGCCTATGACGCAACCACGTCCTTGACAGTTCCGTTCTCGACGAGGATGATCCACCACACTGTAGAGGCCATTATTTTCACAGGGTCCGTCAAACGCGCGTTGGGGCTGACTCTCCTGCCGAGCCTGCCGCCAACGGAAAAGAACGTAGTGGAAAGCCTGATGGTTCGACTCAAGGTTGTCTGAGCAGTGGCGTCGAAAATACGGCCTGAACCTGTCATACAGACACCGCTTGGCATTGCGTGGGAGTTCCCTGAGTGGAGGACAACACCGGGATGTATGTTAGCGGCGTGGATCGTTCGGGTTCGTTGGGCGCATCCGCTTTGGACCGATCATTCCGTCACCGTGATTCATCTTCGAGACGAACCGTGGATCAAAAAGAAGGCCATCAAATTCTATCCAGAAGCAGCCTACGAGCTTGCGGTGGCTGCGCTCGATCCGGACAAGGACTGGTGGAACACGAAAAAGGGGATGGTACACTGGAGAGTGCTCGAACCTCTCAACGTTTGCAAGCAGTTTCACGAGGTCAACGATGACGAAGCGGGGAGTGTTGCCAAAGAGGTTGTTCAGCATATACTGAACGATGGGGTGTCGCCTGACAGTGACTTTTCTACTTATTGGAACGGCTTTGTTGATGGTGCCGTGCGGAATATCGTTCGGCGTAAAATCAAGATCAACTGAGAAAGAGGAGGAGACCATGGTAGCAGAGAAACCCGAAGAGACGAAGGCGGAGAAATTCAAACGACTCGCCAACATGCGGACTTCCGCGGCTCTGGAAAAAATCGAAATGCTCGGACGGCTCGCCAACCGGGATGTCTACGAGTATTCCGAGAACGACGTAGCGCGGATCGTGCAGGCGCTGGAGAAGGCGACCACCGAAACCAAGATGAGGCTCTTGTCGCCGGACAAGCCGAAGAAGTTCTCGCTGTAAAAGGGGAGTCTCGTGCAGTCAACATACGAACCGTATCTGGTGAAGCTGGCTAGGGTCCTGACGGCCCGGACAGGGGTGAGCGTGAAATTCGCTCGTAATGTTATACCCCACTCGGACAGCACGACGATCTACCTGCCCGAGGCTTCTGACGCGCAGCTTGAGGCAATGGCGAAGGCGTACCAGAAGCGGCACAAGTTGCCTGCCGAGAAAAAAGACCTGTGGTTTGACATTTTGAACGGTCTGCTCGACCACGAAGCTTCACACGTCGTCAACAGTCACAACAAGAACACGCCTCGCAGTTTTCTCGTCAGTCAGTGCGCTAAGAGCATTCTAGATGCTTGTTCTGCCCCGAAGGAAATGCATGGGGTCGCGTCCACCGTAGTTTCCAACGTGGAGAACGCTTTGGAGGATATCAGAATCGAGCATCTGTGGGTGGAGCGCTTTCCGGGGGCGGAAACCTATTTGCGAAGACTGTATGACAGTGCGGCTGACTATAGAGAAGTTTTCTCCGGGGAGAACGCCGATGCGGAGGTTGACTTTTTTAACCTCATAATGCGTCTCCTGCTGGCGCGCAAAGGGATGCCGTGGATGGTTGACGAAAGCTTGCCATCAGACTCGGAGCTTGACCCTGAAATCCTGAAAATGCTCGACCTTGTGGACCACGATAAGCTCGTGTCACTGGAGTCCTCTATCCGGGTTTTCGAATATGGTAAGCCTCTCATGCTGGCCTGTTTCAAGTACATTCTCGAATTGCTCAAATCTGCTCCTGAGCCGAAAGACTGTGACGGCAAAGTGAGTGGTGGAACAACCATCGTTCTCATAGAAAAAAATGAGCAGAAGAGCGAAAAAAACAAGAGCAAGAAAACCAAAACCAAGACCGAGAAAAGTGCGGAAGAGCAAGGTGGTGAGAAGGAGCGTCTTCCTTGTCCTTTCCACTCTGCTTTTTCTCCTGCGCGTTCGAAAGAGGAGGAAAGTGACGAGGAGGAAGAGGGGGACGAGGAAGAGAGTGAACAGTCGAGCGGGGGAAAAGACGATAAGCAAAAGGAGAGCGAAGAGCAGGGCGAGAAGGGTAAGCAGGGTGAGCAGGAGGAAGAGGGATTGGAACTGAGTCCCAAGGAATTGAAAGCTCTCGAAAAGGCTCTCGAAAAAACCGCGGTTGGTGGGTGTGCGCGGGGCAAGCAGATATTCATGCTTTTCAAGCAGGACCGTCTGGTTCTCCCGCCGCCGAATGATTTCTCAGACGACCCGCTGCATCTTTGGCATTCCTCGACGGATAAGGACACCATAGAGCAGCATCCTGCGTCGGATAATGCCGCCGTGGTGAACGAATATACGAAAAAAGTGCAGTCACTTTCGTTGGGGGCGATTTCGCGGCATCTGGTAGGGCAATTCGCCAGACGATATTTGCCTAACAGTGAAGGTTCTCGGATCAACCCTCGTAAAATCACCTCTCTTGCTGGCCCGCTACCGGAATTGGACTCGCTGTTTCTGCGTCGTTTTGAAGCACATTCGCGCAAGAATATTGCCGTCCAGCTTATCGTGGACTGCTCTGGCTCAATGGGGAGCGCAAACAAAATCGGTCTGACGCTGGAGGCTGTCGGTGTGTTGGGTCTGCTTCTCGACCGTTTGCACATACCATTTGAGATCATTGGGTTTACGACAGGACGTACACTTCCGGAGCCTCACGAGTATGGTTACACGCGAAACGAAGCGCTGGTAATTCCAATTTTCAAGTCGTTCTCCATGCCATTCCGGGATGCCCTGCCTGTATTGGCCAATCAAGAGGCTTTGTATCAGAGAAACAACGTCGATGGGGAGTCCATCGCTACGTGCGCAGCGCGCTTGCTGACCCGACCAGAGAAGCGTAAGATGCTTTTCGTGTTCGAGGATGGCTGGCCGCACAGTAACAGTGCCAATATGCAGTGTCTGGCAAACCACCTCGGTGCGGTCATTCGGCAGCTTGAGAAAATGGGTGTCTCGGTTTACGGGATTGGTCTCGGCAACGACAACTGTGTCAGTAAATTCTTCAAGAACAGCCGGACACTGCTTGAGTTCAGTCATCTTCCGGATGTTCTGCTCCAACTGTTCCTGTCTGATATCGCAAAAAGCGCTGCCTGAAAAAGGAGGAGTGTGGTGAGTCAGCCTCCACAGAAGAAATCCTCTCGGGGAGTACCTCGCAAGGCTGGAAAAAAGGCAAGTGTCTACTATACGGCGGTGTTTCAAAGAGCCGCCGAGCGGAAGAAACGTCGTTTTGAGAAACGTCAGCTTCGACTGGCGATGAGGCGGTTGAAGCGTGCCGAAGAGAAAACATATTATCACAGATGAACGCAGGACTTGACGCCTGCACGAAGTGCCCGCTTCACGAGAGGCGGCTTAATCGTGCGGTAACGCCTGTTCGGTACACCGGAGCACCGGACGCTAGAATTCTGTTTGTCGGTGACAACCCGTCCGACGATGAGAACGATATCGGAGGTTTGCCATTCAGCACACCGGAAGAGAAATTCGTTCTGTTACGTGAGGTATTTTCCGAAGTCGGAATAGACACGTCGCAGGTAGCGTACACGTACGGTACGCGGTGCGCGGCCACGCATGACTACAAGATCGCCAAGAAGGAGGTCCTTGCGTGTCGTCCGTGGCTTATCGAAGAGCTTGAGGACCACCCGTCCGTTTGCATTGTCGTGTCGTTCGGGAAGACCGCAACTTCCGCAGTGCTGGCTCAGTTCCTCAAGGCGGGCAGTGTCAGGAGTCAAGTCATCGACGTAGAAGTTTCGCCGATTCGTAAAGTCAAGTTGATTTCTACGGCTCATCTTTTTCAGGCTATTCTTTCTCCCTCTGAACGAGACGCTCTGGTATTCGACCTGACACTGGCCAAAAATTACGCGACACCGGGCTACGCTCCGTTTTCAATGGAGCATCACAAGACGACCCATCTTGGCAGCTACAGGCTCGTGACGGACGTTCAAGGGCTCAAGAGCATGGTGACGGATCTGTTTGATCGTACGATTGTAGCGTTCGATACAGAAACACGTAGATTGGACCCATGGCATTTACCTACTCTGGATGCTAGGTTTTTAACCTCGATTCAGTTCTGCGGTGCTGAAGACACAGCGTATTTTGTACCTATCACACACTCTGAAATCACGCTGCCGTCGAACTGGCTTGATGGGATGGCCGAAATACTTGGAGGGTTTTTCAGGTCCTACCCTAGAGAGGGCCACGCTCTCGTTGGGTTCAACGCGAAATTCGATCAGGTGGCAATTGCTCATTCGCTTGGGATTTTCCCAACAATTCAGTTCGATGGAATGGTGTTCGACCATTTGCGGCGTGGCCTGCCTGCGCGGTCTCTCAAGAAAATCGCATGGGAGGTTTCTCCCTACGGAGGTTACGAAGACACAAAGCGGCAGGCGGACAAAGCCATGAAAGATGACGAGGGGGACTCTTTCTTGTGTCCGCTCGATACGCTTTTCTGGTACGGCTGCCTTGACGCTGAGGTGACGTACCGGCTCGCAGTAGCGGCTTGCGATATTCTCGCCAAGGACACCCGGTTGACCTTCCTGTCGGGTTTTCTTGCTCGGGCATCCAACGCTCTCACATCAGTCGAAATAGACGGCTGGAAAATCGACCTGAAGTACCTCGAAGAGTATGGAGCGCTGTTGCAGACCAAGCTTGTGGAAGTGCGACAGAAGACCCGGACTCTTCTGGAAGGGCCGCTTGAGATTTTCAAGGCTAGAGCTAAAGTCGATTTCATGCTCACATCCCCTGCGCATCTGCGTGTTATGCTCTACGAAATTCTCGGGCTGACACCGACCCGGCAGACTCCGAAGGGTGCAGCGTCCACGGCACGTCTGGCTCTCAACGATCTCAAGGGTACGCACCCGGTTATCGACCTGATCCTTGAATCCCGTGCGCTGGAAAAACTCTATACGGGCTTCTATGAGCGGTGGAAGGAAGGAGTCGCTCTGGACAGCAGGTTGCATTTCCACTACAACATGACGAGTTACTTTGATGACGACGCTGGAGATTGGGGTGGGGCAATATGTTTAGCCGCGGGTGAACTAGTGTTGACGAACCGCGGGTATCTTGCGGTTGAGCAAGTACGGTCTGGAGATCAGGTTATCACACACACTGGAAAAAGCGCTGAGGTAGAGGTTCTTGTTGATAATAGCATAAAACCCATCTATGAAGTTCGTAGTGTGGGTGGTTTGTGCCTACAAACAACCGGAAATCATCCTTATTTGACGCCGCAGGGTTGGGTGGAAGCACGTGAACTGCGACCCGGTACAGTAGTTAAAGTTCATTCTAATCCGGAACGGTGGAAAAAGGTGACGGACTTTGAGGATTTCAGCGTTAGCTCGTGGGGCAGGATTCGCAATGACAAGGTTTATCGACTCGTGTCTCTACGTTCTAAAGGGCGTTGGGGGCATTTGAAGGTAACGTTGCGGCGTAATGGATCGCAAGTACGTGGTGTGGATTTAAGAGATTTTACGGTGCATCGACTGGTAGCACAAGCCTTTGTGCCCAATCAGGAAAACCAGCCGGAGGTTCGTCACCTCAACGGTTTTTCATGGGACAATACAGTAGGTAATCTAAGGTGGGGTACGGATTTCGATAACAAGAAAGACGCCGTAGCGCATGGGTCCATGTTGAAACGTCGCATGGGCGTGACTAAGCTAACTGAACAGCAAGTGCTCTATGCACGGGAAAATCCACACATAAATAATAGGAAAATCGCGCTGGAGTTAGGGGTTTGTTGGGAACACGTGCGGGATATTCGCTCAGGCAAACGCTGGCCGGTGCGCTCCGATGCGGAAAAGCGTGTGATATTTTTGAATGACGTGGTTAAGTCCATTTCATTACTGCCCGCAGCGCAAACGTATGGGCTTGTTGTGGCACATGAACATTCGCACGTGACGGGTGGCTTTGTGACACACAACACCGGGCGCCTGTCCAGTTCGGGCGCGGCAGGGAATTGCCAGCAGATTCCGAAGAACAAGGAATTGCGCCGGGTCTTTCTACCGGATGACTCGGAATCGCTAATGTTCGACGTGGACTTCAAGACACTGGAATATGTGGTCACGACCATGCACAGTCAGGACCCGAAACTTGTGGCGGCTTTTTGTGCTGGCTACGACGTTCATTCAGCGGTTGGTGCCGAGCTTTTCGGGAAGACCATTGAGGAGATGACCCGTCCGGAAAATAAACTGTTGCGGCATAAGGCCAAGACGCTCAATTTTGCCATCCTTTATGGTGCGGGTCCAAGGAAGGTTGCTGAGACTGCTGGAATGACCGAGGACGAGGCTTCAGCATTCATCAGCCAGTATCTTCAACAGTACCCCGGCCTGAGTCAATGGATCGAAAAAACTAGAAGGCGGGCGCGTCGTTACGGATTTTCGGAATCTAAGTTTGGACGGAGGCGGTTGCTTCCTGACGCTCGGCTTCCAAGCATTTTTTCTAATCAGGGTCGGCTTCAGGCGGCACTTCGCCGGGCTGTCAATAGTCCTATCCAGTCTGACGCTTCAGACCTGTGCCTGTGGGGCCTGATTCGTCTCAAGGAATGGCTTGACTTCTCCGGAAAACGTGCTAGGATCAAAGCAACTGTCCATGACTCTCTGGTCCTTAGCGTTCCGCTCGTCGAAGTCGAGGAAGTCGCTTTGAAGGTCAAAGACATTTTAGAACATCCCGGCTTGCCGTTCTTCGAGGCATCTGGAGTTCCACTCAGGGTCAGTGGTGCTCTTGGTGAAACGTGGGGTGGCGTCGAGGATTTCGCATGGTAAAGGAGCCCGTCAATGACACGAGACACGAGTATTCTGCGGTTCAATGTAGCTGCCTACGGGAAATTACACACGGTTGATCTCGTTACCGACACCAACATCAACGTAGATAATATCTCGGACGAGTTTGCCAAACAGCCGGCCTTGATGGCTTGGTACGGCGTGCTTTATGAGCAGGCTGCTTCGGCTGCACAGCAGGCAGAGACCGACCTTGATTTGTTTGAGGCGAATGTCTCCACCATGGTCCGCCTCCTTTTCAAGCCGGGTCCGGGTGACAAGGAAAAGGCCGAAAAGCCGACCGAGACGCAGATCAAACAACTCGTTTACGGTGACGAAGAGTACGTGCAAAAAAAGCGGGAGGTCGATGCGCTGAAGAGTCAGGCGGATCTGACGAAGCGTGCCTACGAAGCCGTCCGGGAAAAGGGGTCGATTCTCATTTCACTCGGTGCTCACATGCGCGCGGAAATTGAGAATCTCAACCGTGACTTCCTAAAGAAATATCCCGGAGGCGCTGCCGCGACTTTCGGGGCTAGGAAGGATGCAGCGCACGAAGCTGCTCTTGTCGAAGCCGCGGGAACAGTTGGGCAGGACATGATGGGGAGGAGGTAGAAAAAAATACACGGTAAAGAACGCAGACCACAATCTCAAAACTTCAACCATAACCATAAGGAAAACTCCCATGACCCTCGATTTTGCGAAGATGCAAGCACAGTTTGCTGCCTTTACCCGAAACCGTGGAATCAATTATTTCAGAGCCGAAAATGGCCCGAACCACATCCGAATCCTGCCGGGCTGGCCCGGCGCTACCGTGCCTTGGGTCGAATATGTTCAGCACTTCCTCGGTGGTGATGTCAACAAGAGCTTCGTATGCCTCGCCACGGAGGGCCTTGTCGGGCTTTGTGACATCTGCATGAAGTCCAGAAGCATGAAAAAGAGTGAGGTTGCGAACGAGGCGGAGGTTGGTGGCGGTCTGGCTCCACAGAAACGTTTTCTCTGGAACATCCTCGTGCGTGGCAAGGAAAAGGAAGGGCCTAAAATCCTTGCGGTGGGTCCACGTATTCACGAGCCAATCATGACGTTCGTGCTTGACGTGGAGCACTACCCTGATTTTCTCGACATCTACAAGGGGATTGATGTCTTCCTTGACCGGAAAGGCGTTGGCAAGCAAACACGCTACGACATTCGCGCGCTTATGAACCGCAGTTCACTGGCGGCTACGCAGGAAGAGACCGAGAAACTCTTTTCACTGGCGAAGAACCTGAACGATGAGGTCAAGCCTGCCACGCATGAAACCATGCGACAGGCTCTCGCCATGTTCCTCGGGCTTGATGACGAGCCCGCACCTGCTACCGTGTCATTTCCTGTTAGCGTACCGTACAGCCCGCCCGGACAGGTTCCGGCAGGCACGGTTTCGCACGAGGTGGGCGTCCAGCCGGTGACCTTCCCGCCGGTCACTCCTACATCCCCTGTGATGCCTTCGGTCTCTGTACCGGCCCCTGTGGCTGCCGCACCTGCCCTTGTGGCTCCTGCGCCTGTCGTGGCGGTCGTAGCGGCTCCTCCGGCAACAGCCATGGCTGGCCTACCCTTCGGGCCGGGAGCGGAGTTTCCGGCGTCTCCGCAGTCTGTGGTGGTGACAGTCGTACCGCCGCCTGCTTCCGAAGCGCAGCCGACGAGCCTGAAGGAGATGCGTGATCGGATTGCCACCCGCATGGGCAAGAAGTGACGGAAAAGAAAGGAGAGGGGGCGGGTTCGCCCGCCCTTGATCCTCTTCAAGCCATCGGTAAGGCTGCGCAGAAAAAGTTCGGTCCCGAGGTTGCTATTTTTCTGGTGGAAGGCAGGGGCTACACTAAGATCCCCCACTGGATTTCAACAGGCGCTCTCAATCTGGATGCCGCGCTTGGTGGCGGAATCGCAGGTGGAAGAATCTGTGAGTTGTACTCGCGGAATCCTTCGGAAGGAAAATGTGTTGGTTTAGGGACTCTTATTTTGATGGCAGATGGGCAAGTGCGTGCTGTTGAGGAAGTTCTCGTAGGGGATCTTGTTATGGGGGACGATGGTAAGCCTCGTCGGGTAGAAGAAAAAAACTTTGGAGAGGAGGTACTTTTTCGTGTTATTCCTGAAAAAACAACGAGTGAACCGTATTTAGTAACGGGGAACCATCAGCTAGTTCTGGCCACACATGGGGTAAGGGTTTTAGTTACCGCTTCTGAACTTTTCAAGCACAGGGCGAGGACCCGCCTATATGCTTGTAAAACAGGGTGCCTTGAATTTTCGGCGATAACAATTCCTGTGGAGCCTTACTATGTAGGCATGTGGTTAGGAGATGGAACGACAAGCGGACCTTGTGAAGTCACAAGTGCCGATCCGGAAGTTTTGGAGTATCTCCGTGGCTACGCAAAGCGTTTACGTTTGAAGACGTGGGAACATCGAGACGGCAGAAGCAAGGCTACGCGAGTTCGGATATCGTCAAAACGTGGAGAGGGAAATCCGTTATTAGCTGCAATGCGTCTTCTAGGGTTCGATGGAACTAGGAAATTTGTACCCGATAGCTACAAACGTAACTCAATCAACGTACGTCTTCAATTGCTCGCAGGATATCTGGATGCTGACGGGCATCTTCAAGGTGTGCATAAGCGTGCTGACGGATACCTCTCACAAGGACGGCAATACCAAGTAACCAGTAAGGTTCAAGAGCTTCTTTCTGATGTAGTGTGGGTTGCTCGTTCGCTTGGGCTAAGAGCGGGAAGTCCGAAAGAATTTATCGGTACGATCAAGCGTGGAGAAAGCACCTTCAAGGGCCGGTACTTCAAAGCGCATCTATCTGGTGCTCTTCATAGAATTCCTTGCTTGCTCCAAAGAAAAAAAGCTCCTGATGGAATGGTATTTGAACACGCTGGTGGAGTGCGCATTGAATACGTCGGGCCGGGAAAATTTTGTGGGCTTACTGTGGACGGGAACCACCACATCGTGCTTGGCGATTTTACCATAACTCATAATTCTACGCTCGCAGGAATGATCGCACGAGAATGTCAGAAGTTAGGAGGCTCAGTCGTCTACGCTGACATGGAACAAACACTTTCCGAGGAGTATTTCAAGGACCTTGGGGTGAACGTTGGACAACGTTTCCTCCTCTCCCGTCCTGAGTCGTTGGAGGAGCTTTTTTCTTTCATCGAATTCATCGGTGAAGAATTTCGTCCCAAGGACCCGACAAATCCTCTGCTGGTAGTCGTGGACTCGGTTGCAGCAGCACAAACAAAGGCACAGCACGAGGCTACGTTCGAGGATCGTCAGGTAGCCGAGCAGGCACGAGCC
>Ga0210377_10000660_pt1 | contig 32784 bp, 20 predicted proteins | sample PLM4_65_b1redo_FD_155480 | JGI IMG/M metagenome (GOLD analysis project Ga0210377, IMG submission 155480) | Groundwater sediment microbial communities from an aquifer in East River, Colorado, USA - PLM4_65_b1 redo | ecosystem: Environmental > Terrestrial > Soil > Riparian zone | place: USA: East... | reverse complement strand
GATCAAGAAGTGGATCGTGTCGCCGAAGGAGATGAAGGCCGACACGAAGATGAAGGCGTACCCGAGCCTCAGCGCCGAGGATCTCGCCTCCCTGGTCGCCTACCTCGCGAGCCTGAAGAAGTAGCGGGGCCGGCAGCACTTGAACCCGAAGTCGTCGCTCTTCACAGCGGGGGCCTTTGCCCTACTCGCTTTGGCGGCAGGGTGGACGGCCCCCGCCGTCGTTGCGGCCGAGGCGCGCCCGGAGCCGGCGGCCATCTACGTGCGCGCCGGCGTTCTGATCGATGGCACCGGCTCGGCGCCGCGCCGCGACATCGGCCTGGTGCTGCGCGGCGACCGGATCGCCGAGGTCGCCCCGTGGTCGCGCCTCAACCCGCCCTCGGGTGCCCGGGTCATCGACCTGTCCGGCAGGACGGTCCTGCCCGGGCTCATCGACGCGCACGTGCACCTGTCGATGAGCCTCGGTCCGGGATGGGAGATGGCGCCGGTGAAGACCGGGGCCGCCGACGCCGCCATCCTGGCGACGGTGAACGCCGCGCGGACGCTGCGCGCCGGGTTCACCACGGTGCGCAACCTCGGCGATCGCGCCGGCGAGACCGTGGCGCTGCGCAGGGCCATCGACAGCGGTGTCGTCGAGGGCCCGCACGTCCTGACGGCGCGCGCCATGCTGTCGATGACCGGCGGACACGGCGACTGGACCAACGCCTTCCAGCCCGGCGTCGTTATTCAGGGCCCCGGCGGCGAGGCCGAGGGGATCTGCGACTCTCCCGACGCCTGCCGCGCGATGGTGCGCCTCGAGGTCAAATACGGCGCCGACGTGATCAAGCTGTCCGCCACCGGCGGCGTGCTGTCGGCCGGCGACGCCATCGGCGCGCGGCAGTTCTCGAGCGCCGAGCTCGAGGCGATCGTCGCCGAGTCCCACGCCCTCGGGCTCAAGGTCGCCGCCCACGCGCATGGCACCGACGGCATCGAGGCGGCGGTGCGCGCCGGCGTCGACTCGATCGAGCACGGCTCGATCCTCGACGACGAGGCGGTGCGGCTCATGAAGGAGCGCGGCACGTGGCTGGTGCCGACGCTCCTGGCCGGCGAGACCGTCGAGACCCGCGGCAAGAGCGGCGGCCTGCCGGCGTGGGCCGTCGACAAGGCGCTCGCCGTGCGCCCGCTCATGGAAGGCTCCTTCCGCCGCGCCGTGAAGGCCGGCGTGAAGGTGGCCTTCGGCACCGACTCGGGCGTTTCCGAGCACGGCAGGAACGCCCGCGAGTTCGAGCTGATGGTGGGCGCCGGGATGCCGCCGATGGACGCCATCGTCGCCGCCACGCGCAACGCCGCGACGCTGCTCGGGGTCGCCGGCGACCGCGGCACGATCGAGGCCGGGAAGCGGGCCGACCTCGTGGTCGTGACGGGCGATCCGCTCGCCGACATCGCGGTGCTCGCGCGCCCCGTGGCGGTCTTCAAGGACGGCCGCCCGGTCGAGCCGCCGGGCGCGGCCACGCCGTGAGTCGTGCCGTGAGCGGCGGCGCGCTGCGTGTCGGGATCAGCAGCTGCCTTTTGGGACGCCCGGTCCGCTGGAACGCCGGCCACAAGCGCGACCCCTACATCACCGACACCCTCGGCCAGTGGTTTGAATGGGTGCCGGTCTGCCCCGAGGAGGAGATGGGTCTCGGCGTGCCGCGCGAGACGCTGCGTCTCGAAGGCGATCCCGAAACACCACGCCTGGTGTTCCGCGACACCCGAACCGACATCACCGGACGGATGGCGGACTGGTCCCTTGCCCGCGTCGCCGGTCTCGCCGGTCTCGACCTGTGCGGCTACATCCTGAAGAGCGACTCGCCGAGCTGCGGCATGGAACGCGTCAAGGTGCTCGGCCCGGCCATGGGCGCCGGCAAGAAGGGGGTCGGCATCTTCGCCCGCGTGCTCATGGAGCGGCTCCCCCTCCTGCCGGTCGAAGAGGAAGGCCGCCTGCACGACCCGCGCCTGCGCGAGAACTTCATCGAGCGCGTGTTCGCCTACCGGCGCCTGAAGGATCTCCTTGCCGAGCGCCTGACGATCGGCCGACTGGTGGAGTTCCACACGCGCCACAAGCTGTTGATCCTGTCGCACAGCACCGAGCACTACCGCGCGATGGGGCGGCTGGTCGCCGGCGGCACGTCGATGCCGCCACGCGCCCTGGCGGAGCGCTATGCCGAGTTGTTCATGGCGGGGCTCAAAGTAAAAGCCACGCCGCGCAAGCACGCCAATGTCCTGCAGCACATCCTCGGATACATGAAAGAGGACCTGATGCCCGACGACAAGGAGGAGATCCTGGCGGCGATCGACGACTGCCGCCGCGAGCAGGCGCCGCTGGTCGTGCCGCTCGCCCTGCTCAAGCATCACCTCCGGCGCTTGAAGGTGGAGTACGTCCTCGATCAGACCTACCTGAGCCCGCACCCGCGCGAGCTGATGCTGCGCAACCATGTCTGACGCCGGCCGGGTGGAACGGCGGCTGGGATTCGGCTGCTACCGGGTCGACGACCGGACACCCGCGCACCGCAAGGCGCTCGAGCGGGCGCTCGACGCCGGCTGCAACCTGATCGACACCTCGACCAACTACACCGACGGCGCCAGCGAGCGGCTCGTCGGCGCCGTCCTGGCCGGGCGCGCGCGGCGCGACCCGGCGGCGCGCACCCACGTCGCGCTGGTCACCAAGATCGGCTACGTTCAGGGCGCGAACCTCGACCTCGCCTTCGAGCGCGAGCGCGCCGGCCGTCCCTTCCCCGACATGGTCCGCTACATGGACGGCTGCTGGCACTGCATCCATCCCGAGTTCCTGCGCGACCAGCTCGACCGTTCGTGCCGGCGCCTGCAGACCGGGCGCATCGACACCCTCCTGCTGCACAACCCCGAGTACTTCCTGTCGGACGCGCAGCACCGCGGCGACGCCGATGTCGAGGCCGCCCGCGCCGAGTTCTACCGCCGCCTGCGCGCGGCGTTCGCGTTCCTCGAGGAGCAGGTCGCCGCCGGCACCATCGGCGCCTACGGCGTCTCGTCGAACACCGTGGTTGCTCCGGAGCGCGATGTCGAGGCGACGTCGCTCACCCGCATGCTCGAGGCCGCCGCCGCGGCCGGCGGATCGACGCACCACTTCCGGATGCTGCAGCTGCCGATGAACCTGTTCGAGACCGGCGCGCCCCTCGAGCGCAACACCGGTCCCGGCGGCGGCCGCACCCCGCTCGAAGAAGCGGCGGCGGCCGGGCTCGAGGTGCTGGTGAACCGGCCGCTCAACGCCTTCGCCGGGAGACACTTGCTGCGTCTCGCCGACGGCCACCCGGCCACGGCGGCGATCGCCGCCGAGATCGACCCGCTGCTCCCCTCCGATCGCCGGGGCGAGAGCCTGTCGCGCAAGGCGATCTGGGTGGTCGCCAGCACACCCGGCGTGACCACCGTGCTGGTCGGGATGCGCCGCGACGACTACGTCGACGACGTCATGCCGGTCGCCGGCTGGGCGCCGCACCCCGACCCGATGGCCGTCCATCACCGCTTCCGCGACCTCGCCCCGGCGTGATGCCGCCGCGCCGATGACCCCGGGCAACCTCGTGCGCGCCGCCGTCATGCCGGCGCCACGCGCCCCGATCGAGGTGCGCACGCTGCCCGCGCCGGCGCTCGAGCCGGGGGCGGCGGTCCTCGACACGATCGCCAGCGAGGTCTGCGGCACCGACGTACATTTATGGAACGGCCGGCTCGAGGGCGTCCCCTATCCGATCATCCCCGGACACGTCGCGGTCGGCCGCATCGCGGAGATGGTCCCGCCGCTCGCCGACGAGGAGGGGCGGCCGTTCCGGGTCGGCGACGTGGTCACCTACCTCGATGTGCACGGGACGTGCGGCGCCTGCTGGTATTGCCTCGTGGCGAAGGAGAGCACGCGCTGCCCGCAGCGGCGCGTGTACGGCATCACCTATGGCGTCGCCGACGGCCTGCTCGGCGGCTGGTCGGAGCGCATCTGGATCCGCCCCGGCGTGCGGCTGCTGCGCCTCCCCGATGGGCTCGAGCCGCGCACCTACATCGCCGGCGGCTGCGGTGCCGTGACCGCCTGGCATGCGGTGAGGCGCGCCGGCATCCGGCTCGGCGACGCGGTGGTGGTGCTGGGGACTGGACCGGTCGGACAGTCGGCGATCGCCTTCGCCGCGCTGTCGGGCGGCGGCCCGGTGATTGCCGCCGGCGCCCCCGACGATCGCCTGGCGATGGCGCGCCGGATGGGCGCCGACGAGAGCCTGTCGATCGAAACCCTCGGCGCCGCCGCGCGCCGCGCGGCGATCCTGGCCCTCACCGGCGGACGGGGCGCCGACATCGTCATCGAGGCGACCGGCGACCCGGGCGCCGTCCCCGAGGGCGCCGCCTTGTGCCGCGACGGCGGCGTGCTGGTCGTCGCCGGGCAGTACACCGACAGCGGCGACACCCGCATCAACCCGCACGCCCTGATCAACCGCAAGCACCTCGAGGTGCGCGGCTGCTGGGGCAGCGACTTCTCGCATTTCCACGGCGCCATCCGGGCGATGGCCCGGTATCAGTCCCGCGTTCCGTGGAGCGATCTCGTGCGGCGGTGGTACGCGATCGACGAGGCGGGCGAGGCGCTGTCAGCAGTGGCGGCGCGCGCGATCCTCAAGGCCGGCATCGCGCCCCGGCCCTGAAACGCGCGGCGCTCACGCGCGACCGCCGAGCGCGGCCCTGAAACGCAAAAGGCCCCCCGGCGCTCCGCCGGGGGGCCCCGTTCTCGACCGTTATGGTAGGGCTACGGGGATTCGAACCCCGGTTTGATGGCTGAGAACCATCCGTCCTAACCCCTAGACGATAGCCCCACGAGTCTTGGTTCCGGGACAGGGATTCGAACCCCGATTCCTTGGTCCAGAGCCAAGTGTCCTGCCGTTAGACGATCCCGGAGCGCGAGGGCGAATCTTAATAAAGCCGACCCGGGGTGTCAATCCGATCCGCGCGGCCTGGCCGGGGGCACACGGTGTCTCGTCCACGGCGGGCGGGGGCGCGGGGCGCACCTGCCGGGGACGGGTCCGGCGGCGCTGCGCGCCGCCTCCCCTCGACCTCGCCTCACGCGCTCCCTCCGCGCCCAAGAACGGTGCGGCGGGGCCCGGCGCGTGAGGTCTCGGACGCCCCGGCAGTCACGCCCCGCGCCCCCGCCCGCGCGATCGCCTCCCCGCGTCACCCCGGGGCGCCGCCTGAATCAACGATCGAAGTCTGCTTAATCGATGTTGCCTCGATCGGCGAAGTTGGCAGGTTTGGCGTTGCATCCGATTTCGCAGGCGGTGGGGAGGCCCGGGGCGGCGCGCGCCGCCCCGGGCCGCGGCACCCTCAGCGGGTCTGACTCTCGATAAACGCGACGAGCCTATCGAGTCGAGCGAGCGCCCGGTCGCGCCCGATGAGAACAAGCACGGCGAAGACGCCCGGACTGACCGCCATCCCGACCAGGGCGACGCGCAGCGGATGGATGTAAGGCGCCGCCGCCTCGCCGCGGCCCTCGGCGAGCGCCCGCAGCGCCGCCTCGGTGGCCGCCTCGTCGAAGGGATCGACCGAAGCGAGTGCCGTGCGCAGGGCGCGCATCCGGTCTGCCACGGCCTCCATCCCCCCCTTAGCGCCGGCGAGGTGCTTGTCGACCGCGTCGGGCCGGTACTCGAACTCGTCGGAGAGAAATGGTCGCGCGTCGCGGGCGAAATCGGTCAGCAGGCGCGAGCGCGCCTTGAGCAGGTCGAGCACCCGCAGGAACCAGTCACGGCGCGCCCCGCCCTCGTCGAGATCGGGCGTCATGAGACCGGCACGTTCGAGATCGGCGCGCACCAGCGTCGCCAGGCGCTGCGGCGGCAGGTCGTTGATGTACTGGCTGTTGAGCCATTCGAGCTTCGGCTCGTCGAAGACCGCGCCCTTGCGGTTGATGGAGCCGACCGTGAAGGCCTCGACCATCTCGTCGCGGGTCATCTTCTCGCGCCCGTCGCCCGGCGACCAGCCGAGAAGCGCCAGGAAGTTCGACATCGCCTCGGGCAGGATGCCGCGATCGCGGTACTCGGTCACCGACACCGCCCCGTGCCGCTTGCTGAGCCGCTTCTTGTCGGGCCCCAGGATGAGCGGCAGGTGGGCGAACACCGGCGGCTCGTGGCCGAGCGCCCGGTAGATGAGGATCTGCTTCGGCGTGTTGCTGATGTGATCCTCGCCGCGGATGACGTGCGACACCGTCATCGCGACATCGTCGGCGACGCACGACAGGTTGTACGTCGGCGATCCGTCCGAGCGCAGCAGCACGAGGTCCTCGATCACGCCGTTGTCGAACGACGTCGGTCCGTGGACCATGTCGTCCCAAGCCGTCGTCCCCTCGGGCACCTTGAAGCGCAGCGCCGCCGGCATTCCCGCGGCACGGCGCCGGCGCACCTCTTCGGGCGAAAGGACGAGGCAGATGCGGTCGTACTTCCACGCCCCGCCCACCGCCTCCGCCGAGCGGCGGCGCGCATCGAGATCCTCGACCGGGCAGAAGCATGGGTAGGCCTTGCCCTCGCTCTCGAGTCGCGCCGCCAGGGCGCGGTGGCCGTCGACGCCGCGCGACTGCAAGAACGGTCCCTCGTCCCAGCCGAGGCCGAGCCACTCGAGCCCCTCGAGGATGGTGCGGACACTGGCCTCGGTCGAGCGCTCCAGGTCGGTGTCCTCGATGCGCAGGATGAACCGCCCGCCGTGCCGGCGCGCGAACAGCCAGTTGAACAGGGCGGTCCGGCCGCCGCCGACGTGCAGGAACCCGGTCGGGCTCGGGGCAAAGCGGACCCGGGGCGGCCCGCCAGGCAGCGCGTCCTTCAGCGTGTCGTTGGTCATGGGACGGTGATTAAAACCGATCGCGGCGCCCCGGCACAAGCCGCGCTCCTCCGCGCGCCGAGCGCCGGCTGCCGGGCGCCGCGCGAATTCTCTTGCGCCGCACGGCGGGCGGGCGTATATAGCGATTATCCGCGACCGGAGGGGAGATCGATGAACCGCCCGTCTCCGTCCTGGGTGCGCTTTTGTGCGCCTGTTCTCGGCCGCGCCGCGGCCGCCCTCGCCCTTGTCGTCACCACGGTCATCATGGCTCGCGCGGCGGGATGGCGGCAGGTGCCTCCCTACGCTCCCGGCTTCCCGCACCTGTTCCCACGCACCGCCGACATCCGGCCGCGCGAGGGGGCGCTGGTCGCCGCCGACCTCGACCACGACGGGTCGGTCGAGCTGATCGCCTCGGTCCCGTCGGGCGTCGTGACGGTCATTGGCAGGAATGGCGGGGCCCGCGCCGGCTGGCCGCGGCACTTCGGCGCGTTGCCGCAGCCGGCCTGGCCCGCAGGCCGGCCCGGCGTCGGCGATCTCGACGGCGACGGCCTCGACGAGATCGTGACCTGCGTCAACACCGGCGCGCCGACGCGCCGCAGCTTCCTGGTCGCGCTGGCGGCGGACGGCGCCGACGTCCCGGGCTGGCCGGTCGAGTTGCCCGCCACCGGCACCGGCGGCGGCTGCTCACCCGGCGCCACCGTCGTCGTCGATCTCGACGGCGACGGGCACCGCGAGGTCGTCCGTGCCGAAGGCGCCGCGGTCTTCGCGTTTGACGGCTTCGGGCTTTCGCTTCCCGGTTGGCCGTGGCAGGCTTCCCCCGACGCCTCGGGGCGCGCCCGGCCGATCAATGCCGATCCGATCGCCGCCGACCTCGACGGCGATGGCCGCCCCGAGATCGTCGTCGTCGAGTCGGGATACGAGCCGCGGCTCTTTGCCGTCGACGCCGGCGGCCGGGCGGTGACGCACTTCCCCGTCCCCCTCGGGCAGGTCGTCGACCGGCAGTCACCCGCCGCCGCGGACATCGACGGCGACGGCCGGTCGGAGATCGTCCAGGCGACGCTGCCGTTCGATGGCGATGGAGTGGCGGCGACGGGCGCCCGGCCGACGGCCGTGGGGCGTGTCATCCCCGGGTTCGAATCGACCGGGCCGGGTCCGATGGTGCCGGCCTCCCTGCACGTGCTGCGCTTCGACGGCGCCGCGGCGCCGGGATGGCCGCTGACCCTGGGCGACGGCGCCACTTACGGGGCGCTCGTCGCCGATCTCGAAGGGCTGGGGCGACTATCGATCCTGCAGGGCGAGGGCGATCGGGTGGACGGCTATGACGGCGAGGGCCGGATGCTACGCGGCTTCCCGCTGGTGGTGCGCGGCCTGCCGCGCGGCGCCGAGGCGCGCATCGACACACCGTGGTCGGCGGCCGATCTCGACGGCGACGGGGGCGTCGACCTGCTGCGGGTGTCGGGCTTCCTCGAGGCGGGAGCGGCGTCGCTGCGGGTCATCGGGCTGCATCTCTCCGCCGGACCGGCGCGCGGCTATCCGTTCACGGTCACCGGCATCCTGCCCTCGTCGCCGGTCGTGGCGACCGATCTGACCGGCGACGGCATGCCCGAGGTGGTGCTCCTGGCGAGCGAGGGGACCAACGGCGGCTGGCGTCTTCTGGCGTGGAACGTCGCGGCCTGGAAGAGACCGTAGGGCGTCAGTTGGGAGCGGCCTCGGGCCGGGCCTCGGCCGGCGGCGCCTCGTCGAACAGGCGCGCCACCTTCTGCTTGCCCGACAGGCTCAGGGTGATTACCATGTGCGTCTTCGCCGTGCCCGGGTCGGCGTCCGGCGGCTGATCGGGCAGATGGCGCAGCGGCGCCTCGACGTCGATGACGAGTTGGGTCGGCTGCGTGGCGCGCACGAAGATCCCCTCGGTGAGATCGAAGACCGCCTCCCCGGCCCCGCCTCCGGTGATGACGCAGGTCGTGCGCGGCGCCGTCGGCGGGGTGGTCGGGTCGACCGCGTAGATCAGCGCGACGTCGAAGACCGCCTCCTGCCCGCGCACCTCGCGCAGCGTGTAGCGGCGGGTCAGGCGGGCCGCCGTCGACTCGAGCCCGGCGATCGACAGTTTCGACGGCAGCGGCATCGTCATCTCCTGCGCGAACGATTCGCCGGTCGTGATCTCGCGCGCGCCGTCGAGACGCGGGAACAGGTGATCGAGGAGCGGGAAGGCGAGCCGATCGAGCGCTTCGGTGTTCTCCGGCCCGGCGATGCGCTTCAGGCCGGTGACGTTGCCGGAGGCGTCGAGGGATCCTTCCCAGGCCAGGCTCAGGACATCCTTCATGAACGGACCACCGGCGGCTTTGACCTGCCCGTGGTCGATCATGTCGATGAGGTAGCGCGACACCTGGCGCCGGAACGGCAGCAGCCCGTCCGCCCCCGGCTCGCGCGTCGTCGTCAGGTGCTGGATCAGCTCGGTGCGCGAGGAGCCCTTCATCCTGTTGGTCCAGAAGCCGAAGCTCTCCTGGTAGGCGGGCGGCGCCTCGAAGGTCACGTTGCTCACCCCGGTTTCGACGCGGCCTTCGAAGCTGTAGGTCGCGCCCTTCCAGACCTTCGTGATGATCCTCACCGTCGCGGGCGCCGCGGGCGGCCTGGGGCGCGGCGCCGGCGGAGGTCCGGTGCGCGGGCCGATCATCGAGGGCGGCGGCATCACCGGCGGCGGGGGCGGCTCCTGGGCCGCGATCGGCGCCAGGAGCGCCGTCACGACGAGGGCCGCGAGCAGCGCGACAGCGCCTGGATACGCCGCATGACGCGGACGAAGGTGGAGACGCGGGCGTGGGAGCGGGCGTGGCGGCATGCGGCGCCTCACATCACGTACTTGCCGGAGCCGTCGTCCGGCCCCGGCTCGCCGCCGTCGCTGCCCTCGGGCTGGTCTTTCCAGTACTCGTCGATGGCGCGGCGGATCGCCGCCTCCTCGGGCACGTGCAGGTTGTGGATGCCGCCGAGCAGCAGCACCGCCTGCCCGACCTGGGCCATGTCCTGGGACAGGAGACGGCGCAGCGGGTCGATGAACTCGCGCGCGCCGAACAGCGACATCCAGCGCGCCGCGTCGCCGGGGCCCGCCGCCTCGACGAAGGTGTCGAAGTGATCGAGGACGACGCGCATCGCCTCGGGCGATCCGATCTCGCACAGCAGCAGGAGCAGGCTGTGCACGGCGTCCTCGGGGAGGTTGTCGGCCTCGAGCCGGGCACGCGCCGGCTCGATCACCGCGTCCCCGAACAGCGTCATGGCATGCTCGGCGGCTTCGTAGAGATAGGAGTTGTCCTCGCCGAGGAAGTCGATGATCTCGTTGACCGCCCCCACCGAGCGCAGCTCGCCCAGCGTCTCGAGCGCCGTCGCCTGCGGGAAGAACGGCCCGCGCATCGCGAGGATCGCCAGGCAGCGCTCCTCGACGGCGCGGCGGGCGGCCGATCGCTCGGCGCTCCCCGGCTTGCCGGCCGCCTCGACCGCCTCCTGCAGGGCCGGCGGCAGCGGGTCGAGCAGGGCGCTGGTCTCGATCTCGAGCAGCGGCAGCAGCGCCCCGAGATCGCCGGCGCCGCGCCGCACCAGGAGGTCGTAGTTGCGGTAACGCGCCGTGGCCACGACCGCGGAGAGCAGGAAGCCGGTCGCCCACTCGCGCAGGTGCGGGCCGAGCGCCTCGACCGCCTGCGCCACCTCGGGATCGCCCCAGAACGAGGCCACCTCGTCGATGCGTCCCGGCAGGTCGTCGCCCGGGGCCGTCGCGTCGCGCGCCAGCTGCCGGACCACCTCGGCCAGGACGGGGGCGATGGTTCCGTAGGCGCCGTCCGCGAGAGCCGCGGCGAGGCGCTCCTGCCGCGCCGCCGGCATGGTCGCGCCCAGGTCGCAGTCGTACGCCGACTCGATCGCCTTGAGGGTGCGCGGCAGGTCGATGCGCCCGGCGAGCGTCGTCCTGAAACACCAGCCGCAATCGTCGATCTGGAGATGGTCCATGAGCACGCGGAACGACTCGCCGGTGCCGCCGTCGCCCGAGGCGCTGCCGGCGCCGCGCCACTGCAGCGACCGCAGCCACGCCTGCAGGAGCGGCCGATAGCCGCCCGGGCGGACGTGCTGCAGCGCCGCCGCCAGCACCGGCGGCGAGCCGACCCAGTCGGCCCGCCGGCTGAGGATTTCGTCGAGGGCGCCGCGCGCCGCGGCGTCACCCCGCTCGGAGAGCGCCTCGAGCACCGCCGCCCAGCACTCCTCGTCGAAGTCGCGCCGGTCGGCGGCCTCGCGCACCAGCGCCACCGCGTCGGCGGTCTTGAGGCGCACCAGCGCCTCGAGCGCCCGGGCCGCCGCCATGCCGCGCAGCCGGCCGACCGCCTTGACCAGGTGGGCGACGTGATCGGGGCCGCCGTGGTGGCCGAGGTGGGTGGCCACCAGCTCGGGCGTGACGTCGTGCTCGTCGAACAGGTAGGGCGCCAGCGCCGCGGATGACTCATCCGGATAATGGCGCGCCAGCCGGTCGGCGGCCCAGAAGCGCACCTCGGGGTCCTCCCAGCGCAGATAGCGCTCGAGATCCTTGCGGGTCCAGATGCGGTCGCTCATGGTGTGCGGGGGCTCCGTAACGGCCCGGATTATAGCCCACTCCGGGCGGCCGCCCCACCACCCGGCCCGACCCGCCCCTTGACAGCCTTATAGTTGTAGCGTACAAATACCGCATGGACACGACACGCGACGTCGACGCCCGCCGCCTCGCCGGCATCATGCGCGGCCTGTCGCGCCGCTTCGCGGTCTCGGAGCGGGCCGATGTCGCCTGCTGCGGCATGACCGTCGCCCAGGCCGCGGCGCTCGACGCCCTGCGCGCCGAAGGGCCGCTGCGACTGGGAGACCTCGGGCGGCGGCTCGGGATCACGCCGAGCACGCTCTCCCGCAATCTCGAGCGCCTGGTGGCGCGCGGGTTCGTGACCCGGGCCGCCGACCCGCGCGACAGCCGCGCCGCCGCCGCCGCGCTGACCCCCGCCGGCCGCCGTGCCGCGCTCCGGGTGGCGCGGCAGGACGAGGCCTTCGCGATGAGCATCCTCGAGCGGCTGCCGGCCGGCCACCGCGCGGCCACCGTGCAGGCGCTCGCCGACCTGCTCGGGGCCGTGCGCTCGGCCACCGAGGCCTGCTGCCCCGGCGCCTTCGACCATCTGATGGTGGAATTCCCCACACGCGCGGCGACCCGCGCACGGAGGACCCGATCATGAAGTCCGCCCCGAACCCCACGTCGAACCCCGCCACCCTGCCGCGCGCCGAGGAGACCGTCGCCAAGGTGCGCGAGCGCTACGCCGGCATCGCCACCGGGACCATGCCCTCCTGCTGCGGCACCGTCATTCCGGGAAGCGAGATCCAGACGGTCTCCGCCGACCTGCTGGGATACGACGCCGCCGAGATCGCCGCGCTGCCTGCCGACGCCGACCTCGGCCTCGGATGCGGCGCCCCGATCGCACGCCTGGCGCCGGCGCCCGGCGAGACCATCCTCGACCTCGGCTCCGGCCCGGGTCTCGACGCGCTGCTGGCCGGGCGGCGGGTCGGCCCCACCGGCCGCGTCATCGGTGTCGACATGACCCCGGCGATGCTCGAGCGCGCCCGCGCCAACGCCGCCGTTGCCGGGCTCGGCTGGGTCGAGTTCCGCGAGGGGCGGCTCGAGGCGCTGCCGGTCGCCGACGCCTCGGTCGACGCGGTCACCAGCAACTGCGTCATCAACCTGGTCCCCGACAAGGAGGCGGTGTTCCGCGAGATCGCCCGCGTCCTGCGCCCCGGCGGCCGCCTGGTGGTGTCGGACATCGTCCTCGACGGTGAGCTGCCGCCGGTGGTCGCGCAGGATCTCCTCGCCTGGGCCGGCTGCATCGCCGGCGCCGCGCCGCGGGCGCGCTACTTCGGCATGCTCGCCGCCGCCGGTCTCGGCGACGTGCGCCTGCTCACCGACTTCGACTACATCGCCAAGCTGCAGGGCACGCTCCCGGAGGAGCTGGTGCAGCGGATGGCCGCGGCGGGCGTCAAGGTCGCGGACCTCGCCGGCAAGGTGCGGTCGGTGACCTACGAGGCGCGCCGGCCGCGCTGACGTCCCCTGGATGAGCGGGAGGGGGGGCGGTTTCGCGGGCTACTCGGGCGCCGGCGCCACGACGGCCGCGGCCCTGGCTTCCTGCAGCATCCGATCGAGGTCGGCACGCTGCAACAGCCGTCCCTTCACCACGACAGCTGAGATCGCTTTCGTGTTGGCGATGTCCGTCAGCGGATCCCCGTCGAGGAGCACGAGGTCGGCCGTCCTGTCACGCCGGATGCTCCCGCTCCGGTCGTCGAGACCGAGAAACACCGCCGGATTGATCGTGGCCGTCCGCAGCGCCTCGGCCGGCGTGAGGCCGGCCTGGACGAACAGCGCCATCTCGTCGTGCGTGCTGAAGCCGCGATAGACATAGGGCAGCCACATGTCGGTGCCCGCCAGAAATGACACGCCGGCGCGTTGCGCGACCGGGATCTGTTCCAGTGTCCTGGCATACTCCCGCTTCCGGTATGCGATGTACGCCGGTGTGCGATACCGGGTCAGCATGCCCTTGTCGGGCCGCCAGTACTCCCTCTCCGCGGCGGGGATGTACAGCAACCGGGGATCGTCATGAATGCTGAGCGCGTCCACGAAGGTGAGCGAGAACAGGGTGACGAGGGTCGGCACCAGCCGGGTGCCATTGCCCTCGAAGGCGCGGTAGAGATGGTGCGCCCGCCGCGCGTCGAACGTGTCGAGGATTCGATTCCCGTGCCGGGCGATCGCCTCGGGGATCAGGGAGAAGTCGCCCGTGCGCATGGCCTCGTCCATGACGTCCCGCGACGCCTCTGCCTGCATCACCTCCGCCTCGGCGGGCGAAGCGCCGCGCAGGCCGACCTGGTGCTCGATGCTGCGCTGCCCGGCGTTCGTGGCCTCCATCGTCCGGACGCTCAACGGCACATGGCCGACGAGCGGCAGCCCCGCCCTGCCGGCTTCCGTGGCGATCGCGAAGTAGGCCTCGCGCGGAACGCGGTCGTGCACCTTCACGCAGTCGGCGCCCATACTCTTGAGCGACTGCACCACCCGTCGCGCGTCGTCCGCATTCGCGACGGCGATCGAAATGGGCGGGTTGCTCGGCTCCGGGCCGTCGACGATCGGTCCGCACGCGACGATGCGCGGCCCGAGCAGGGCCCCGGCCGCCACCTGCTCGCGCAGACGGAAGATTGTCTCCGGCACTCCGCCCACGTCGCGGACACCCAGCACGCCGTTGGCGATGAGCATCGCGAACTCGCGCCCGGGGTCCCGGATGTGCGCGTGCATGTCCCACAGACCGGGGATGAGGAACTTGCCGGTCGCATCGAGGACGGTCGCGCCGTCGGGGATCCTCACCTGCCGCCGGGCGTCGCGAACGTCGGCGATCGTGCCGTCGCGCACCACGACCGTCATGTCCCGATGAATCCGACCGCGGACGACGTCGACGACATCGACGTGGGCGATGACAAGCGGAACGCCCGCGGCGTGTGCCGTCCCGGCGGACGCGAGGACGACGGCAAGAACGAACAGGATGACGGAGCGTCGTCGGTACACTCGGCATCTCCCACGGCGGATCGCCGGTGGATTCTAGCGCGCCGGCGCTCGGGGATGGGTGGCGATGCCCCCGGGGGCTCGCACCGGAGATGCCGAGGGCGCCGGCCTTACGGCCGCGAAACCGGGCCGCCGGCTCCACTCCGCTTGACAGCCGACCACGAACACCGTATGAACCGCGCAGGGCCGAGTGTCGGAGTCCTGGAGAGATCATGAGCCGGATCGGTGGACTGGCGCTTGCAGTGACGGCTTCCTTCGTGGTCCTCGGGCTCATCGTGCCCGACCCGTCGGCCGGAACGCAGGCCGTCTCCGTCGCCTCCCCTCCGGCCGTCGCTGAAGTCGGTGCGGATGTCGAGCAGGCTCTGGCCGCCACCTTGACCGCCCGGGTCGTCATCCTCCTCGACGTCGATCCGGCGCTCGCCTCCCGGCGGGACCGGCGGGATCTCCGCCGCGAGGTCGCCCGCGTGCAGGATCGGGTCCTCGCCGGGTTGCATCCAGGCGATCTCGCGCTCCGCTCGCGCCCGCGGCATGCCCCGATCCTCGCCGGCGAGATCGACCGGGCCGGCCTCGAGCGGCTGCGGCAACTCCCCGGCGTCCGGCGAATCGATCTCGACCGGCCCGGGGCGGGCGCCCTGGCGCAGTCGGTGCCGCTCGTGCGCGCCGACCTGGCGCACGCGCTCGGGTTCACGGGGGCCGGGATGGTGGTCGGAGAGGTCGACAGCGGCGTCGACACCGATCACCCCGACCTCGTCGGGGCCGTCGTCGGGCAGGCGTGCACCTGCGTCACCAACGGCGGCTGCTGCCCGAACGGCGGCATCTTTCAGGTCGGCCCGGGCGCCGCCGAGGACGACGCCGGTCACGGGACGCTGGTCGCCGGGGTGATGACCTCCGACGGGAACGTCGCGCCGCTCGGGGTCGCCCCGGCCGCGGCGATCGTCGCGGTCAAGGTCACCGATGCAACAGATCACACCTGTTGCATGAGCGACGTGACGTCAGCGCTCGACTGGATTCTCGACAACCGGCCCGACGTGGCCGCGATCAACGTCAGCGTGGTCAGCAGCAATCTTTACCCGGGCGACTGCGACAACGCCGACGCGGTGACCGGCGGGATGGCGTTCGTCATCAACGCCCTGCGGGCCGCCGGCATCCCGACTTTCGCGGCCGCCGGCAACGCCGGCACGGGCGGCGCCATGAGCGCCCCGGCCTGCGTCAGCGGCGCCGTTTCGATGGGCGCCACCTACGATGCCGATATCGGCCCGTTGAGCGGGGGGGTCTGCAGCGAGGTGTCGACCGCGGCCGACCAGGTCGCCTGCTTCAGCAACAGCGACGCATCCACCGACCTGTTCGCGCCCGGCGGCGCCATCACGACCAGCTACCGCGGTGGCTTTTCCGTCACCGCCTTCGGCACCAGCTTCTCGGCGCCGCACGCCACCGCCTGCGCGGCGCTGCTGAAGCAGGCGGACCCGTCCATCAGCGCCGGCGCCATCGAGAACTCATTCAAGGCAACAGGTCACCCGGTCACCGACCCCAGGAACAACCTGACCTTCCCCCGCATCGACTGTCTGGCGGCGATCCAGGTGCGCTCCTGCCCCGACGCGGACGATGACGACTACTGGGTCCCTGGGCCGGGCTGCCCCGGCCCGCCGTTCTCCGACTGCGACGATGCCGACGCCGCGGTCTTCCCGGGCGCGGCCGAGATCTGCGACCAGAGGGACAATGACTGCGACGGCCAGGTGGACGAAGGGTTCGACCCGGACAACGACGGTCGTGGTTCCTGCGTCGACAATTGCCCCGCCGAATGGAATCCCGCGCAATCGGACCGCGATCAGGACGGCCAGGGGGACGCGTGCGACCTCGACGACGGCGTGATCGAGGTGTGGGTCGGGGCGGCCAATCAGGTGCGCTGGCAGCAGGAGGCCGGTTTCGACCTGTACGACCTCTACCGCGGCGACCTCGGCGCGCTCGAGGACACCGACGGCGACGGCGCCGCGCAGAATTACGGTTCCTGCCTGGCGGAGAACCTCACCGGCCCGACATTCACCGACGCTGGCATGCCTCAGGTGGGCCAGGGCTTCATTTATCTCGTGACCGGCCGCACGGCCGCGGGCGAAAGCGACCTCGGTACGGCGAGCAGCGGCGCGCCACGGCCCAACGTGAGCGACTGCACCGCCGTCTTCGGCGTCCCGCCGGTGATCCACAGCCTGAGCGCGACCTCCTCGGAGCAACAGGTGAGCTGCGACCTCACGACCTCGCTCCTGGGTCGTGTCTGCACGCTCGGTGTCCCCGGTGCCCAGGCGAGTGCGCCGATCGTGGTCCACGGCACGTACACCGAGGTACGGATCGAGAGCCAGGTCACCGACGCCGACAGCACGCCGCCAACGCCGGACGTCACGGGTGTGATCGCGAGCCTGCTCGGGGTGGCGGCAGGGAGTCTTGACGTCGGGCTGCTCGACGACGGCTCGACAGCCGTTTTCTCCGAATTGCAGCGCACCGGGGATTACGGCCTGAACTGCACACTCGACCCGCAGACGTGCTCGTGCACCATGCAGAGCTTCCCCCTGGTGTCGGGCGACACGGCCGGCGCCGACACGGCATTCACCCGAACCATCGCCCTGGTCGACGCAAACCTGTCCACCCTCGTGCAGGACTGCGTCATGCAGGCGCGGCAGGAGCTTCCCGTGGTCGTCGGGGCCGGGGCGCCCGTGACCATCCAGGTGACCGCCCACGACGCCGCCGGCCATGCGACCGCCTGGCCCTCGGCGCCCACGGTCGTGCCCGGAAGCGGTTCGTACTCCTGCACCGGCGACCCGTGCGGCTGTTGCCTGCTGACCGCGGGCGACCCGGTGGCGGAATGCGCCGGCCTGCCGGGCCTCCTGGCGCCCGACTTCCCGTCCGGCGTCTGCGCCTCGTTCTGACGCCGTGAACCGTGTCCTCCACCGTCGGCGTCGCCGATGCGCGCCTCAGGGGCAGGTCCGGCCGGGCCGCTCGACACCGTTCGAATCGAACCCGAGGGTGCCCGCTCCAACCGGGCAGGCGTTCAGGCCGCGGGCCAGGTAATAGAAGACCTGGCCGGGGCCCGGGCTCTCGGGGTCGACAGCGCTGACGTCCGGGCCGCTCCCACTCTCGAGACAGACCGCGCCCAGCACGAAGTCGGAGGCCGCCGCGGAGCGCAGCACGTCGTACACCATCGCGGCCGCGGCGCCACCCGCGGGTGGCGACCAGGTCAGCGTGGTCGACGCGGCCCCGCCGTCAAGGGTCACGCCCGCCACCTCGCCCGGTGTGCCCCAGACCTGGAAGGCGGTGTCGTCGCAGTCGGGAGCGCACTGCGGGACCAGGTCGCCGTCGTTGTCGGCTTCCGCCGCCGGGATCGCGCCGTCGCAGTCGTCGTCGAATCCGTCGCAGACCTCGGCGCTGGCGGTCGCCGCCGTGCAGAAGCTGTAGGTCAGCGAGTTGCCGCTCGCGTCCTTGACAACGGCCGCGAGGGGCACGACGGCCGGAGCGCCGGTGCCGGGGATCGCCGCGCTGTACTCACCGGAAGGCTGTTGCACGACGGTCAGCGGCAGGTACCCGCCGCCAGGCTTCGAGTACAGCATGACCTCGCTCACCCCGACATCGTCGAGCGCCGCCACGCTGACCTCGGCGCCGCCCGCCGGCACCCTGTCGACACAGGCGCCGCCGCTCGACAGATGGAGCGTGCCGAGGTACGGCGGGTTCGGGTCGGCCGACCGCGTGTCGAAGACCGCCGCGACGTCGGCGCGCGCCGGCTGCCCGCCGAGATGGAACGATGTGTACGGCACTCGCAGGCGAAAACGTCCGGGAGTGACCGGCAGCGCGAGCGGGTACGGCGACCCGCTGCCGTTGAAGGTCCCGGTCCCGACCACCGTCCCGCTCTGCGACAGCTCGTACTCGAGCGGCGGATAGTTCCGCACATCCTTCCCCTGCGACAGGAAGTGGTAGTACGGACCGCCGTCGACGAAGAGCTGGTCGGGCAGATTCGCGAACCGGCCGGTCCAGGAATAGGGGCCGACCCCCGAGACGAACACCGGGTCGGCGCTGGAGACGACCGGCGTGTCGACGAACCGGTGATAGCTGTCGATCCGGCTGGTGCTCCCGGCCATGATGTAGGGCGTCGTGTAGAGGTGCTGCGAAAACCCGCACGGGGTGATCGGCGCCTGGCCGAAGACGTCCTGCATCAGGTAGCCAACGCCGAAGTCCGGGTACGGGGCTGGTATCAAGTAGGCCTCGCGCTCGAACGGCGCCGCCAGCCCCTGCGGCGTGTCGCATTCGCCGAACCCGAAGAGGGCCGCGGTCGCGTAGGGCCGGGTCGTGAGCCAGGTCCACGGGGTGACGTTCGTGCCGCCGGGGTCGGGCGTGTAGCGCCAGGTCACGTGTCGGAAGTCGGCCGGGCTGTTCTGGAACGCGATCGGGCCGCTCACGCCGTTGGCGGCACCGCCGAGGAACGCGTAGAGCGGTCCGGGCCCGGGCGGCTCCTGCAGGATGCTCGCCTCGAAGGTGTAGGCCGCGGTCATCGACGAGAGATGGAAGGTCGTGGGCGAGCCGAGGATGCCGCCGTGGTCCCCGAGCACGTAGGTGTAGTAGTTCTGCGTCTTCGGAGCGAGGTACGACAGGGTCATGCTCCGGGTCAGCGTCACCGGCGTGCCGTTCTCGGAGGTCGGGTGAAACGCGACGGTGTGGCTCGCGTCCGACCTGTTGATGCTGATCTGCATGTCGGTTGAGATCGACAGCCCTTCGCGCAGGATCCAGGTGACGCCGTCGTCGTAGAGATTCACCACGTCCACCGGGGTGGTCGGCACCAGCATCGAGAATGTCGTGCCCGGATAGACGAGGTACCTGAAGAACGCGCCGAAGTCGTGGACGGTCACCGTCCAGGGAGTCTGGTCGTAGTCCACCCTCAGGACCGGCGCCTTGACCAGCGCGAACGGGAAGTGCAGGACCTCCGACGGGCCGGTCGCGACGACCGTGCCGTCATAGGCGAACGGCGCGCCGGCGACGTTCGGCAGGAGCGCGTTGTCGCAGGTGAGGCTCAGGGTGAAGCTCCCCGACTGGTTCCCGCCGAGGTGCACACTGCCCCGATCGAGCGCGACCGTCAGGCCGGCCGGGAAGTTGCCCGCGATCGCCAGCGAATAGTCGACCGCCTCCCCGGTGAGGTTGGCGAGCGTGATGGTCTGGCTCGCGGCGAAGGTCGCGAGCCCCGGGTTGTCGCGGCCGGCGCTGAAGTCCGGCAGGTCGACGAGCGCCTGGTGGGTCGACGCGGCAAAGGCATCGATCCGGCCGCTCCCCTGGACGAAGGCCCCGAGGCCGAGGTCGACCGCGCGCTGCATGAGGGCGGCCCTCACCTGATCGGGTGTCAAGCCCCCATCCCCCGAGAGGAGGAGCGCCGCCGCCCCGGCGACATGCGGCGTCGCCATGCTCGTCCCGTCGAGTGCGAGATACCCCGACGGATCGCACAGGACGCACGGCCCGATCGGGACGGTGCTCACGATTCCGACCCCGGGCGCCAGCACCTCCGGCTTGATCTCGTAGGTCGTGGGGGCGGAGCCGCGCGAGCTGAACTCGGCGATCACGTCGGACTTGTCGGAGGCGCCGACCGTGAGCGCCTGGCGCGCGCAGCCGGGCGAGCCGACCGTCTCGAAGTCGGGGCCCGAGTTCCCGGCGGCGACCACCACCACGACGCCGGCGACCACGGAGGTGTCGACCGCCTGCGAGACCGGGTCGTCGGGATCGCCGGGCCCGCCGAGGCTGATGTTCATCACCTGGGCCCCGTCGTTCGTTCCCGGGTCCCCGTCCGGGTCGGTGGCCAGCTCGATCCCGGCGATGACGTCGGAGAAGAGTCCGTTGCCGTACTGATCCAGGACCTTGATGGCCATCAGGCTCGCGTCGGGCGCGACACCCATGACCGAGCCGTTGGCCGCGACGATCCCCGCCACGTGGGTGCCGTGGCCGTAGTCGTCCATCGGGTCGGCATCGTTGTTCACGAAGTCCCAGCCGAAGAGCACCTTGCAGTCGGGGAAGCACCCGCCGAGGTCGGGATGGGTGTAATCGACACCGGTGTCGATGATCGCCACCGTCACCCCCTCCCCCGTAACGCCGAGCTGGCTCCAGACCTGGTCGGCGTGGATGAGCGGGACGCTTTCGGCCAGGCTCGCCGTGGCCCGCTGGTCGATCCAGACCCCGGTCACGCCCGGGATCGCCCACAACTCGTCGACCGCCTCGCGCCGCACCCGCGCCGCCAGGCCGTTGAAGACGCGGATGTAGTGACGGCGCACGATGTCGCTCGCCGTCCGCGCGGCGAGGCCGCGCGCGCGCCGCGCCTCGGTGTCGCGCCGGACGATCTCGCCGGCGAGCCGATCGAGCGCCGCCAGGCGTTGCGCCTGCGCCGTCCGGAGCGCGCCGGCGGCCACGCCTTGCAGCCGCAGCAGCGGCTTCCCCGCCAGCCGCACGATGACCCCGAGATCGTCGCCCCCGATCGTGCTTGCCGCCGGGTACCTGCCGGCGCGCGCCGTGATGCTCGTGCTCTCGCCGGGCGCCACCGGCTGGCGGCCCTCGACTTTGCCGTCGGGGTGCCGGATCAGCCTCAACGGCGGCGTGTCGCCGGTCGAGGCTTCAGCCCCGACAACCCACAGCAGCCCGGTGAGGAGGGACGCCAGGAGAACCGCCTTTCGGACTCGCGCGAGCATGCTTCACCTCGGTGAGGAGGGAGATTGCGGTAACCCGGGAGGGTGATGCGGGGGATGCGCCCGGCGGGGGTGACGTCCGGCACGCGGCGCCGGCCACTGGATCGCGGACCGCTCTGTCGCGGCCCGCTTTCGGGGACCGGATGATTCCAGACCGCATGGGCCGTCCTGCCTTTAGGTACGGCGCGATTCTACGCCCCGCACTCACCCAAGCGTCAACAGGTCAGGCGAAAGGGAGCGATCTAAAGGAAGGCTGGCGGAGAGGGGGGGATTCGAACCCCCGGCACCCGTTTTAGCGGGAGCAACTGCTTAGCAGGCAGCCCTGTTCGGCCACTCCAGCACCTCTCCGCACTGTGGCCTGACGACTTGCGCGAGCCCGGCCCCGGCACCGACTTCCCGGGGAACAGTCGAGGGAGCAGTTGCAGGTGCCGCGCCCGGGACGGTGGGGATCCTACCACGGGCAGATGACTTCCGATCGCCGCTCGCCGGCGGTTCGCGCCGGCAAACCGCCCTGGCAGTGCCGCGAGTTGTTCGTCGGCCACGTGCATGCACCGCTCGGCAGTGAAAGCCCGCAGCGTCGAAAAACGATGAACCACGATTGGCCGCGCCTGTTGTAAACTATTGGCAATACTCGATCGCTGCGAAAACCTAATGCAAGGAGATGCGCCATGTCGACTCTCCCCCGTCTCGCGATGAGCCTGCGTCGGTTCGGGCCGCTCCTGGTCCTGATGGCCACTGCGATCGGCTATGCGGTCGCCGACGGCGTGATCGCACCCGGCCCGCCGGTCCCCCCACCGGTCCTCCTCCCGCAACGGGGGCCCGCGGACCAGGCCCTCGACCGGCGCCTGACCTTCGTGCTGGTGCGCTCCGGGTTCACGGGACGGATCGAATCGACGCTCGAAACCCGGCTTGGTCGCGCCATCGACCCCGAGCGGGCCGATCTCGGCCGCATGCTCTTCTTCGACAAGATCCTCGGCCTGCACGACGACAATTCGTGCGCCGGCTGCCACGCCCCCGCCTTCGGCTTCGGCGACTCGCAGCGCATGGCGATCGGCGTCCAGAACAACGACGTCGTCGGCCCGAACCGCCAGGGTCCGCGCAACCAGCGGCGCTCCCCCCTGGTCGCGAACACCATCTTCTACCCGGCGCTCATGTGGACGCCACGCTTCGTAGCGCTTTCGGGCGATCCGTTCGACGGCTCGCTCGGTTTCAAGTTTCCGCCTCCCGAGAACGTCGTGACCGGCGTGCCGACGCTCCTGTCGGCCCAGGGCTCGCTCCCCTCGACGGAGCTGGTGGAGATGGCCGGCTTCAACGGCATCACCGCCAACCCGGGCCCCTTCGGCCCGCGACACTTCCAGTTCGACGACGGTTTGGGGCAGACGCTGCCGCCGCCGGACGGAACCGGCGTCCATAACTTCCCGATCCAGGCCGCCGTCAACGCCCGTCTCAATGCGGTCCCGGACTACCTCGACAGGTTCGGCGCGGTCTTCAACGGCGGCGTCCCGTTGCCTCCGGGTGGCATCACCATCGACATGCGCCGGCTGGCGATCGCCGAGTTCCAGGCCGGCCTGACCGCCGCGAACGCGCCGCTCGACCGCTTCGCGCGCGGCGAGACCGGCGCCATGACGAGGGGACAGAAGCGCGGCGCGCTGGTGTTCTTCGGCAAGGGCCGGTGCGTCTCCTGTCATGCGGTCGCGGGAGCCGCGAACGAGATGTTCAGCGACTTCCGGCCGCACCGCATCGGCGGTCCCCAGGTGGCGCCGGCCTTCGGCGTCGGGACCGGCAACGTCATCTTCGACGGTCCGGGCGAGAACGAGGACTTCGGCTTCCAGCAGACGGAGGGGGATCCGGCGCTGCGCTACACCTTCCGCACCGCCCCGCTCCGCAACCTGAAGGTCTCTCCGGGCTTCTTCCACAACGGCGCCTTCGGCACCCTGGAGGCGGCGATCGCGCACCATCTCGACGTCGAAGCCTCGCTGCTCAACTACGACCCGGCGGCGAACGAGCTGCCCGCCGATCTCAGCCCGGGTCCGTCCGAGGGGATCCTCGCCGCGGGGATCGATCCGCTGCTGCGCCATCCGACCAGGCTCACGGAGCAGGAGTTCCGGGGCCTGGTGGAGTTCGTGCGTGACGGCCTGTTCGACCCGCGGGTGCTCGACTTCTGCGTGCAGCTCCCCGACGCGGTGCCGAGCGGCATGGGGCTGCAGACTTTCGAGGGGTGCCCCTGAGGCAGCGCCGGGATCGGACCTTCAGGGTGACCGGGTTGCGGGCTGCTTCTGACGATGCGGCTACCGCGGCCCGCACTGGGAGCTCAAGATCCGGATCTGCTCGCGCAGGGACGCATCCACCGCCAAGCCTGGATCCAACGTGGCGCTACGTTCCAGATGGACCAGAGCGTCGCACCGCCGGTCGAGGCCGATGAGGGCCTGACCCAGGTTCTTGAGGGCAGCGGCATCATCGGGGTTCGCCCGCAGGACCTCTTCATACGCGCGTGTTGACTGGTCGAAGAGCCCCAGGTTCAGGAACGTGGTGCCGAGGTTGAATCGGGCCAGCATGTTGCCGGGTTGGCGCTTCACGACGTCTTCATAGCAACTCGCAGCCTCGGCGTAGGCGCCCTTCCTGAACAGGATGTTCCCCTCGCCGAAGCGTGCCTGCGTGAGGCCCGGCTGGAGTTGTAGCGCCCTCCGGTAGGATTCGAGGGCCTCGTCAAACCGCCCCTCCTTTTCCAGGTTGAACGCCAGGTTCTGATGAGCACTGGCAGAAGAGGGGTTCAAGGCGACGATCTTCTGCAACCCTTCCAGGTCAACCCGGCCGGCCCGGTCGGCGTGCGTCGGGACCAGGAGCAGCCCGGCAACGAGACATCCGGCGGCCGCCACGGAAAGGAGCCTCCATCTCGCCCGGATTGCGCTGCGCCCTTCGGACTCCCTTGCAGCGGGAGATCCTGTGTCGGACCAGGTGGTGAGATAAGAGGTGAGGAAGAGAAACGCGGGGACGAGGAAGACCGTCGCGAGGCTCGACTTCCGGAGCGCCCAATCGAGCAGGGTTTTCTCGCGGGCCGTATGGAGCGTGAGTCCGAGGCGAGTCGAGGTGTAACCTTCCGCCGCCACCTCCACCTGGACGATGCAGACGACGAGCAGAACGAGGAAGACCAGTGCCAGGGAGAGCCCGAAGACTCTCGCCCGAACCGACCAGCTTCTCAGCGGGACAGCGAGGGCCAGGGCCAGGGAGAGCACGATGGAGGTGTGCAGGTCCCCGCAGTGCAGCTGTGTCAGCGGTTGCGCCACTCCCGTGATGTAGCTGTGAAGCGTGATGCTGTTGCCGTGAGCCGTCAGCGCGGTGATGATGGGCGGATGTTCGAGGAGCGCGAGCACCCTTTCCGCCGCCGCGGAAAGCAGGCGGATGAACAGTCCCTGCAGCGGCAGCCAGAGCACGTAGCCCAGGGCGTAGAGGACCCCGGCCTTCAGGAGAAAGCTAAGCAGGCGCCGCGTCGCCAGGGCGAACGAATACTTCCGCCCAGAAGACCCAGACGGCAAGCGTAAGTGCGATGACGAGCGCCTGCCAGCCATAGAGATGCACCCGCTCGAACAAATCCGGCCAATAGGCCCCGCAGAGCATCACGGTCACTATGCGGGCGAAGTTTATCAGGAAGATGGCAGGAATCCCGATGAGGATACCCCAACCCTTGGCGCGCCAGCGGCTCGGGAAGGCAAGGACGGCGGCGAGGTAGATGTAGGTCGGCTGCACTCCATCGCATGCGCCTTCGATTGACGCGCGGAAGTCGTTGAAGCTCAGGGAATTCCCTGAGGCTGACGCCTCACCGAAGAGGGCGAGCACGGGTACCGAAAGCATCGCGAGCAGCCCGGTAAGGCGCTCGTGCAGGATCACGCCTGACAGGCGGGATGATGCAGCCCATGAGAAGAGGGAGATCAGGACAAGGAATGCGACACAGAATCTCCACGTGAGTCGCGTGGAAGACACCCTGGGCCTCGGTGGGTTGGCGGCCGAATCCCCTTCCGGCACACCAGGCTTCGTCCTGCGTTTTTCTCGACGGTGGCTGCTCACTGTTGTGCTCTCCGGCTTCATAGTTTACCTCGACTCTACTTCGGAACGGCGATTTCGCGCCCTCCGTTGAAAGTCGAAGGTCATTCTGGTCGGCGTTGTACGCGCCCCGGACATGCGGACCCTGAAGGTGACGCCGCATGTGGCGCAGGCTGCACCACTCCGCTGGCTCGTCCTGCACCAACGCCAGCGCCTCTTCCTTGTCCCTCGGGTTCGCCGAAATCAACCCAAGTTACTTGAACCCAATTGCTTCCGCAACGCTTGTGAACCCTGGTACGCGGGTTGCTCTTCGAAGACGCTCGCTCACAGAGCGGGAAGTCTCTTGACACGCCGAGCTGCAGTTCGGCAAAGGGGGGAAAGGGTCATGACACAACAAGTAGTGAGCAGAACGTGTCCCGTAGCGCCGTCGCGTACAAGCGAGAGCGAACGCCGGCACCATAGGCGATCCCGGCGGAGCCCGATCGGCATAGTCATCACTGCTGCCGCGCTGGCCTGCCTCGCCCCCGGACTCGCGCATGCCGTCGATGTCGCGATCACGGCGGACAATGCATACGCCTTCGCGTACGGAACCGGGGCGGGCATCCTCGGACCGGATCTGAGCCCGGCCGTCGAGAACTGTTCTGCCGGTGCCATTTGGAACTGCGGGCCTGGTCCCGAAACCTATACCAACGTTTCGAACGCGGCGGGTGGATACCTGTACATCATCGCCTACAGCGACGACGCTACGACGCAGGGAGTCCTGGGCCAGTTCGCCAATGGCGCCGCGAAGACCTACACGGGCATCGGCGGTTGGGAAGTTTATGCGACGGGAATCGATGTCGATCCGACTCCGATCACTTGCGCGGGAACGACAACCCCATCGCTCGCGACCATCAATGCCCAGATTGGCATCGCGAACGCCGGCACGGGCGGTCCGGGTTCGAGCGTGCGCTGGGTCACACAGGCCGGCGGTGGGGTCGGAGTGCTCGCGAGCGGAGAACTGAACACACCGGGCGGGACGTTCCCTGAGGTCTGCCCCACTGTCATCGACCCCGCGGCGCGCTGGATGTGGTACAACCCCGATCCCACCACGATCAGCAATCCATTCAGCGCCCCCGCCCCGACGGGTGAGTTTCTGATATTCCGCCTGCCCGTTTCCCAGGTGCTCAGCCCGACCGCCTACTATGTGAACAAGGACATCAAGAACACCTCAGGGGTCACGGCAAACGGCATCGAGATGGAAGTGCTCGGGCACAGCACGTACACGGACATCTACCATGCGACCACGCCCACGTTCTCCGTCGATGCCACGGGGGCAAACGACAAGCTGAGGTGGACTGGGGGCTCCATTGCGGTTAATAGCCTCGTACACGTCGGTTTCCGGACATCGGCCTCAACCATCGAGATCCTCTCGGTGCGCATGATCGACAACAGCTTCAACTCTCTTGGTTGCGCGGTGCAGTTGAACACCGGGATTCACACGAATGGGAACCTGAAGTGGGACAATACGGTTACCAACTGCGCGTCGACGTCGCTGTTCATCGGAAACGTCGCGCTCGAGTACTATGCCAACGAGGTCCCGTTATCCGACTTGAATGGCACGACGGTGCGCTCACCGATGCAGACCGTCAACCTCGACATGGCCCCCACGATGATCGCCCCTGGCGCCAGCTGCGAGGCTCCCATGGCAAACACGCCTTCGGGCGCACGCTGGGTAGTCATCCATCAGAAAGTCGGGACCACCGCGGCTGTCGATCAGACCGAGGACTGGGTGCAGGTGCCTGTCCCCCCCGGCATTCCCGCCATGAACACCGCGGGCATCGTGGCACTGGGCCTCCTGTCACTGGCAACGGGTTCCTGGTTTCTCTGGAGGAGGTTGTAAGCCCGCTACGCAGTTCTCCGTCGGGCTCGATGGCATGAACATCGGCCCATGGGATCTTCGAGCCGAAGGTCCCATGGGCCGATCGGTATGCCACGCACCTCGATCCAAGACGACGCCTCGCGGTGCGGTGATGACGGTCTGAGGGTTCCAGAACCTGGTCGTGAACGCGCGGTTCGTGGCGGCGAGGAATGGGCTGTGCACCGGGGAGGTGATGGTCGGCGGACGGCCCACCAGCCTCAGGCGCCTCGCCGGCGCCGGCGTCGCCGGACGCTGGGGCCAGCCCCGGACCGGCATCCCGAGCAGGGCGATCGCGACGAAGACCAGCCCGACCCTCAGGAAGAGGCGGAGAGTGTGACCCCGTACTCCTTCAGCTTGCGTCTCAGCGTGGAGCGATCGATCCCGAGAGCCACGGCCGCCCGGCTTTGGTTACCTCCCTGGTCCCGGAGTGCCCCGAGGATGGCGTGGCGCTCGAGCACCCTGATGGGGAGCGTGCCTCCGACGGCGAGCGGCCCGGCCGCCGGTGTCTCGAAGGCGGGCCCCGATCCCTCCGATAACCCCAGCGCGAGGTGGGTCGCCCCGATCGAGCCGCCGGCGGCGGGATCCGGATCTCGAGACCGCGCAGCCGGTAATACAGGTCCTTCCGAAGCGTTCCATCCTCGAGCATCTTCCCGGGGTCCCGGTTGGTGGCGGCGAGGAAGCGCACGGAAACCGACTGGAGCGACGACGCGCCGACCGGCCGGACCTCGCCGTCGTCCATGACCCGGAGCAGCTTGGCCTGCTGCGCCAGTCCCATCGACTCCAGCTCGTCCAGCATGAGAACGCTGCCGTTGGCGCTGGCCAGAAGTCCGACGTGGTCCCGATCGGCCCCGCTGAACGCTCCGCGGACATGCCCGAAGAACTCGCTGTCGAACATCTCGGCCGTGGTGGTGGCGCAGTTGTGTCCGATGAAGGGCCGTCCGGCCAGGCCGGAGAGTCGGTGGATCGCCCGCGCGACGAGCTCCTTGCCGGCTCCCGTCTCCCCGGTGATCAGGACGTTGACGTCGCTGCGCGCGGCCAGGATGGCCAGGTGGCGCACCCGCACCATGTCGCTGCTGACGCCGACGACCTCCGGCAGGGCGACCTGCGTCTTCGCCGCGCCGGCGGCGCCCGTATCCAGCGCCCGGCGTGTCAATGGTCGGGCCACAGCGGAGTCGCTCGAGCCGGCGACAATCGCGGGCGGGGACGGCGACGACGGATCCCGATGTCTACTGTGGCATTCTGCACCAACGTGCTGCGCTTGGAGCTGGTGCACAACGCATCAACAAGGCGGGGACGTTCTGTCTGGATCTCGGTCTCGACCTCGCAAGTTGTTGAATCGTTAAGACATTGACGTCTCGATGAGACCATCTCCAGCAGCGGTACGAGACTTGCTCAAGAGGGCTTGGCTCTAGTAACGCATCGGAAACTCGATTTGTCGCGTGGATTCGGGAACCCCGCCCCCGCGCGCCAAAAACAAAGGGGATGATGGAGATGATGATGAAAAGAACGTACGCAACGCTGGTCTTCGCGGCCCTGGTCTTCTCGCTGGCATTCGCCCAGCCTGCCTCGGCGGACTGCGTCCTCCCGCCCGCGAATGACTGCTGGATCACTCAGGAACCGGAGACTCAGTCGACGCTCCCCGCCATTCCGGCGAATTTCTTCGGCCCGGGCTCGGATCCCATTGCTGCGGGCACGGTCGTCAAGCTCATCGGAGACCCGCTGCCGCCGGCGACGGTCTCGAGCCTCTGCCCAAGCGCAAGGCGTGTAGAACTCGTTTTCCCCGACTGCCATGTACCGAACCTTGATCCAGTCACTTGCCACCTCGTCGCTCAGCGGGTTGAGGTGATCGACCCCGTCGATACCATCGTGCGGCGGACACAGACGATGGACTTCGGCGACGGGATCAGCGGCCCGAAAACAACACAGATGCAGGTCATCGCGATTTCCTTGAAGAACCCCCCCGCCTTCCCTCTGGTGGTCCCGTTCAACGGCGGAGCATCGACACAGGACTGGAATGTCTCCCTGGTCCACGATCCGGGCCAGGTACAGAATCCGGGCTCCTCGACGTTTACGCCGACGGATCGGAACGCCGACGCAGTGAGCGGGAATGTTCTGGTCAGTACGTTGCCCATCATCTATAAGGTGACGTTCACGCGCGGCGCCGAGACGAGGGAAGTGCTCAACCAGAATCTCGAATTCAACGACACTGCAGGGACTTTCGTGATTCCGCTTCACTTTACCGAAACGAACGTCCCGACCATGAGCACGTGGGGACTGGTCCTTCTCGTCGCGTTGCTCCTCGGCTCCTCGGTTATGCTCCTGAGGCGATATCGCAGGACGCCGGGAGCCACCGCCTAACGAGGCCGGCACTCGAATCAGGAGGTTTTCCCATAGTGCCCGGCGGCAGGTTGCACACCTGGATGCAACCTGCCGCCGGGCCTTTTCCGGATCATCCGGCCCCAATTCCCCGCAGAGCCGCGTAATCGCCGCATTGATGTACCGACAGCGCTCGTTCGACTCCTTGTTGATCCCGCCATCGTGACGCCTCGCGTAGTGTCTCAGATGGGCGTGCCTGCGGGCACCTGCAGGTCGTAGGCACACTAGCGTGCCGTGACCCGGTCTGATGCGCGATCTCGCCCAAGTGCATGCACCGGAATCGGTGTGGATCAACGAGTCGGGCAACAAGCGCAGGATCGGATCAACCCCGAGCGCGAGTGTGCGTCACGCGACCGCCCGCCACGAGCGCTGTGGTCGGCAGAAGGAAAAGCGTCAGGGTCGTGGAAATGCACACGACCAAGCTGCAGAGCAACCCCAGGTTTCGGTTGGGCGGCACGTGGGAGAGGGCGAGCACGACGAATCCGACCGTCCGGAGCCCTCCGTTCAGGAGAATCCCCTTGATGACGACGGTCATGTCCCTGATCCAGCAGCTGCGGGAGGCGTTGCGGTTCCGCAGCAGGCCCGCCCGCGTGTGGATGGCGAATTCCACAGCCGTCCCGATCATCAGAATCGCAGACATCGAGACGGCAATCCCATAGGGAATCCCGAGCCCGACGATCGTCAGATAGGTGGCCAGCAGGCCGAGGATCATCGGCCCGACGATCATGACCCCTGACTTGAACGATCGGGTGTATCCGATGGCGAGGGCGGCCATCACGACGAGCAGGGCGGCGACGGCCCATCCCTGACCCAGGATGGCGAGCCGGACCATCCTCAGGTTGGAAGCGAGGTTGCCTCCCAGTTTCACCGCGACACCGCGTCCGGCCCCTCCTTGCGCGATGGCCTTCACCACGGACACGGTCCGCTCGACCTCCCAGAAGTGATTGTTGACGATGAACACGAGAACCTGAAAGCGGGATTGATCGGGATTGGCGAGCATCGCGGCCCTCGGGAGCGCGACGCCGCGCCGCTTCCATTCGGAATGGTAGGCGGCCATCGTGTCGGGTGTCGGAGCCGGCCAGTCCTGCCAGATCGATCCCTGCGCGGGATCGAGGGAGCGCGCGAGCAGCGACATGGTGAGCGTCCCTCGGACACCGGGGACGCCGTAGAGGGCGACGGGGAGCATGGTGACCAGTTTGAGGCTGTTCGATCGGGCCTCCGGGTCGGACGGATCGGGCTCCACCACGACAGACAGGATGTTCGTCCCCAGGAACTCGGACTCGTATCGGGACGCATCTCGCGCCACCTCGGACCTGGGATCGAAATTCCGGACCCAGGTGTCGTCGATACGAAGGGCCGTCAGGGCGGGCAGGCAGGCGGCGGCCAGAAGGGACGATGCGACGATGGCCACACGGGACCGGCGTCGAAGGAGGTCGGGGGATCGGATCGTGCCGAGGAGCCATCTCCCGATCAGGTCAACCCGGACGGGTCCCGGAAACCGTCCGGCCTGGTTCTTCCAGCCGAGGAGCAACAGGAGCGAAGCATCGAGGGTGAAGGTGACCAGCAGGGCAAAGACGGTTCCCGCCGAGAGGATCAGGCCGAACTGGCGGATCGACGGTATCCGCGAAATGACGAAGCCCAGAAAACCGAGAGCCGTCGTGGCGCCGGCTCCCAGCATCGCCCCTTCGAGGCGCGCATAGGCCGCATCGAGGACTCTCATCCGCTCCTCTCCGCCGATCTCGTCGGACGTGCCGGCTCGAAGGCCGACCAGCAGGTGAAGGAGCGGCGCGGCGCCGATGGGAATCATGATGATGGGCACCAGGACGCTGACGAGATTGACGCTGAGCCCGCAGGCGGCCATGCCGCCGAGGACTGCGACGAGGATCCCGAGCGAGTGGATGATGACGACGAGAAAGAGCGAGACGCTCCTCACGACCCACAGCAGTACGAGCAGTGTGGCCGCCAGGGCGACAGGGACGAGGCCATGGAGGTCGTCGAAGACCTCGCGGAGAAGGCCGGTCTCGACGACCGCCGGTCCCATGACGAGGACCTCCCCCGCGCCCGGATGACGCTTCTCGACGTCGGCGGCGATGCGTTGCAGGTGTTCGATCAATCCGGGCTCACTGGTTCCCTCCTCGGTCTCGAGGTAGAGGGGTATCAGCGTGCCTGACGAGGATAGGAACAGCGCGGATTGAATGGGCGCCGCCTCGAGCCTTCGACGCAACGTCTCGGCCGCTCCCGGCTTAAGCTCGGGCCAGAGCGGTGCCCCCTCGGCGGCCTCCGCCGATCCGACGAGAACCGGCGAGTTGACGAGGCTTGCGATCCGGCGGACACCGGACACCTTTTCCCATCCATGATGCAGGTCCGCGAGCGCTTCGAGCGACGAGATCTGCAGGACGCCGCCCTGATCGGCCGGCTTGAAAAGCGCGGCAACAACCCGGAAGTCGGGGCCGAAGATCTCGCGCCGATGCTCCTCGGCAACGGTGAGAGGATCGTTCGCCGAAAGCAGATCGCCCCGAGGCTCGAGCGTGAGGGTCCGGGCCTCGACGCTCAACGCGGCAAGGCAAAGGAATGCGAGCGCGACGATGAGCCAGGGGTGACGGAGGGAGAAGCTCCACAGCTTCCGCGGGAAGGTCACTCGTCCGATCAGGAGGCCAGGCAAAATGGGCGTGTGCTTCATGCCTGCGCTATGGCGGTTCCCGCCGCTCACGCTTCGGAGGTGACCCCGTACTCCTTCAGCTTGCGTCTCAGCGTGGAGCGATCGATCCCGAGGGCGACGGCCGCCCGGCTTTGGTTACCTCCCTGGTCCCGGAGTGCCTCGAGGATGGCGTGGCGCTCGAGCACCCTGATGGGGAGCGTGCCTCCGACGGCGAGCGGCCCGGCCGCCGGTGTCTCGAAGGCGGGCCCCGATCCCTCCGATAACCCCAGCGCGAGGTGGGCCGCCCCGATCGCGCCGCCGGCGGCGGAACCCTCCGCGGTCCGGAGCACGTTGCGCAGCTGCCGGACGTTTCCCGGCCACGAGAACTGGCACAGGACGTCCAGCGCCTCGGCAGTCAACCTGTGAACCGAACTTCCCAGGAAATGGGCGGCCAGCGCCGGGACGTCCTCCCGGTGGCTCCGCAGCGGCGGGATCCGGATCTCGAGACCGCGCAGCCGGTAATACAGGTCCTTCCGGAGCGTTCCATCCTCGAGCATCTTCCCGGGGTCCCGGTTGGCGGCGGCGAGGAAGCGCACGGAAACCGACTGGAGCGACGAGGCGCCGACCGGCCGGACCTCGCCGTCGTCCATGACCCGGAGCAGCTTGGCCTGCTGCGCCAGTCCCATCGACTCCAGCTCGTCCAGCATGAGAACGCTGCCGTTGGCGCTGGCCAGAAGTCCGACGT
>Ga0210377_10000659_pt1 | contig 32785 bp, 27 predicted proteins | sample PLM4_65_b1redo_FD_155480 | JGI IMG/M metagenome (GOLD analysis project Ga0210377, IMG submission 155480) | Groundwater sediment microbial communities from an aquifer in East River, Colorado, USA - PLM4_65_b1 redo | ecosystem: Environmental > Terrestrial > Soil > Riparian zone | place: USA: East... | reverse complement strand
CAGCGCGCCGTCGCTGACCCGGTGAATAAAATAGTGGCGGCTGATCGACGCGCGGCGGCGGCCATAAGCCCATGTCGTGATTTCCAGCTTATCATCCATGACCGCCTGCTGCTTGTATTCGATGCGGTGGCTGCGGGCGAAAATGCCCGTGTTCGTTTCGCTAAATCGGGCGGCGGGCCATCCGCCAGCCGCCGCCAATTCCAGCCCGCACTCTTCGGTGTAGTTCAAATAGACGCTGTTGTTGACATGTTGGGCCGGGTCGCAGTCGCGCCATTCCACCCGCCGGCGCGTGGCGAAGACGCGCGGCGGCAGGGGCGGCGGTTCCGGGAATTTCTGGCGGGGCGGGGCGATGTCTGGCATGCCCTCCGGGTAAAACGCGGCGATCAGTTCGGGCGGGATCTGCGCGGGGCGGAATGTAGCTTTGTCCAGATACGCCCAGTCGGTGGTCGCGCGCGCCGCCAGCGCGCCGGTTTCGGCGTTGCGAAGCTCGTAAGCGCGGATCGAACGCACCCGCCGAAAATCAACCACCCATGTTTTGACCTCAACGCTCTGCCCATAGATCAGCGGCGTGAGGTATTCAATGTCTGTTTCGCGCACGAGCCACATGCGGTTCATGGCGTCGTAGCGCGCCATATCGTAGCCCGCCGCCGCTGTGGCGTCGAAGGCGGCTTCCTGCATATATCTCAGATAGTTGACCGCGTTGACATGCCCGTAGCTGTCGCATTCGTAATGGCGGACACGAAACACGCGGGAATACGTCAGAGGCATAACTATCTTCCATTTCTTAGGCGTGCAATCAAACCGTCTTATTATGCCTCAAACCCGTCGATAACTCACCCCATTCCCTCGTAGGGGCGAGATACATCTCGCCCCCTATGCCACTCAACTCCCGCCTATCACGAAACCAACTCGTTTCCAAGACATTAAGCGAAGCGCTGAAAGTAATTTGAAATCCGCTTCTGGCCTTACCCCCGCCATACTTGGCTGATCAGTCACGCGATGTGCGCCCCCTCTCCACTCGTGGAGAGGGGGTTGGGGGGTGAGGCTGGTGGCGGAAATACAAATACTTTCGAGGATCTGCATAGTTAGTGAAATTCGTGTAATTCTGAACCCCTGCAAGGGGGTGGACTGAATGCGCCATTTTCATTTAACCCATCAGCCAATCTTCTCCGCCGCCAGATAATCGGTGTAGCCGCCCTCGAATCTTTGCAGCGCGCCATCGTTCAGCGCCAAAACGCGATCCACTACCCGATCCAGAAAATAGCGATCATGCGAGATCACAAAGACTGCGCCCTCAAAGTCGTCCAACGCCGCCTCCAGCGCTTCCGCCGAGGCGATATCCAGATTGTTGGTCGGCTCGTCCAGCAGCAAGACGTTGGGGCGGGCCAGCATCAGCCGCGCCAACTGCAAACGGCTGCGCTCGCCGCCGCTGAGGTTGCTGATCGGCCCGGTGGCCTGCGCGTAGCTGAACAGAAACTTGGCCAGAAAAGCCATCGCGTCGCCTTCGCTGCGCGGCCAGATGTCGCGGATCATCTCTATCGGTGTTCGATCCAACCACGCGCTGAGAGTCTGATGCTCCTGCGCATAGTCGCCCACCATCGTGCTGGGGCCGATTTTGACCTCGCCTTCCAGCGGCGTTATCTGGCCGAGGATCAGCTTGAACAGCACGGACTTGCCCGCGCCGTTGGGCGCGATTAGCCCGACGCGCTCGCCATGCCGGATCACGAAGTTGAGATCGACAAACAGCAGCCGATCCCCGAAACCCATCGACAGGCGCTCGACCTTGATGGCGTTTGTGCTGCCGCGCCCGCCGTCCAGTTGAAGAGCCATGTCCTTGCGCTCTCGCACCGCGTCGATGATCTCGCCGTTCGCCTCCATGCGGTCGAGCATCTTGCGCTTGGAGCGCGCCTGCCGGGCATGCCGTTCATCCTCGGTTGTTTTGGCCCACAGCTCAAATTGTTTGATCATCGCCTCAATCCGCGCGATTTCCTTTTGCTGGGTGACATAGGCCCGCTGCTGGCGCAGCCGCCGCGCTTCCCGTTCGGCGCTGTAAGCCGAATAGTTGCCGGGGTAGATCGTCAACTTGCCATCTTCGAGTTCAACGATCTGGTCGGCGATCTCATCCAACAAATAGCGATCATGCGAGACGATAATCACCGCGCCGGGATACTGGCGGATGAACGCTTCCAGCCGCCGCTTGGCATTCAGGTCGAGGTGATTGTCTGGCTCGTCCAACAGCAGGACATCCGGCATTTCGAGCGCCAGCCGCGCCAGCGCGATCAGCTTCTTCTGCCCCCCGCTCAGGCTTGACGCGGGCAGGTCATAATCATCGGGCGTGAAGCCCAGCACGCTCAGAATCTCCCGAACGCGCGACGCGTGGCGGTTGCCGCCCCGCCTGTCGAATTCTTCCAGCAGCGCGGCCTGACGCTCCAACACGCGCGCCAGCCGATCCGGGCTGTTGTAGACCTCCGGCTCGCCAAGCTGGGTCTCGACGCGGGCCAGATCGGATTCAACGCGGGCAAGCTCCGGGGGCAGCGTGGCGGCGACTTCGCGCAGGGCCAGCCCGTCGGCATGCGCGACTTCCTGCGGCAGATAGCCAACGGTGACGCCCTTCATGCGGGAAACATGGCCCGCGTCAGGGGCCTGCGCGCCCGCCAGCAGCTTGAGGATGCTGGATTTGCCTGCGCCGTTCGGCCCGACAAGGCCAGCCCGGTCACGGTCGCCGATAGCCCATGACAGGTCGCGGAAAATAATCCGCCCGCCATAGTTGACTGTCACTTTATCAAGATGAACGATATGCATCACTGCCTCCCGAATCAAAACGGCTGTGGGTTGCGCCCACAGCCGTTGGATAATTAAATTACCGACGATATTACATGGTTACGGGGCGCGTTGAACTAACCGCCGCGCGTTTCCTGAGAGAATGCATCGTGAATTGATCGAAGTGACGCAAAAGTAAATCATAGTTTCGATTATACCACGCAGACGACACGAGACCAATATGAACATCAATGAGCAATCGGAGTATGATATGAGCGTGTCAATCGCTTTTCCAGCAGGGAACTATTTGTGCCATGAAGATTGATCACGTCACCATCGCCGCGCCCATTCTTGAACCGCTGCGCGAAGCGTTCGCCGCGCTGGGTCTCGCCACCGACTACGGGGGTGCGCATTCCAACGGCGTGACGCACATGGATTTGCTGGGCTTTGACGACGGCTCGTATATTGAGTTGATCTCGACGCTCCAAATGGGCGCGCTCGCGCCGTGGTGGGAACGGTTTATCGCGCAGGCGGGCGGCCCGTGCGCGTGGGCGGTTCAAGCGGAAGACGTGGCCGCCGAAGCCAGCCGGATACGCGGGCTGGGGATTGTCGCGCAGGGGCCCCATCACGCCAAACGAAGCCGACCGGATGGCCGCGTCATTGAGTGGGATTCGGCGTTCATTGGCGAGGGCGACCCCGGCGCGACCCTGCCGTTCATCATCAAAGATAGCTCCCCGCGCGCGTGGCGAGTCTCGCCGTCGGCCAGCGTGGCCGGGACGGAACTCAGCGGGGTAGGGAAGGTCGTTCTCGGCGCGCGCGACCCGGTGGCGGCGGCGCGGTTGTTCAAGACGGCGTATGGCTGGCAGACGGCTCGCGTCGCCATTGACGCCCGGCTGGGGATCAATCTGCTGGAATTCGCCGACACGCCGGTGATCATCGCCGCGCCCGCCGTGCCCGAATCGCCGCTGACGCAGCGGTTGGGGCTGTTCGGCGACGCGCCGATGGCCTTCCTGATCCAATCGGCGGACATGGAAGCCACAGCGCGGCGGCTGCCGTTGGGCGAAGAAATTATCTGGTTTGGCAGGACGATCCGGTGGTTGCCGCTGGGCGGGGAACTGCCGCAGCTGGGAATTATCGCCGGGTGATGGATTACACAATCTGCTCAATCGACAAGCGGCTGAGGTCTTTGTTAACGACGCTCTGCAATGCGTCGATTTCGTTTTCCAGCAAATGCATCAGGTGGCGGTTTGGCTCGTCAAAGGAGTCGTGGGGCAGTTTGGCGAACGATTCGCGGAGCGTCACCAGACAGGCGGCGTAGAGAACCAGCGGGTTCGCGGCTGCCAGCCGCTTATCGAATTCAAAGGGGCGGCGTTCCCAGAAGGCGCGGCGCTGGGCCAGCACCCCTTCGATTTCCTCCGCCAAAAGCTCTGAGGCCGAGCGCGTGAGGCTCAACTCAATGATCGGCACCGGGGATTCGAACTCGCACAGGGTAGTTGTCTCTTCGCCAAAAATCGAGAGATTGCCGCCTAGCGAGAAGAATTCCACGCGCTTTTCAAAACGATCCTCCAGAATAACCCGCCCAGCGACTATCTGTAGCTGGGCGGGTTCAGGCGGCCAGGGATGTCTGATGGTCATCGGGTCGATGTCGCCATCCGGCGTCACCGCTAGAAAATGCATCTTCTCCGGGTCGAAATGAACGCCGGATGGCTTGGCCCGGAACACAATATCGACGCGGGGAAACCCCGGCGATTCGGGCCGGACTCGGGGAAACAAGTTGTAGCCCAGCGTATCCAGTTCAATCATAACGACGCCTCGCGTGGCCCGTGTGTCAGGCTCACCTTCAGCATACGGCGCTCGCCCAGCCCGTCCAGTGGCCTCTATCACAGGCAGAGCATGATCTTCCGCGTGATAACTCTCCCGCCCAAAGCCGCCATATGTCATGTGAATGATTCGGCGCTTTCACGTATACTTGGAACGTCTGACCATTTCAAAGGCGAGGAAATTTCACAATGACTCTCGGAACCTCACAACATCCCTTGCGGGTGGCGATCATCGGCTCAGGGCCATCCGGCTTCTATGCCGCCGATCACCTGCAAAAGCAAGCCGATCTCGTGGTTGAGATAGACATGTTCGACCGCCTGCCCACGCCCTACGGGTTGGTGCGCGGCGGCGTCGCGCCGGATCACCAGAAGATCAAATCGGTGACCAAAGTCTATGAGAAGATCGCGGCCAAAGAGAATTTTCGCTTCTACGGCAATGTCGAGTTTGGCGCGGACGTGACCCATGCGGATATGCAGAAGCGCTACCACGCGCTGATCTTCACGACGGGCGCGCAAACCGACCGCCGCCTGAACATCCCCGGCGAGGATTTGCCCGGCAGCCACCCAGCCACCGAATTTGTGGCGTGGTACAACGCGCACCCCGATTTCAAAGATTGTGAATTTGACCTGACCTGCAAAGCCGCCGCCGTCGTCGGCATCGGCAACGTGGCGATGGACGTGGCCCGCATCCTCGCCCGCAGCGAGAGCGAACTGCATCAGTCTGACATCGCTGATTACGCGATGGCGGCGCTGCTCAAGAGCGACATTGAGACCATTTACATTCTGGGGCGGCGCGGCCCGGTTCAGGCGGCCTTCACCGACCCGGAGATCAAGGAAATGGGCGAGATGGAGATCGCCAATGTGGTGGTCGGCCCGGATGAAGTGAAGCTCGACCCGGCCAGCCAGTCGATCTACGACCGGGGGGATGACGCGATTATCCACCGGAACATGGAACACCTGCGGCATTATGCCGAGAACCCCGAAACGGGCAAGCCCAAAAAGATTGTGTTCCGCTTCTGCGTGTCGCCGGTCGAGATTATTGGGACGGACAAAGTCGAGGCGATCAAGATCGTCAAGAACGAACTGTATCAGGACGACAAAGGCGACATCAAGGCCAAAGCGACCGATCAGTTTGAGACGATTCCGGTGGGGCTGGTCTTCCGGTCGGTCGGCTATCGCGGAGTGGCCCTGCCCGGCGTGCCATTCAACGAGTCCTGGGGGACGATACCGCACGACAAGGGCCGCGTGATGACTCAACCGAAAGACGGCCAGCAGGTCACCGGCGATTACGTGGCGGGGTGGATCAAGCGCGGGCCGTCGGGCGTGATCGGGACGAACAAGCCCGACTCGGTCGAGACGGTCGAGACATTGCTCGAAGACATGCGGGCGGGGAAGATCAACAGCCCCACTTCCGCGACCCGCGAAGCGTTGGAAGCCCTGCTGAATGAGCGCGGCGTCCGGTTTGTGACATTTGACGATTGGCTGATCCTCAACGATATAGAATTGGCGCGCGGGATGGAACAAGGCCGTCCGCGAATCAAGTTCACCAGCGTTGAGGAGATGTTGGCGGCGCTCGAAGAACATGAACAAGGAGCGTTGGTGGCAGGGGACTGACGGACACTCGCAAGTTATCCACAGAACGTATAGGAACGCAGGGCGGCCACATGGGTCGCCCTGCTTCATTTATTGTCCAGATTGCGTGGCCTGTGTTTCTGTGACAAGCGTTCGCTCTTGCATGAGTTCCGCTTCAATCTCAGCCGCATGGTCGTAATAATACGACAGCGCGGCGTACACTTGGGCCAGCGTCAGATCAAGGCGTTTGGCGGTCTCTAAAACGCTGATATTGTTCCGAATGTGCCATACGGCAATCTCTGAAACGCGAGTCCTCCGCCCTGCTATGCGTGGCGCTCCGCCACAAATGCCGGGCGTTTTTTCGATGTATTCAATAGCTTCTATAGCCATTGCTTATTCTTCTTTCACACGAACCAGACCGCGTTTTGCAAACTTTCAGGAGATTTTCTCCCATCACGACGCTATCTCGCCTGATCAGCCCCGCGCCACCAGACAACCGTCAGCGCGACGCCAGCCACAAAGGCCAGCCCAACCGCTAAATAGCTGTGCGCCCCCAATTGTTCGGCGCGCGGGCCAGCCATGCCGCTGAACAGCGCCGGAACTGCCCACGGGAACCAATCGCCCCAGCCCAGCACGACCGATATCTGGGCCAGCATGACTGTCAGAAGTGCCCAGCCCACCGGCGGCAGATAGCCGCGCCCGACGCTGGCGAACAAGGCGACAAACGGCATCAACAAGAAGTTGAGCAAGCTAATCCCTAGCAGCGACTCAAACGCCGTCCAGTTGAGATCAACCGACCCTCCCGGAATCTCAACCGCCGTCCCGATGACAAGCCCCAGCCCGGCGATCCACAGCGTGAGCAGCAGAATCCAGACGGCCATCAACGCCAGCTTGGCGCTGACAATCACCCAACGGGGTGTCGGCAGGGCCAACAGTTCTTTGGCAGTATGGTCGGAGAACTCGCGGCCAAAAACCCATGCTGCGATGATGGCGAACAGCATCGCGCCGCCGATGGCCGCGCCCTGCGTCAGCATCATATAGAAGGTGGGCCAATCCGCCGCGCCAGCCGCCAGCCGCGCCTTCAGGCTGATCAGCCCCAGCGCGCGGGCTTGATCGGGGTTCTTCAAGATTGCCATAAACAGCCCGGCGACGGCGGGCAGAATCGACAACCCGGCGATGGACAACCACGACAGTCGGGATCGGCGCGCTTTGAGCGTCTCCGCCCAGAACGCGGCTAGAAAAGCGCTCATTGGCTGCCTCCGGTCAGGCGCAGGAAATGCTCTTCGAGATTTTCTTGTTCCAGCGTTAGGTGGGTGGGCGGCGCTCCGGCCTCGACAAGAAGAGTCGCCACCGCGTCCGGCGCGTCAATGGCTCGCGTGTCGCTCAGGTAGAGCGCGCCGTCAACGGTCTTCACGGCATAGCCTGCTTCCACGAGAGCGCGCCGGGCCGCGTCCAGATCGCGCGCTCTGATCGTGAGCCGCCGCGCGCGCAAGGCTTCCAGTTTGTCCGCATCCAGTTCTTCGATCAATCGCCCTTCGTGAATAATGCCGATGCGGGTGGCAAGCCGATCCACTTCGGTCAGGATATGGCTGGACATGAACACGGTCACGCCGCGATCACGGGCAAGGCTCGACAACAGATCGCGGATTTCCACCACGCCCGCCGGGTCGAGGCCGTTGGCTGGCTCGTCGAGGATGATAAGCTCCGGCTCGTGCAGCAGGGCGCGCGCCAGCCCCAGCCGTTGCAGGTTGCCGGTCGAAAGGGCTCCGGCCTTGCGCTCCGCATAGGCGGCGAGATTGAGGCGCTCGATGACGCGGAGCGTGGCAGCGCGATCAGCCAGCCCATGCAGACGGCGAGCGATTTCAAGGTTTTCGCGGACGGTGAGTTCGGGGTAGGCGACGGGCGCTTCGACCATATGGCCGACGCGCGCCCACGGGCCGCGCCCGTGCGGGCCGACAGGCTGGCCCAGCAGGGTGACAGAGCCAGCAGTCGGTCGGATCATGCCCAGCAGGGCGCGGATAGTGGTGGTTTTGCCCGCCCCGTTCAGGCCGAGAAAGCCATAGATTTCGCCCCCCCCGACGCGCAGGTTGACCGAGTCAACGGCGTGGACGCTGCCGTAGAATTTGGATAGATTATTGGTTTCGATGGCAAGACTCGCCAATGCGATTTGCCTTCCTTGAATGGCCTGCCTAAACTAGCTCAACATGCCCTACCATATACTATGATGTAGAAGATGAGCCGGAGCAAGTTGTGTCGATTCGCGCTGTGGGCGTCAAGGCGCGAAATCGTGTTCGTATTGGCAAGGAAGAATTCGAGCTATGAAGACATTAGATATTTCACAAGCGACAGAATCGCTTGCCGCATATGCGCAGGGCGTGACTGAGGAATCGATCATCCTCACCGAAAAGGGGCAGCCAGTGGCGGCGCTCATCTCGATTCAAGACATAGATTGGGAAACCATCAAACTGAGCAGCGATCCGCAATTCATGCAAATCATCGAGCAATCGCGCGCGCGGCAAAAAAAGGAAGGCAGCGTCTCTAGTGAAGAGATGCGCCGCCGATTAAGCGTCAAGTAGCGCGGGGCGGCTGGCCGCCCGGGTTATTCCCCTCGCTGATTGACCCGCCACTCATCTTCTAGAACGGCAAAGATCAATTCATCCCACCACCGACCTTTGTAATACTGGGTCTCGCCCAGGTGGGCCTCCTGCCGCATCCCCAGCTTGGTCAACACACGGATTGACCCGGTGTTGTCCGCCACGCAATCGGCCCAGATGCGGTGAACCTTCATCACGTCAAAGCCATATTGCGCAACGGCGCGAGCGGCCTCGGTGGCGTAGCCCTTGCCCCAATGATCGGGGTCAAACTCGTAGCCGATATTCGCCTGAGTCGAGTCCGCCGAGACTTTGCGGATGTTGCAGTTGCCGATCAGCCTGCCGTCGGCCTTCAGCGTCACCGCCATATGATATTTGTAGCGGGGATTGTCGCTCTGCTGGGCGATAAACCAGCCGAGGAATTCCTGCACCCCCTCCGGCGTGACGTGGTCGAAATCGTAGTAGCGCAGATACAGCGGCTTCGACTCGTAAGCAAGCATCGCCTCCCAGTCCGAGTATACGAAGTCGCGCAGGATCAGGCGGTCAGTGGCGAGTTCCATGTTCTGTCTGGCCGCTTGGTCACGACGGCAGGTTGAAGTGTTCGTTCAGAAACCGTGTGAAATCGAGATCGCCCGGCGACTGCCCGTAGCTGGTCAGCAGGGCGGCGGCTTCGGAACGATGCTGTGTGGCGTGATTGGCAAGATGCAGCAAACAATGCCACAGCGCTCGCTCGCGGACCATGCCATTGGAGAGGGTGTAGCGCACCGTCCCCGCCAGCCGCTCATCTGTCAGCCCGTTGAGATAGGCCCACAGCGTCTGCCGTTCGATCTTCCATCGTTCCTCGACAGCGGCGAAGGTGGGGAGGTCAGCTTCCTTTAATTCCATCTCATCGTACTTGTCTTTGTTCTCGGCGCTCTCGTGAAACCCCTCGAAGATCGTCCGCCACAGACGCATCGCATCGACGAGGTGGACGAGCGTCAGATGCAGGCTGGTGATGCCCATATCAGGCGGGGGCGCGCTGAACTGCTCCGCCGTGACGTTGGCGCACTGTGTCAGAATGTGCTGGTCGGCCCAATCGTTATACTCGTACAGAAGTTTGATCTGGTCGGTTTTCATGGAGCAGAGTTCCTTTTGGCAATAAGCCAGCCTCAGCCGTTAGATATGCACGTACCCGCCCGTCAGGCCGTGCGCGACTTCCATTAATGTCTCGCTGAGGGTCGGGTGAGCGTGGACGCTGCGGGCCACTTCCTCGGCGGTTAGCTCGGCGTTGTGCGCCAGAACATACTCCGGCAATAGCTCGGTGACTTCTGGCCCGACCATGTGCGCGCCGAGAATCTCGCCATATTTGGCGTCAACCACTACCTTGACGAACCCGGCGTAATCGCCGAGACCCAGCGCCTTGCCATTGGCCTGAAACGGGAACTTGCCCACTTTGACCTCATGCCCGGCGGCTTTGGCCTCGGCTTCGGTCATGCCAAAGCTGGCGATCTGCGGCTGGGTGTAGGTGCAACGCGGCATCATAATATAGTCCAGTTCGATGGTTTCGTGGCCCGCGATGACCTCGGCGGCCACGATGCCCATCGCGCTGCCGACGTGCGCCAGCATTAGCTTGCCGGTCACGTCGCCGATGGCGTAGATGTTGGGGACATTCGTCCGCATCTGCTTGTCGATGTCAATGGCCTTGCGGTCGGTCAACTTGACCCCGGCGGCTTCCAGCCCGAAGCCATCCACGTTGGGCGCGAAGCTGATCGCCACCAACACTTGCTCGGCTTCCAGCGTCTTCGTGCCGTCCGCCCCGCTAACCTTCACCGTCGCCTTGCCGTCCCTGACTTCCACGCCATCGACCTTCGTGCTGACCATAAACTTGATGCCGAGCTTGGTGTAGGCCTTCTCCAACTCGGCGCTGATCTCCGGGTCTTCTTTAGGCGCGAGGTGGGGCAGCATCTCGACGACGGTGACATCCACGCCGTAGTTGTGCCACACATAAGCGAACTCAAGGCCAATCGGCCCGCCGCCGATGATCACCGCCTGTTGGGGCAGAGTCTCCGCCATAATCGCTTCGATGTAGGTCACGACAGTCTTGCCATCCGGCTGAATGCCGGGCAGCATAATTGGATGCGCGCCGGTGGCGATGATCAGGTTCTTGAAGGTGAGCGTTTCTTCTCCGCCTGCGTTTAGAGATACAGAGAGAGTCTTCTTGTCTTTGATCGTTCCCCAGCCGTCGTACTGGTCGATCTTGTTTTTCTTCATCAGGAAGCCGACGCCCTTGACCAGCCGGTCGCTGGTCTGGCGGCTGCGCTTGAAGGCCACGCCATAATCCAGCTTGAGATTGTCAAAGCTGAAGCCAAATTCTTTGGCGCGGTGTTGGAGGGTGTGAGCGACTTCGGCATTTCTGAGCAGGGCCTTGCTGGGGATGCAGCCGATGTTCAGGCACACGCCGCCCCAGAACTGCTTTTCGACGATGGCGACCTTCAGGCCCAACTGCGCGGCGCGGATGGCGCTGACATATCCGCCGGGGCCAGCCCCGAGAATGATGACATCGTATTCTTTAGCCATGAGGAGTCCTCAAGTGTGAAAAGGTGAAAGGAAAAAGACGAAAGTTAAAAGCGAAAAACATTACATAGAATAGGAGTTACGCAGTTGCTTTTCAAAATCTGTGTCATCTGTGCAATCTGTGGGCTGAATCCGTTCCAACCGCGTAAGTCCAAACAGAATAAAGCAGAACGTTGTGTCCGATCTGTATTGTAAACCGATTAGGCGCGACTTTCCAACGGCGGAACAGGCCGGGCCGCCATGCTCGATTGAGAGTGTCTAAAAGAGTGGACATTGTGGCAAACGCGTCGTCTGCCAAGCAACCTCTTCCCCCGTCCCCCTCTCCGTAACTACGGAGAGGGGGCGCGCGTAATCTTGCGACAAGACAAGCTGGCGGGGGTGAGGTCTGACAAGGTATTATCGCCAACCTTTTAGATATTCCCTGCTCGGTTTGACAATCGCGCCAATGTGTTTATCCTTGAAGACAAACTGTCGAGGCCTCATGTTTCTCAGGGAGATGCGACATGTCTGATGCTCTACTCATTGCGATCATCACGGGCGCGTTTGGCGTGGTAGGCAAAGTCGTCGATGTGCTGGTCAACCGCGCCAAGACGGCAGAAGCGAAGCCCAGGCGGAAAAGACGCGGGGATGTGGTCAATCCCCTGACGGCAGGCGGCATTCTCAACCCGGCCACCGCCATCTTGCTGGTAGTGGGCATTGTTTTTGGCATAGCCGCGGCCACCGTGTACAACCATCCACCCACGCCGCCGCCCGCCACCGAGGTTCCCACACCGGACGCTAATGTCCTGACCAGGGGCGGTCAGGCGAAAGTCCACACCACCGCCGGCGACCGCTTGCGGATCAGGGAGCAGCCGAACTTCACGTCCAAAGTCACAAACCGGCTTGACGATGGCACGCTTGTGACGCTGCAGGATGGCCCGCGCACGGTAGGCGCTGACCACTGGTGGCTGTTGCAATTGAGCGATGGTTCGACAGGCTGGGCCGTCGAGTCGGTGGAGGGCGTTGACACGCTTGTGCCGTACAAACCCTAGCCATGCAGTGACACAACCGAAGCCGAGCGACCAGCATCATCCCGATGCCGGTCGTTTTTTGTGCTGGCCTCGCTCGCAAAGATTCTGTAGACTAGGGGATGTGTTTTGAAACGCGGAAAACCTCTTACCGCCTCTCAGGCGTCAGGGGCATGCCGGAGCGGCGGACGGCGCGGTAATCCAGTCAGCCCGATGGTCATGCGGCGGCTCAAAGCGCCCTCGATAGAAGTGTCACCGCATCAAACTAACACAGTCGAGAGGGGATCGTGATCATGGGTCAGGAACATTATTGGAAGTGGGAGTGGAAGTTCAAAAAAGGCCCTGAAGCGATGTGGCCTTATTTCGCGGACACCAATCGCTTTAACTTTGACCGGGGCAATCCCGCCCTGCTCGACAAGTCCGAAAATCAACGTCTGCCGAATGGCCGTCACCGGCTGGGGATCATGATCCGCAATCTTGAGCAAGTGTACGAAGAAGAGCCGTTTGAATGGATCAGGCCGCTGCGCCACAGCGTCTACCGGCGGTTTACCAGCGGCATTTTCGACGATATGCGCTTGGTCGCCGAATTGGAGCCGACTGACGATGGCGGCAGCCTTGGGCGATACCACATGTACGTCACCACGCGCGGCTGGCTGGGCAATTTGCTTGTCCCGTATGTTGTCGGCAATATCCAGTACAAGCGCTTTGACGAAGCGTTCCGCAAATACGATCAGGCCGCGTCGTCGGACGACCGATCAGAATCGCTGTTTTTGGGCGGGCGAACCACCTTCACGGCGGGCGGGCAAGATCGGCTGATGGCGGCAAAAACCGCGCTGCTGCGGGAAGACGCCGACCCGGCGTTGGTCGATAGGCTGGTTGAGGTCGTGGACAAGGGCGATGACGTGGCGGTCGGGCGGCTGCGGCCCTACGCGCTGGCCGACTTGTGGGGCCTGCCGCGCCGGAACGTTCTGGAACTGTGCTTACTGGCTACCCGCGCCGGTCTGTTGGAATTCCGCTGGGAACTGCTCTGCCCGTTGTGCCGGGGGTCTAAAGATCGATCCGACAGGCTGGGCAACCTCAAGACCAAAGCCCACTGCGGCACCTGCAATATCGACGCGACCGCCAATTTTGAGCGCTCGGTCGAACTGGCCTTTCGGCCCAACCAATCGATCCGCAAGCTTGAAGCGCTTGAATTCTGCGTCGCCGGGCCGGAAGTGACGCCTCACATTTCGATCCAGCAGTTATTGAAGCCTGCCGAGCAGCGCGATATCGTCGCGCCGCTGGAAGCGGGGCGTTACCGTGTTCGCGTCATGGAAATGCTGGGCGGCCAGTATTTGAACGCGGCTCCCGACGGCCAGCCCGACATCAGCCTTGCGGCTTCGCAGGCTGGCTGGCCCTCGGACGAACCGACTGTCAGCTTGCAGCCCACGCTGCATTTACAGAACCAGACCTCCGACGAGCAGTTGGTCATCCTCGAACGCATGGCATGGAACGATCAGGCGGTGACAGCCGCCGAAGTCACCACCATGCAATCGTTCCGCGATCTGTTCGCTAGCGAAACGCTCAGGCCGGGCGAGCAGGTGTCGGTGGGGAGCATGGCAGTGGTGTTCACCGACCTGCGGGAATCGACCCGGATGTACCGCGAAATCGGCGACGCCAAGGCTTTTGGCTTGGTGATGAACCACTTTGACGTTCTCAATGAATCGTGCGACGCCTATGAAGGCGCGGTGGTCAAGACCATCGGCGACTCGATCATGGGGGTGTTTCGCAACCCGGCCAACGCGCTCCGGGCTATGATGCGCGCCCAATCAACGCTGTCGCACCCCGGCGCGGAACGGCCTTTCTTTCTGCGGGTGGGGATTCATTACGGGCCGTGCGTGGGAGTCAATTTGAACGACCGGCTGGACTACTTTGGTTCGACGGTGAACATCGCGGCGCGGCTGGAGGCCCTATCCACTGGCGAGGAGATCGTGATCTCGGCTGTGGTTCGCAACGATCCCGAAGTGATGGCGGCCCTCAAGGCGATGGGCGACAAGATCGTCATCGAGCCGGTCGAAACGAAGCTCAAAGGGTTTGACGAGGACACCTTCGACCTGTATCTGATCGCGGCGAAAGACCGAATTTCGCTGGCGTTGTGAAAGCGGCGTGGTTCGCGCCGATCAAGTAAAATGGTGACTACTCAGACCTCGCCCCGCGAGGTTTCCTCCCCCGTTTCACGGGGGAGGTGGCCTGACCCGCGTTTTTTGCGGGGAAAGGCCGGAGGGGGTGGGTAGTTACGTGAAATGAACATTGAAAGGGACGTTGGGAGGGTCTATGGTGACATTGCGTTTGACGGGGCATATCAATCGGAATGGAGAACTGCGCGTTGATCTGCCGCCCGGCGTGCCGCCCGGTGAGGTCGATGTGATTATCACCATGACTTCCGCTCCGGCCAGCGACGCCACATGGACAGACGACGAAATCAGCCGCGTGATTCGCGTTACCCCCCGGTCGGGGGAGGAAATTGCGGCAATGCTGGATGAAGCAGAGGATGGCTATCACCACATTGCTGACAGCGCCCGGTGGGTAGATGAGCAGCGGAATAAGCGTCGGGAAGATCGCCAGTGGTGACATGCCTGCTGGACACAGCGGTCCTCGTTGACTTGATACGCAAGTATCCGCCCGCGCAGGCATGGATAAGAACCCAGTCAAGTCCGGGAATTTCGCCTGTAGTTTGGCTAGAAGTTCTTCAGGGAGCGAGCGACAAGAATGATCAGCAGAAGGCGCTCCGGTTGCTCGCCAGTTTTGAACGCATCCAGATTGAGCCAGCAGATTTTGAATGGGCCATAGCGAGCATGCTTCGGTTCAGTTTGAGCCATGATGTTGGCGCGCTGGATTGTCTGATTGCTTCGGTCAATCACCGCCTTCAGATTCCGCTGTATACCCGGAATATGAAGCATTTTGCGCCATTGCTTGGGCCGTTGGTTAGCGCGCCCTACTCGTGAGAGCAGGGAGAGTTTGGCTCAGTCGATAAACTTTTCGTAACTACTCAGGCATTGCCTCACCCATTCTCCCTTCGCCCCTGTTAAGGGGGCTGGCGCTCGAATTTTCCTCCCCCGCCTTCGCCCCTGATAAGGGGTTTCACGGGGGAGGTGGCCTGACCCGCGATTTTTTGCGGGGAAAGGCCGGAGGGGGTGAGTAGTTACAACTTTTGATTGCTTTGACCTTCGTGACATATGGGGCGGGCGGCCTGTGAGCCGCCCTTATTCTTGCAAGCCAGAGGAACGTAATGACGACAGCTATCAACAGCGAAATGCGCCCTGTGACGTACGGGGAACTTATTCGCGGCAACCGCAATTTCCGGCTGGCGTGGCTGGGCCAGATTGTCAGCCTGACGGGCGATTGGTTCGACCTGATCGCTTCGGCGGCCCTGCTTGAAACACTGACAGGCTCCGGGCTGGCGGTCGGTGGCCTGTTTGTCGTGCGCATGCTGGCTCCGTTCGCCGTCACGCCTTTCGCCGGGCTGCTCGCCGACCGCTTCAACCGCAAGCTGCTGCTTGTGATCACCGACGCCCTGCGGGCGGTGATTGTGCTGGGCTTTCTGCTGGTGCGCCGCCCGGAAGATGTATGGCTGTTATATGTATGCACCGGGCTTCAGATGGCGTTAAGCGGCATATACTTCCCGGCCCGCAACGCCATCCTGCCCGACATCGTTTCCCAGCGGGAGCTTGGCGCGGCCAACGCCCTGAGCGCGGTCACATGGTCTACCATGCTGGCCCTGGGCGCGGCGTTGGGCGGGGTGGCGGCGGGCTTGTTCGGCGTGTATTTCTCGTTCGCGCTGGACGCGATCACCTTTGTGATCTCCGCCTTGCTCCAACTGGCGATCCGCTACGCCTTCACGCCCCCTGATGATAGTGGCCGGGTGACCATCAGCGGCGCGTTTCAACAGTACGTCGAAGGGCTGCGCTTTCTGCGGCACAACGTCGATTTGCTGTTGATTAGCCTGCACAAGGGCGCAATCGCCCTGCTGGTGACCGGGGCGTTTATGGTGCTCCAAGTCTCCATCAGCAAGCGGGTGTTTGTGGTCGGCGTCGAGGGCACCACCGGGCTGGGGTTGATGTACGGCGCGGTGGGCGTCGGGACGGGGCTTGGCCCCATACTGGCGCGGCGCATCACCGGCGACCGCAACCGCCCGATGCGGGCGGCGATGGTGGTTGGCTATGTTATCACCGCGCTGGGGTTGTTGATCGTCATGCCGCTGATCAGCTTCGAGATCACGCTGTTCGGCATGTTTCTGCGCGGGGTTGGCATGTCGATTGGCTGGGTGTTTTCGACCCAACTGCTGCTCCAACTCGTGCCGGGCCGGGTGCGAGGCCGGGTTTTCGCCACCGAGTTCGCCATTCAGACGCTCGGGGCGGCGGCGGGCAGCGCGGTCGGGGGCTGGGCAGTTGACGCCGTTCCGCTTTCGACCATCATTGCCGTCATGGGCGTGCTGGTTCTGATTCCGGCGGCCCTGTGGGTGGCATGGATTTTGGTGGGCAAGGTGACGCTCGCCCCGGTCGCCGATAATTCGATGCTGATTCCGCGCGCCCCCGCCGAGCGCATCGAGAAGCCAAAGGGGGCTGGGCAGTAGCGGCGCAGGGGCGCACAGAAATCAAGACTAAGGGTAACTGCTCAGGCATCACCCCCTCCTGACCTTCGCTGCGCGCAGTCTGTCCTCCCCCGTTTCACGGGGGAGGTGGCCTGACCCGCGCTTTGTGCGGGAAAGGCCGGAGGGGGTGAGCAGTTACGATTAAGGCTCATAATAACTTGGTCAAGCGCCTGCTCATTAACGAGCGCAATCGTTTGCTGCCCCAACCTGATTGCACGATAATGACGTTGTGTTGCTTGCTCATTCAGACCCCATAGGACAAGCCCGAATGTCAGACACCCTGCCCACCCTGCCCGATGTCTACCGCGCCCGCCGCGTCATCGCCCCGTATCTCGCGCCGACGCCGCTGCGCCATTACCCCGGCCTGAGCGATCTGCTCGGCGCGGAGGTCTACGTCAAGCACGAGAACCACAATCCGACCGGGGCGTTCAAGGTGCGCGGCGGCCTCAACCTGATCGCCAACCTCGCTAAAGACGAGGCGGCCAAGGGCGTTATTGGCGCGTCAACCGGCAATCATGGCCAATCGATTGCCTTCGCAGCGCATGCGTTCGGAGTCCCCGCCTATATCTGTATGCCGCCCGGCTCGAACCCCGGCAAGGTCGCCGCCATCCGCGCGCTGGGGGCCGAGATCATTTTTCATGGCGTCGATTTTGACGAGGCGCTGGATCATGCCGCCGTCCTCGCCGAGGAGCGCGGCTATCGCTTTATCCACTCGGCCAACGAGCCGCTGCTGGTCGGCGGGGTAGGGACGTGCACGCTGGAAATCCTCGAAGCCCTGCCGGACGTTGACCTGATCATCGTGCCGGTTGGCGGGGGCAGCGGCGCGTGCGGGGCGGGGCTGGTCGCCAAGTCCGTCAACCCCAACATACAGGTGATCGGCGTGCAGGCCGAAAAAGCCCCCGCCGCCTATCTGGGTTGGAAGGGTCAGGATGCGTCGCACGCGAAGATGCAGACCGCCGCCGAAGGGCTGGCGACTCGCGTCCCGTTTGAGATGACTCAGGCCATGATGCGGATGTATCTGGACGATTTTATTCTGGTCAGCGAGGAAGCCATCAGTCACGCGGTGGTGGCGATGCTCGAACATACCCACAATCTGGCGGAGGGCGCGGGCGCGGCTCCCTTTGCCGCCGCCGAGCAGATCAAGGATCGGATCAAAGGCAAGAAGGTCGCGTTGATTATGAGCGGTGGCAACCTGACCGTGCCCCAGCTTCGTGACGCGCTGGCGGCCAGCGTCTGAAGGGAACATTGCGAACTAAACTTTTGCCTGCCTATCGGCCCGCTGCCTCTCGAACCCCCGCAAGGGGGCGACTCTGACGAGTCGCCCATAGGCATCAACTTAAGCATGCAATCTATTTCCAAAACCTGAAAGTCTGCCGACACCCCCTCTCCACTGGGTGGAGAGGGGGACGGGGGGAGAGGCTGGTTAGGCGCGCAAGAACCTTATCTTGATGCCTATGGGCGACTCGTCTGAGTCGCCCCCGATGGTTTAGTGGCGATGGCTGTCTGAGGTCTACGGCGTGGTCAGGCTGACGTCGTCGAACCAGATAAAGCCGCCAGACTGGTTGTATATCAGCGTCACGGTGACGCTCTTGACCTTCTTGGCAGCCGAGAAGCTGGCGGTGTATTGCGTCCAATCGAGCGTCGCCGCCGGGATCGTCAGCTTGACGACTTTGGTCGTGAGATCGGTGTAGACCAGCTTGACCTGCGCATAGTTCCCGGCTTTGGGCACGAGGTTGGTCTTGACCCACACGCTGAAGGTGAACGGTGTTCCGTTCGGCAGCGTGATGGTCTTGGCCTGAGACAGCTTCTTGGATGTGCTGTTGCCCTTCATGGTGAAGGAGCACGACCCGCCGTGCGCCAGCGTCAGGCAGTCCTGTTTGTCGGTCTTGACGAGGATAGTGGTCGACTTCTTCCAGCTATCCGGGATTTTGTCGGCGTTGGCGTCGAGCTCCATGTCGCTGTTGATGACAAGCTCGGTCGCGGGTGTTAGCGTGTAGTTCACCGTCACCGTGCGCGCGCTTGCTGGCATCGTGACAGTATTCGTGTTCGACGTGCTGGCGTCATTGTTTGTGCCATTCCAGCTGCTCACGTGCCATCCGCTGGATGGGCTGGCAGTGAGCGTGATGGTCGCGCCCGCAGTGTATTGTCCACCCGGGCAGCCCGGAGAGTTGCCCGGCGTGGCGTTCGGATCTCCGCCAGAACCAGTATGGGATCGTGTCAGAGCATAACAGGGCGGTGGATTAACGTAATACGTTGTCACGTCCTGTGTGATACTGCCCTGATCGTTCACCTTGCCAGTAAAGGTATAGGTGCCCCCGACGGCTGGAACTGTGCCGGGAAGCCCCCATGACAAGACTCCCGGGCTGGTGGTTACGTTTCCTATCCAGGAGGCCACTAGCTGCCCACTAGGATTGCGAACATCGTAAGTGATTTCTACCTGTGCGTCGCTTCCGGTCGTGTTATTTACGGCGATCACCCATTTAATAGGATCACCCGGATTGAATGTTGTTTTGGGATTCCAGTTGGCGTCGCCAGTCCATACATCGGTAGCAGAGACGGACTTGTGATTCAAAGTGACATACACGTATCCGCCCGGGTCCATGACTTCGTTTCCAGCGTTATCCCAAACGTGGATAGTTAGCCAAACGCCCTGTTCGTTGAGGGACGAACAATCCCAGTTCCAGCTATACGGGCTGGAGGAATCATCGCCCAGATGATGCCAGCTACCATCGTAGTTAGCATGGAACTCGACCAGCGACACCCCGCTTTCCGAATCGTTAGCCTGTGCCTGAATCGTCAACGGGCAGCTATTCACGACGCTATTATTCGCTGGCGCGGTGATCTGGCCGGTGGGCGGTGTGTTATCGCAACTAGAAACCAACAACCAATCTAGGTAGAGACTTGCGCCACCACCATTTTCAAAATGGTCAAGCTTCAACACATGATTACCTGCTGTCAGTTGGACATTCGTATAAGTATCCCACACGTTAGTTGACCAGTGATCCAACTGCGGAACACTCGTCCCATCAATGAATAGCCGAGAGCCATCGTCCGATCTGAGGTGGAATCGGTATGTGCCGCACTCAAAGCCCACAGTGCGCTCATAGCGCGTGCTGAAATGGTCGCTTGGTATCCCAAAGCCCGGACCGCCACTCTGCCAGTTGATGTCAATGAATCCGGTGCCCCTATTTTCGCGCCCGACCGAATCTTGCCATTGGGTCTGATTGCCCCAATAGTTGGCCCACCACTGATTGGGATCTTGTGTCTGGTTATTACCCGGCAGGGCCCCCGGCCCTCGCCACCACAGTTGCACGATTGCGTGGCCTGCGTTGTTCTTATATTCCAGCTTCAACTCATGGTTGCCGCCAGTAATATTCTGCGACTCATAATGCTGGGTAGCATTCCAGCCATCCACCCTCAATATGCCATCCACATAAAGGCGTGCGCCATCGTCGTAAAACAAACCAAACTCGTAATTGCCACCTTGGAAATAAGCGTCGCTCCGTACCATGCGGACGCTCCATGGGGTTTCTACGCCAGGGCATCCACCGGGCGGACTCCAGCCGCCATCCGAGTCGCGGAACATATAGACATCGCTTTCACTGCGAGCCCCGCATTGCGAGCCTAAGTTATTATCTGAATAGAAAGTCTGATTCCAGCCGCTGGGAGGGGGCGGCGGCTGAGGGGTTGGGGTCGGGATGATCTGATTCTCTACAATAATGGCAAGATGGTTAGCAATCGCCCTACCCCCACTGCCCTTTCGCAGTGTCCCATCATGGTAGATTCCACTTGAACCACCGCTATCCAACTTGAGAACATCGTAAGCCCCTTGATCCTTAAGCCACTGCCCTAATTGGATCACCGTCTGCCCACCCGAGGAAACGCCCATGAACAGATAACGCCTATCGGCACTGTATCCAATCATTGTCAATGCGGTTGTGTTCGTGCAATAGGCCCTCTGGTCTCCCGTGAACAGCTCTCCGGTCGAAAATATAGTCGTCCCGCTAACATACTGAGCACTACATGTGGGAGGTCCCCCATCTTTGACGATCCAGGGCCCACCTGCAACGACCATGTGGCGCTGTGTTTGACCATCGCCGATTGCTACTTGTACGTAATCAGAGCTATTGAAGCCAATGTTGCCACGCACAGGCCATGTTGTTCCATATGCTGACCAGTTGTCACGCTTTACTCCATCTATGTAGGTCAAGCCTTGGGCACAGTTCACATTAGAAGGACAGGGATTGCCGTTAGAATCGTAATCGCCGAAATAGTCTCCGTTAATAACTGCCCACTCAGCATAATTCTGCCCTGAATAACGATTTTTCATGGTAGAGAGTGGCTCTTTGCCACCAACATCATTGTTGGCAAGCCCAACTCGTACTCTCACACGAGGGTCTTGCAAGTCAACTTTCAGAAAATAGTTGCTGCCCGTTGTTAACGTTGTTACAGCACTCGTAGCTAGAGGAGCGGAACTTACTTTGCTTGGCTGCATTATGATCGCTAGGGCGAGCGCAAGTATTGCTAAAGAAATTAGCCAGACAACCTGGCCGTTACGTAGAGAGTTGTTATTAGGATACATCTTTAGGGATTTGGTAACTTGGAGCATTTCAAATCTCCTTTGCGTTTGGGCGCGCTAGCCTGCTCTGCGATCAAATGTCACATCGATCCATGCGGCAGGAAAACAAAAGACCCGGCAAGTGTCACCGGGTCTTCTTAATGTTCACGCAGCACGTTGAAAAGCTGCGAGGAGCATATGGACGCAGGACACCAACTTATATTGGGTGGTTTTGGTTCATCCATACGTTGATGCATGGCTGCGTCTCCCTCATCCTATCACGCTAATCACTATATCTATTAAGCAATCATCACTCTACAGCACAAACGGGATATTGTCAAGCCCTATTGCTAACACAATTACATACCACCTTCCCTATACCCTAGTGAAAACACACCCCATTGCCCGGATTGCTCGTGAGTAGAATGCTGGCCCCGGTCTCGATGTCCATCAGGTACAGCGCGGTCAGGCCGTTCGGGTCGTGCGACCCAAGCCCCAGCCGCCTGTCATCGCGCGCAGCCTCATCGTTTGTAGACCAAACGTGCTATAAAATACCCTTGACAAACAGCGTAAGCATGATATGATCATGTCAGAACATAAGTTCTTAGGCTGCCCTTGCGGGCAACGCGAGAGATGAGCGCCTCGCAGCGTGGGTTAATTCCTTCGTTGCGAGGCGCTTTCATTCAATCCACCATCACACGCCACGAATCAACGTTGTGAATCTTTCGTGTATTTCGTGTGCTCAGTGGACTCAATCGCCTTTCCCGCCGCAGCCGCCATCTTTCAGCAGCGCCAGCGCGCCGCCCGCCAGCCCCGCTCCCCCCGTGCTCTGCGCGGGCTTCGGGGTCGCCCGCCGCATAAGTCCCACGACATTCTGCGTGGGCCGCGTCGGGCCTCGCGACAGCCGGTGTCTGTCGGCTGGCCGAGCCGTCGGCTCCCCACAAGGGCAATCAGCCAGCGTTGCATGGCCTTTCCATGCTCCATGCTCCATGCTGATTTCCCTCCGGGGCTTCCCGCGTCGTTTGACAGGGCCGCCGGTTCAGTTATGCCACAGGGAGGAAGTTGAGTTTAGGCGGGCCAATCGACGCAGCCCGCTCCCCGCGCTGCTCAAGGCCAGATGCCCACATGCCCGCGCGCGACTCTGTTACGGGGTCGTGTTTCACGGGTGGAGCGGGACTTGGCAGCAGGGGGGCGATGTTCGCCATCGGTCACTTCTACGACGGCGACCTGCGCCGGGTCAAGCTCACGCGGGGCGCTCGTTCGCCCTGATTCGCCGCACGAGCAATGCGCTCATTCGTGGGCAAACATAAACTGAATACACTGGCTGCTTCAAGGCAATAGGAGGTGCAAATCGCCGAACTCGTGCCACAGGTAGCGCTGTTCCAGCGCCTCGCCATACGCAGCGATCAGACGCTCGCGGGGAACCAGCGCCTCCAAAATCGCCACATGGGTGCTTTTCGGCTCGTGAAGCCCGGTCAGCAGCCCATCGACGGTGTGTATCCCGGTCTGCGGCGTCACGACCAGCCGCGTCCAGCCTTCCCCCGGCTGCGCGACGCCATCCGGCCCGATGACTGTTTCCAGCGCCCGCACGACCGTCGTCCCCACCGCGATCACCCTGCGCCCTTCCGCCCGCGCCGCGTTGACAATCTCCGCCGTCGCGGCGGGCACGCGGAAAAATTCCTCGTGCGGCAGTTCGTCTTCATCCAAACTGGCGACCCCGGTGTGCAAAATCAGCGGCGCGATCTGGACGCCCATCCCTGCCAGCTTTGCCAGCAAGGTATCGCTAAACGCCCGTCCCGCCGATGGCATTTCGGCGCTGCCCATCTCGGTCGCGTAGACCGTCTGGTAGGCGCTGCCCGGCCAACTCTGTTTGATGTAGCTGTAGCGGATCGGGAAGCCGTGCGCCGCCAGATACGCGACGTGCGGCGCAGGCAGGTTTAGGTCAGCCGTCCATAGATGCGGCAGGCCATCATGCAAACTGGCGGGCGCGATCAGGCTGGCGGATGCGCCGCCGGGCAGCCGCAGTTCCCAGCCCATCTGCGCGTCATAAAACGGTTTGGTCGTGTCGCCGTTGGGCAGACGAACTTCCACAATCCATTGATCATTCGGCAAGCGTGTAGAGAGATGCAGTTCATAAGGCGTCCCATCGCTTGCCAGCGTGACTACCAGCGCCGCGTTGAGCGTCCCGCTGGTGTTCACAACCAGCGCGTCGCCCGCTTTGAGGAATTCCGGCAGATCGGTGAAACGCGCATGAATAATCTGATCGCTGGCGCGATGCGAGACCATCAGCCGAACCCCGTCACGCGCCAACCCGCGCGCTTCGGGCGGCTCGCTCGCTTCCAGTTCGGGCGGCAGGTCAAAATCCAGAGACTCCAGCCCCGATTTGAGCCGGGCGTCGCGCGGCAGCACAGCCGCAGGCTTGCCTCGCGTGGTCATGCGGACTCAGGCGGGGGCGCAAGCTCTCGCGCCTTGTAGCGCCCGCTGGGGTGATCGCCTTCGAGAAGCATGATAAAGCCGGGGACGCTGTCTTCAGGCAGTGGGCGGTCGCTGATGTCCTCATCGGGGAAAGCTTCCTGCTGCATTTGCGTTCGCATATCGCCGGGGTCAACCCAGTACACCCGCCAATCTTCGTTCTCGGCGGCGAGGATCGCGGAGAGGTGTTCCAGCGCGGCCTTGCTCGACCCGTAGCCGCCCCATCCGTCGTAGGGTTCGATGCCCGCGTCGCTGGTCACGTTGATTATCTTCACGCCCGGCTTAAGCTGGGCGCGCGCGGCCTGAATCACCGCCAGCGGCGCGATGACGTTGGCCCGGTAAACTGCTTCCAGCGTTTCCAGCGCATAATCCAACAGCATCGGCTGAGGGCTGGGGCCGAGGCAACTCGCATTGTTGATGACCACATCCAACCCGCCTACGGACTTGGCGGCCTCAGCCAGCTTGGCCCGATGAGTCGGGTCAGTCACATCGCCGCTGATGGCGACGATTTGTGTCAACCCCGCCAGCTCGGCGCGGATGGCTTCCAGCGCGCTGTCACTGCGCGCATCGAGGATTAGCGCCCAGCCTGATTTGGCGAGTTGCCGTGCCAGCCCCCGGCCCAGCCCTCGTGAAGCGCCTGTAATCAAAGCGGCGCGGGTTGTCATGCTTGTCAAATCCTTTCAGAACTGAGATATTATTGCTCTCTATTATCCCCTTAAGCATAGCGCAGCCCGTTTCCAAACGAAAACCAACCGAACTATACTTTTGGGCAGGTAGCGATCAAAGCGTCCAGGCCCAAGGAGAGACACGATGGATCAAACGCCACCCCGGTTACCGCCGCGCCGCAATTCCAATGGCTATTTCGCGCTGGCAGGGATCGCGTTGCTGATCGGCCTGATCGGGTCGGTGGCCGCCCTGCTGCTGATCCCGAACCCCAATCAGGCCGCCGACCCTGCCACGCTCACCGGATCATACGTTTCGCCGGAGGGCTTCACGATCCGGCTGCCTGCTGGCTGGGTCATGTCTCCGGTGGAGGACGCTTCGCTGATTGATTCGGACTTCGCGTTGACCGTCGCGGCTCAGTCGCGCCAAACAATCAGCGACGCGTTTGCCGGGCTGGACAGCCTGAACGTCAAGCTCAACGCGCCGGTAGTGATTGCGATGGTCGGCCCGCTGGATGAAGTTCCCGCGCCGCTGCGCTCGTCGGGACTGATTCATGATCTCCTGATCAACGAGAGGCCGGAGATCATTCAGGAGACGGTCAAGTTTGGGGCACGAGGCAGCCTCACGGTGGGCGGGTATGACACGGCGAAATCCGACTTTGACGGCAGGAGCGCGGACGGAGCGGCGCGGTTTCAGGGGCGGCTGATGACGGTGGTGTGGGGCGACAAAGGCGGATTCTTTGTCGGCGTCGCGCCCGATGACCAGTGGGAACAATTCCGCCCCATCTTCAACGCGATGATCGCGTCGTTGGAACTAAGATAGGGTCACGCTCATTCGTGCCCGTTTGCAATCAACCATCATTGAAAGGGACACAACTGCCATGAGCGACATTTCCGACAATTTCGCCACCGGCTATCGCTCGGTGGATGGCTATCGCAAGGCAATGGCCCTGTATGACTCAGTTCTGGAACGGTGGGGCATCCCCTTCGAGACGCACACCGTCCCGACACGCTACGGGAAAACCCATGTCATCGTGTGTGGCGCGCCATCCGCGCCGCCGTTGGTTCTGCTGCATGGCGCGGCTGTGAATGGTCTCGCGTGGCAGCCCAATGCGGCGGAACTCAGCCAGCGCTTTCGGCTGATCCTGCCCGATATCCCCGGCCATCTGGGCAAGAGCGAGCCGGCGCATTTCTCGCTCAGAGGCAGTGCGCCTGTCGAGTGGCTGGTGGATGTGTTTGATGCCTTCAATCTCGCCAAGCCAGCCCTGGGGGGCATGTCGCTAGGCGGCTGGTTTGCGCTGCAGGCCGCCGCGCATAGGCCGGAAAGGATCGAGCGTCTGATTCTGATCGCCTCCTCCGGCAACACGCCGTTGTCATTCGGGTTTATGGCGCGGTCGATGCTGGTGTTTGTAGTCCCCACCCGCCGCAACGTCAATATGTTCATGCGGTATGTCTCGGCCCCGGGATACGCCATCGATCCGCAGACAATCGAATTTATGCTGTGCGCCTTCAAAGACCTGCGTTATAACACCAGCCCGCCAGCCCGCGTTGATGAAACAAAGTTGTCAAAGTTTACAGGCCGCGCCTTGCACATTCTCGGCGAAAATGAGCGGGTATTCGATCCGCAACGCGCTATCCGGGAGATCAAGAAACTGCTGCCCGATGTTCGCTCGATACTCGTGCCGCGCGCCGGACACTTGGTCACTGATGAGCAGGCTTCCATCGTCAATCAGGCGATCATCGACTTCTTGACGTAGCCTCATCGAGAAGCTGGCCTATTTCAGCGGCACGTTGATCGCCAGCCACTCCAAAATCAGGGGGAGCGGCTGCGGCGCTGGGCCGACCTCGGCGTTTTGCAAGATCAGGTAATTGCCGTGCAGCGCGCCATCGTAAATCTGAACTTGATAGTTTTTCAGCCCGACTGACTTGCCGCCTTCACAGGTCGCTGCCGAAGGGCCATCTTCTTTAGAAGCTACGCATAACACCGGGCGATCCCCCAGCGCCGCCAGCGCCGTGTTGTAATCCACACCGAGGAAGCTGCCCGGCGAGAGACTCACCGCGCCGACGCAGCCTTCTTTGCATTCATCCACCGCCGCGTCCGCGCCGATGCTGGCCCCGATGATCACCATTCTCTCGCTATCCACGCCGCCCATCGCGCGGAACAGTTGCAGCGCAAGGCGCGTGGCTTCTAGCCCGCCCGCGTCTGTCCACTGGCCGCCGCTTTCGCCATGACCGGGAAGATCAATGGCGAACACTGCGTAATTGGGTTTAGAGTCTCCCGCCGTTGACGCCGACCGCGAAAGCTGGCCCTGAAGGCCCTGAATTAGCGGCTCCCACGCCCGGCGATCCATCCCCCTTTGATGCGCGAGCAGAACGCCCGGCGCGGGGGCCAAGCTCGGCGGGTAGAACGTCCCAACGATTTCTGTGCCATCTGCCAGATTAAACGTCACGCGCTGCGGCCCAAGCGGCGCTGCGGTCGGTTCGGCGGATGGCTCTGCCGTCGCTTCGGCAGCCGGGGCCAATGGCGTGATGTCTGGCGAAGCCGGCGTGTTTGTCGCCGGGGATGGCGCGGCGCAGGCGCTTGCCCATACGGCAATGAACAGCATGATAACAATCGTTCTGGTCATCGTGACACTCCTTGATCGAGCGTTTGTTGTCAATTATACGCTGATGTATCATCAGCCGGACTTCAACTTGCGATCATAGGGACAGGGTTGGCGAGCTTGAGCGCGCCCGCCAGTCTCGGCTAGCCCAATGTTTATCCCCGGATGGAGCGCCGACCGTTGGTTCAACGCCAAATGCCCGTAGATTCGACTTCCTCTGGCGGAACGGGGAGCGTGTTGCGATCCGTGCCGCCCATTCTCATCATCGCGTTTCTCGGCTGGGCCGTTGGCTTCGCGCTGGCGGTGGCGCCTCAATTGCCGGGTTCGGCCCTGACGATGGGGTTGGGGCTGGCGACCCTGATTATCCTGCCGGGATTTCTGGTAGTATCCGTGACACGCCACCCCGCCGGAAAATCTCCGTGGATAATCCTATCACTGTCATTCCTTATTGGTCTCGCCATAGACTTCGGGATATTTTTCTTGGCAAGCAGGCTGGGCCTGACGTATCGTATGACAGCGCTGGCGGTCAATATGGCCTGCCTGGCCCTGTGCGCGGTTCTGGCGGCCCAATGGCGGATGGGCGCCCTGTTCAGCTTCAATGTCGCTGATCGCAGCAAATCGGAAAAACAGGCCGACTGGTGGGCGCTGGCGCTAGCGTTGGGGCTGGCTGCCGTCCAAATCTATGCCACGCTGCCGGGACAGGATTTTCTGGCGTCAACGGATTTGTTCGTTTACACCCGTTACATTGTCAAAGAGTTTGCGCGCCAACCCGCGTCTCTCCCGTTGTTCAGCGCCATTCTAACGACACGCGGGGTATGGCTCACCCTGCTGATGGTCGTCGCCAGCCAATTCCAGTTCGCCACGTCATTGTTGGACATTCTATGGCGATTTGCCCCGCCTGCGCTGATTGTGATGTCGGTGTCCAGCGTCTACAGCCTTGCCTGCGAAGCCTTCGAGCGACCGGCGGCCCGCGCCGCTGCCGTGATGGCCCACGCGCTGTTCGTGATGGCAACGCTGGCCGGTTACTTCCGTTTTATCGGGTACACCACCATTTTCCGGCTGCCAGAAGACAAGGTGGCAATGTCACTGGTAGTCATCCCAACCTTGATCCAGCTTTTGATGGCGTATCTGCGCGCGCGCGACTGGCGCATCCTGATAGAGATCGGGATCGGCGTGATAGTCGCAGCCATGATTCACCCTCTGGCCCTGCCCTTCATCGCCGTCACTTTTTTCAGCGTCACCGCGTTGACGCTGCTGGCAACGCCGTCGCGCAAACTGATCATCGCCATTGCCATCGCTGGCGTCACCGTTGTTATAGCGGCTCTTCTGATGTTTCCGCTGGCTATGACGCCCTTGCTTCAACGTTACAAGGGGCTGTTCCCCACCCTGTACACCCTGCAGAATTTCCCGCCTAGCGACCCTGACAATCAGTTGTTATACACGGTGATACTGGTTCTTTCCAAAGAAGACAACAACTATATTGTTGACCCCACCTTCGTCAGCTACGCCTTTATTATCATCGGACTCTGGACAGGCGTGATCGCCGGGATCGTCCGTCGGCGCCACGCCGGGGCCCGGATGCTGGCGGGCATCACAGCTGCGCTCTATCTGGTCATGTTCACGCCGCGCCTGACTCCCATGATCGGCCTGATCGTGCCGCCCGATTTGCTGTGGCGCTTTAGCTGGCTTTTTCCGATTGGATTGTCATTGGGCTGGGCGCTGACCGAGGCGTCCCGATGGGCGCATCGCCGTCTGGCTCGCGTCAGCGCGCTTGCGCCACGGCTGGCGATGGTGGCGCTGATGCTGGCGTTCTGGGCAGGCTCAGGCGTTTCCCGGAGCCTGATCGATGCCGTTGTGTTTCTGGGAGTTCCGTCAAGCTCGGAAACCCGAATTGACACCGCCACGAGAATCGCCGCTGACATCTATGCGCGGCTTGAACCCGGTTCCACCGTGCTGGTCAGACCCCGCGCATGGTTAAGCGAGGCTCTGGACACGCTCGCGCCGGGCATCAGGGTTGTGCCGCCATTTCGAACAACCAATAACGCGCTCTTGCGGCAAACGAGGCGATTCTATCAACCTGGCCTTCTCAACCAGCGCGATATCGATCTGATTAGAAAATATAATATAGGCTATATCGTCATGCCCGCATCGATGCCGCTTTCAGGCGGCAAGATAGTTCCTGGTATGACATTGATCATCCGCTACCCCAGCGGCGACGCCCTGTACCAGATCAGCAAAGTTATCGGTTACTGGTGCGATGACCCTGCCCGCCTCCTCATTCGAATCGCCAAACCCTGTATGGAGTGAGACAATTGTGTTCGCCGCGTTGCCCGAGATGAGGTAGGATTCAACAGAAACTAAAGATGTTTATCTAACAATGCCCTCCGCCTTTAACTAAAGGACTCCTCTGTGTATCTCCCCACACGCTTGCAGCGCGGCCTGATTGAATACCTGCGGGTGTTTCGGCTGTTCTCGCCCAATGTTCGCTTTGTGATGGTTTACGCGGTGTTTGAGGGGCTGATATTTGGCGTCTTTCAGCTTATTTTCAATTTTTACGTCCTGAGCCTCGGCGGGTATGACAGCAGTTTTCTTGGCAATCTGGTCAGCGCGTCGTCGCTGGCCTCGTTGCTGGTGGCCGTCCCGGCGGCGTATGTGGCTGGCAAGTTTCCCGCCCGATCTATTCTGATCGTGAGCGGCATTGTTTCGGCGTTGTCGCTGTTTGGCGTTGTGGTCCTGCCATCCCGGGCCACTGATCGCTCTTAATATCCTGAGCGGGCTGGCAGTGAGCTTCCGGCAGGTGGCGCTGTTCCCCTTTTTAATGAGCAACACGGGTGAAGGGGAACGCCAGTATGTGTTCAGCTTCCAGTTCGGGCTGGGGCTGGTGGCCCAGTTCGCGGGCAATATGTTAGGCGGCTCGCTCCCGCTGTGGCTGGGCGGCCTGATCCTTGTCGAAGCGACCAGTTCTGCGGCTTATCAAATGGCTATCGGTAGCATGAGTTTTGTGGCTCTCGCCGCCGTGATCCCGCTGTTGTTCATCCAGCGAAACGTCGCCAAAGGCCAGGAAACCCCGCCGGGGCCGATGGCGCGCTGTCTGGCGAAGCCGGCGCATCTATCGCCGGGGGTGGCGCGGCGCAGGCGCTTGCCCATACGGCAATGAACAGCATGATAACAATCGTTCTGGTCATCGTGACACTCCTTGATCGAGCGTTTGTTGTCCATTATACGCTGATGTATCATCAGCCAGCCTAACATTTATCTCCTGATGGAGCGCCGACCGATGGTTCAACACCCAATGCGCGCAGATTCGACAGGTTCCGGTGGATCGGGGAGGGCGTTGCGATCCTTGCCGCCTGTTCTTATTATCGCGCTTGCCGGCTGGGCCGCTGGCTTCGCGCTGGCGGTGGCGCCTCAACTGCCGGGTTCGGCGCTGACGATGGGACTGGGGCTGGCAACGCTGGTTGTCCTGCCGGGATTCCTGGTGATAGCCGCGACGCATCTCCCTGCCGGAAAATACCCGTGGACGATCATAACGTTATCATTCATTATCGGCCTCGGAATCATTTTCGGGTTGTGCCTGCTTCCAAACGGGTTGGGCCTGACTTATCGCATGACCATGTTGGTCATCAATATGGTATGCCTGAGCCTATGCGCGGTTCTGTTTGCGCAATGGCGAATGGGCGTTCTGGCGAATTTCAAGTTCGCCAATCGTAGCCGATCGGAAAAGCAAGCCGACTGGTTGGTCCTGGCGCTGGCATTGGCGCTGGTTGGCGTTCAAGTCTACGCTACGCTGCCGGGGCGGGATTTTCGGGCGTCGGAGGATCTGTTTGTTTATGGCAGGCACATCACCACTGAATTGGCGAGAAAGCCAGCATTGCTTCCGATGTTCAATACATTTCTCAACAGAATTACCATGCGCAAGGGATGGTTGATCATATTTATTATTATCGCCAGCCATCTCAATGTAACTTCTGTGGACATGCTGTGGCGATTTGCCCCGCCTGCGCTCATCGTGATGTCGTTGGCCAGTGTCTACAGCCTGGCCTGTGAAGCTTTTGAGCGACCGGCTGCCAGAGTTGCCGCTGTGCTGGCGCACACGCTATTCGTGTTGACGACACTGCCCGTTTACGCCCGTTATGTGGGATTCCTCACAATTTTCCGATTGTCAGAAGACAAGGTCATGCTGTCATTGGTGATCATCCCCATCTTGATCCAACTCTTGATGGCGTATCTACGCACATACAACCGCCGTATCCTGATAGAGATCGGGATCGGCGTGATAGTCGCAATCATCATTCATCCCCTTGCCTTGCCCTTCATTGCCGTCACCTTTTTCAGCGTCACTGCGTTGACGCTGCTGGCAACGCCATCGCGCAAACTGAGCAAGGGAGTCATCATAATTGGCGCTGTTGCTCTTCTGGCATCTCCGTTTGCTGTGATGCCATTGCTTTACAAGTATAAGGGATTCTTCAATCCATTCACGCTGCAAAGCCTTCCGCCCAGCGACCCCAACAATAGGCTGCTATACAATGTGATACTGGTGCTTTCAACAAAAGACAACAACTATATCGTTAAACCAATTTTCGCCAGCTACCCCTTTACTTTCATCGGACTTCTGGCAGGCTTGATCGCAGGCATCGCCCGGCCACGTAACGCTGGAGCCAGGATGCTGGCTGGGCTTACTGGCGCACTACTTTTGGTCATGTTTACGCCATATCTGACTCCTACAATTGGTTTGATCGTGCCGCCCTTTTTTTTGCAGCGCTTTAGCTGGCTTTTTCCCGTCGGATTGTCATTAGGCTGGGGGCTAACAGAAGCGTCCAGGTGGGCGCATAGACGACTGGCTCGCTTCCGGGGTATTGTGTCTCGCCTAGCGCTAGTGACACTAACGCTGACCCTGTGGGCAGGCTCAGGGATTTCCGGGAGCCTGATTGACACAGTTATGTTTCTGGGCATCCCATACCGTTCAGAAACGAGAATTGAGGTTGCCACCTGGATTGCCAGAGATGCCTTTGAACGGGTTGATGTCGGCTCTGTGGTGCTGGTAAAACCGGACACATGGCAAGGTGAGGCTTTGTTTGCGCTTGCGCCAAATGTCAGGGTTGTTCCACCATTCCGGACAAATGACACCAAGCTCCTGCAACAGGTAAAGAAGTTCTATCAGCCCGGCCCTCTCAACGCCCGCGATATTGATTTTATCAGAAAATACAATATTGACTATGTCATTATGCCCGCATCGATGCCGCTTTCAGGCGGCAAGATCGTTCCTGGTATGACATTGATCATCCGCTACCCCAAAGGGGATGCCCTTTATCAAATCAATCTGCCATAGGTTATTCGTGGGACGATCTCGCGCGCCGCCTCATCCGAATCCCCAAACCCTGCCTGGAGTGAGACAGTTCTGTTCGCCGCCTCGCCCTAGATGAGGTAGGATTCACTGGGAACTAATTGAGAAAGGAAACCAAAGCCATATAATAGGGAAATGCCAAGAAAGCGATTTGAGGTCACTGAACAACAGGACAAAGAACTTCAGCGGGCTTTTGTGAACGCCAAAGACGGA
>Ga0210377_10000658_pt1 | contig 32794 bp, 31 predicted proteins | sample PLM4_65_b1redo_FD_155480 | JGI IMG/M metagenome (GOLD analysis project Ga0210377, IMG submission 155480) | Groundwater sediment microbial communities from an aquifer in East River, Colorado, USA - PLM4_65_b1 redo | ecosystem: Environmental > Terrestrial > Soil > Riparian zone | place: USA: East... | reverse complement strand
GGACGATCGAGTGGCAGACGAGGCAGCCGATGCCGGCCTGCGCCTGCGGCGTGTCGATCTGCTCGACGATCGGCCGATCCATCCGCCCCGTCAGCAGCACCGACTGATCGTGGCAGCCGCCGCACCACTTCGACGGCCGCGTCCCCACGACCTCCTGCATGTACTCGATCGACTTGCGGTACCACTGGTTGTTGAACGAAGAGAAGTGGTGCATCGACGAATCCCACTGCGCCGTGATGTCGGGATGGCACCCCTTGTTGCCGCACGCCTTCGACTCGAGGAAAAAGTCCGAGGGCACGAGGCGGTTGCCGACCGTCGTCACCGACGAGGGGAAGAAGGGACTGTCCTGGCCGCCGCCTTCCTCGAACGGCGTGAGCGGCGGCATCGCCGGGTTCTCGATGACGGCGACGTGCGGCGGGTCGAGCCGCTCCCAGGCGCGCATCGCCACCGGGAAGAGGAGCGCCGCCGCGAGGGCCCACACGGCGCGCCGGGCCCGGTTGCCGCCGCCCGCCAGGATCCAGAAGCCGGCGGCAGCAAAGAGCGTCGCGACCGAGGCGGCGATGTGCGTCCACAGGAGGGCGCGGTACGGGCTGGCGGTGCCGACGATTGCCAGCCGCAGCGCCGAGCCGAGCGCGACGAGCCCGGCAAGGGCCATCAGCAGCAGGAGCGCGCGACGAGCCCCGCCGGCCGCGGACATCCCTCCACGCCAGGCCGGCAGGCCGCGCACGACGATCAGGATCGCCAGGATCAGGCCGGCGATGACGTGCGCCACCACCATGACGTGATAGGCGATCGACGCGGTGTCGAAGGCCGCCAGGTACGCCGAGTTCGCCACCACGAACAGCAGGGCGGCCTTGAGGGCCGGGCCGCTCACCCCGATGCGCCCCAGCGGGCGGATCGCGCGGCTCACGGCAGCCGATCCGGGTCGATCTGGTGCTTGCGGAAGTAGTAGGCCAGGTTGCGCTGGTCGATGCCCAGAAGCCGCGCCGCCTCCTTGCGCACGCCACCCGAGCGCCGCAGCGCCTCGATCACCGCCAGGCACTCGCTGCGCGCCAGGGTTTCGCGCAGGGTCGCGCCGGCGCCCGTGGCCCCGGGCGCGCCGGGGCCTGCCGCGGCCGTCCCGCCGGCCGCGCCGCCCGCGCCCCCCCCGCCGTCATCACCGTCATCCGTCGCCGGCGCCATCCCGGGGCGCGCGGCGGGAGGCGGCGGCGCCGGCGGCAGGTCGAACCCGGAGATCTCGACACCACCGCCGAGAATGATGGCGCGCTCGACGGCGTTGCGCAGCTCGCGGACGTTGCCGGGCCAGTGGTACGACTGCAGCTCCTCGATGGCCGACGGGTGGATCAGCGGCGGGCGGCGTCCGAGACGCGCGGCGATCTCGGCGGCGAAACGCTGCGCCAGGAGCGGAACGTCCTCGGGCCGCTCGCGCAGCGGCGGCAGATCGATGCGCACCACGTTGAGCCGGTAGTACAGATCGGGGCGGAACCGGCCGGCCGCCGCCTCGGCCTCGAGATCGCTGTTGGTCGCGGCCACCACGCGCACGTCGACGCGGGTCGGCTGCTCGTCGCCGAGACGATCGAACTCGCCGTCCTGCAGGACCCGCAGGATCTTGGCCTGCGCCGCCGGCTGCATCGCGCCGATCTCGTCCATGAACAGGGTGCCGCGGTGCGCCAGGCGGAACCGCCCCTCGCGATCCGCCGACGCCCCGGTGAACGAGCCGCGGCGGTGGCCGAAGAACTCGCTCTCCCACATGTCGATCGGCACGGCGGCGCAGTTGACCCGCACGAAGGGCCCCGCTGATCGCCGGCTCAGGAGGTGAACGCGCCGCGCCAGCAGCTCCTTGCCGGTGCCCGATTCGCCGAGGAGCAGGATGGTGGCGTCGGTCGGCGCGGCGGCCTGCACCTTGCCGAGCGCCTGCCGCCAGGCGGGGCTGTCGCCGAGCGGCTCGTCGCCCGGCCCGGGCACGGCGGCGGCGCGCAGATAGGCGACCTCGCGCTCCAGCGCCCGGGAGCTCATCGCCCGCTCGAGCGCCAGCTCCAGGGCATCCGGATCGATCGGCTTGAGGAGGTAGTCGGTGGCGCCGCTCTTCATGCATTCGACCGCCGAGGCGACGGTGCCGTGCCCGGTCAGCACCACCACCGGGATCTGCGGGTCGACGGCGATCGCCCGGCGCACCACCTCGAGCCCGCCCCCTCCCGGCATGCGCAGGTCGGTCAGCACCACGTCGACCGGCGCGCGCGCCAGGGCGCGCATCGCCTCCTCGACCCCGGGGGCGGCGCTGACATCGAAGCCGCGCGCCTTGAGGATGCGCTCGATCGACTCGCGCACGTAGGCCTCGTCCTCGACCACGAGGATCCGGCCGCGCGCCGGGCGCGCGCCTCCCCCCGCCGTCCCGCGGCCGGGGCCCGGCGCCGCCGGGCGATCAGTCGCCGCCATCGCCACCTCCCGCCGCCGGCAGGTCGATGCGGAACGACGCCCCGCCGCCGGGTCGCGGCTCGACGGCGATCGTCCCGCCATGCTGGGTCACGATGGCGTGACAGACCGACAGCCCGAGTCCCGAGGAGTTCTTGGTGGAATAGAACGGCTCGAAGATGCGCGCCGCATCGTCCGCCGGCACGCCCGGTCCGCGATCGGCGATCTCGATCATGACGCGACCGGCCGCGGCCCGCGCCGCGATCCGCACCTCGCCTCCCCGCGGCTGCGCCTCGCAGGCGTTGAGCACGAGGTTGAGCATCACCTGCCCGAGCAGCACCGGGCGGCCGCCGACCCCGGGCAGTCCGGCGGGGATGTCGACGTCGAACCGGATCCCGGCGAACTCGGGGCGGGCGCCGACGAACGCCAGCGTCTCGCGCGCCGCCGCGCCGAGGTCGACCGCCAGGACCGGCGCCTCCGACGGATCGGCATGGGCCAGAACCTGCACTACCACCGCCGAGGCGCGCCGCACTCCTTCGGCGGCCGCGGCCAGGCTGCGGCCGGTCTCCTCGACGTCGCCGCGCGCCAGGGCATCGCGCGCCAGAGCGACGTAGTTCGACAGACCCTCAAGCGGGTTGTTGATCTCGTGCGCCATGCCCGCGGCCAGGCGCCCGACCGTCCCCAAACGCTCGGCGTGAAACAACCGGCGCTCCAGCTCACGCACCCGGGCCTCCTCGCGCGCCGCCATCTCCATCTCGCGTCGCCGGCGCGCCTGCTGGATCGCCAGCCCCCCGAGCCCGGCCGCCAGGGTCATGACCATCAGGTTGAGAAGCAACGTCGATCGGTAGCGCGCCGCCAGCGGACCGAGCAGCGCCAGCGGACCGGTGCCGCTCTCGCGGCAGGCGAGCGACCAGGGGGCCGATGTCGACCACCCCTCCGAAGCCACCGTCGCCTCCCCAGCCGCCATCGTTCCCTCCGCCTCCGCACGCCCGCCGCGCATCTCCGGGTCGGCCCCGAGGACGCGGCCGCCGGAGTCCCGCAGGATGCAGGCCGGGCCCGCCTCCTGCACCCCGCGTCCCGACGACAGCAGGCGCGCCGCGTCGAGTGTCACGTCGATGGTCACGGCGCCGCGCACCGTCCTGGTACCGACGCGCGGCTCGAAGCGCCCCTGCACCGGCTGCTCGACCGGGTCGATGGCCCGCCGCCCCCGGGTTTCCCCCGACGTCCACAGCACCGGCACGCCGCCCCGGCGCGCCGCCTCGAGGATGGAACGCTCGTTGGAGCCCCGCACCACCGCCCGCATCACTTCCGGATGCGCTCGGAGAAAGAGCAGCAGCGCCCCTTCCGCCTCGAGACGCCGCCAGCGCGCCATGCGCTCGTCCGGCGACCTCAGGACCTTCTCGAGGTCGAAATAAACCGGCGACCCGGCCATGAAGGCCAGGTCGCCGCGCGCCTGCGCAAGGCGCGCCTCAATTGTCCGGGCCCGGGCGGCGGTCGCGAGCGCCGTCGTCCGCCGGGTGCTTTCGAGCACATCACGACGGGCGGCGGTGATTTCCCAGAAGGCCATCAGATTGATTGCGATGACCGCCGCCGCCGCGGCGGCGAGGGTCAGCCACGTCATCCCCGGCCAGCGACCACCCGTCACGCGCGTCACTATAGCGCAGCCGCTCAGCAAGAACCGCGCCCCCGCCGATCGGCCTCCGATCGGCCTTGAATGGGCCCCGGCGATGGGTTCGACGCATCGGGTCTATGCGTCCCGCGGTCCGGCGCGCAACTTATATGAAGACGCCGGTCCCGTGACCGGCCGGCCCGCAAGGCAAAAAAAAGAGGGCCGCGTTGCCGCGGCCCCCGGTGCGTTCTTTCCCGTCGGACGGCCTAGGACTTCGTCGCCGGCTCGATCGAGGTGACGCGCAGGACGTTGCTCGAGGTGTCGAGCTGCCCGGCGATCTTCACCTCGTGGCCGAGGTGCGACTCGAGGTTGTCGAGCTTCTCGATGTTGTAGACCTTCTTGTCGGCGACCAGCTGGACCTTTGCGCCGCCCTTGATGCACTTGGCGGCGCAGTTCTTGCCGTCCGCGTTGGCGTTGGCGGCGCCGCAGTTGGAGTCGGTCAGGTAGCCGGTCAGGACCACCTGCTCAATCGGCCCCTTGCCGAACTCGGCGGTCGTCGCGGCGGTCTTCTCCTTGTCGCAGGCGAACGCGGCGGGCATGGCCGCCAAAGCCAGAATGGCCAGAGCCGAAGCGAATTTCTTCATGCGTGGTGCCTCCCTTTATTGAGATTGGTTCTCGGGATTCTACGGTGCGAACCGCCGGAGGTCAAATCGAGCCTGGGCCTGGCGGCCCCCCGCCGGACCGGCGCCGGCCGGCCTTTTGCCGGTCTACCCCGCCGCCGCGACCGGCGGCGCGCCCGCCCCCCGGGGACGCTCGAGACCCGCCGCGACCACCCGCGCCAGGGCCTGGATGTCGTAGGGCTTCGCCAGGAACTCGAGCGCCCCCTCGCGCATGACCTCGGCGGCGCTGCTCTCCGACGAGAAGCCGCTGCTGATGATCACGCGGACTCCGGGGTCGATGGCGCGCATCCGCCGGAAGCACTCGACCCCTCCCATGACCGGCATCGTCAGATCGAGCAGCACCAGGTCGATCGCCGCATGCTGTTCGCGGTAGATGCGCAGGGCCTCCTCGCCGTTGCGGGCGGTCAGGACCCGGTAACCGTTGAGCTCGAGGACATCGCGTGCCAGCGCCAGGATGGTCGACTCGTCGTCGACGGCCAGGACGGTGCGCTGCGATCCCGGCGCCGGGGTCGCGACACTGGATGGGACGGGCTGCGGGGGCGTGCCATCCGCCGCGCGCGGCGCGCCGGCGGCCTGGATGGCCGCGGCCGACGTCACCACCGCCGGTAGCCAGACGGTGACCCGGGTTCCCACCCCATGCTCGCTCTCGACCTCGATCCAGCCTTCGTGCCCTTTCACCAGACCGTAGGCGGTCGCCAGACCGAAACCCGCCGTCGCGCCCCCCTTCTTGGTGGTCACGAACGGCTCGAACAGGCGTTTGCGCACCTCGGGGTCGAGCCCGCGGCCGGTGTCGGAGACGATCAAGGTCACGAAGCGCCCCGGACGCGCGTCGGCACGCGCGCGGCAGTCGTCGGCCTTGAGCGTGCGGTTGCCGAGCGCCACCGACAACCGGCCGCCGTACGGCATCGCCTCGCGGGCGTTGGCGCACAGCGCCTCGACGATCCGCTGCATCTGGGTGATATCCACTTCGGTCGTCCAGAGAGACGGCGGCGTCTCGACGGTGAACTCGATCCCCGGCGGCAGCGCCGCGTCGATCACCTCGAGCGTCCGGCCGAGGACCCGTCCGAGATCGACCGGCTCCGGCCGGCCGGCGGCGCGCCGGCTGAAGGTGAGGAGCTGCGACGTCAGGTCGGCGGCGCGCGCCGCCGAGGTCTCGATGGCGGCGACCTGGCGGCGGATCGGATCGCCCGGGCCGATGCGGTCGAGCAGCAGCCGCGCGTACCCGAGGATGCCGGTCAAAAGGTTGTTGAAGTCGTGCGCCATGGCGCCGGCGAGGCTGGCGACGCTCTCCATCCTCTGTGCCTGGCGCAGCTGCTCCTCCGAGGCCAGCAGGGCCCTCTCCTTCGCCCCCAGGTCGCGCGCCATGCGATCGACGTCGGTGATCAGCTGGACCAGCTCGCGCGGGCCGGCGGCGCGCAGCGCCGGCCACTCGCCGCCTTCGGGGATGGCCCGGACACGCGCCGCCACCTCGAGGATTGGCCTCGTCAGGATGCCGCGCACCCACAGCAGCAGGAACAGGCTCACGGCGATGAGCCCGAGCCCGGAGAGTGCGCCACGCGCCAGGATCGACGACACCACCGCCTGCATGCGGCGCTCGTGGTCGAACTTGAGATAGAGCACGCCCCGGTCGCCGCCGGCGAGGATCGGCACGGCCCCCCGGAACAACACCGGCGTGACCAGCACGATCCGCCGGCCGCCGTCCAGTTGGCGGTGCTGCGGGTGGAAGGTGGCGCGCGCCATCCCGGCGGCCTCGTGGTAGGCCGGCTCGGCGATCACGTCGTCGGCGCGGCCGATCCAGTCACGGCGGTTGCTCGCGATCACCCGGCCGTCTCCCCCGACCAGGGCGATGTCCCGGACCGTGCGCTGGCTGCCGGTGGTCTCGATCATCTCCTGCACCGCGCCGATCTGCCCTTCGCGCAGGAAGCGCTGCGACGCGCTCAGGATCGGCGCGGCGAGGATCTCGCCGTAGCGCGCCCCCTCCTCGGTCAGGTAGCGCCGCGCCAGCAGGTAGTGATCGCCGACCAGCAGCGCGGCGATCAGCGCCGCCGGCACGGTGAACGCCAGTCCCATCACGGTCGACGTCGAGAGTCGGGCGAGGAGGCGCGCCATGGGGCTCCTACAGCGCCTCGACGATCGCGGGCGAGAGCACCTGGTCGCCGCGCGCCGCCGCGCGCGCCAGCCCGTGGCGCACCAGGAACGCGCCGAGCCGGTCGGCGATGGCGGACAGCTCGCCTCTGGCCATCGAGGTGCCGAGCAGGCGCAGGTTTTCGGTCCGGTCGGGGATGTGACTCCCCTCGAGGCCGCGCAGGAACTCGTCGGCGCCGACGTTCTCGTGGCGGGCCATGATCGCCGCGGCATCGGCCGGGTTGGCCTGGAAGTCGGCGAGGGCGCGGAACCAGGCGCGCGCCAGACGCCGGAAGTCTTCGTGCCGCTCGCGCAACGCCGCGGGCCGCGCCCCCAGGACGTCGACGATCTCCCCGGGCATCTGCCGCGACGAGAACAGGACGGTCGCGCCGCCGCCGGCCAGCAGCCGCCCGAGGACCGGCTCGTAGGTCACGACCGCGCCGGCGCGGAACTCCTTCTCGGCCTCTTCGGGCAGCCGGTTGAGGATGGTCACGTCGGCGGTGGTCAGGCGGCCCGCGCCGAGGGCGCGCTCGAGGACATAGGAGCCCAGGGCCGACTCCTCGTAGGCGATGCGCCGCCCGCGCAGCGCCGCCAGGCTGCCGAGACCGGGCCGCGCCACCACGGCATCGCCGCCGAAGGAATAGTCGAGCACCAGAACGACGACCGGCGGATCGAGGAAGTTGTCGCGGTTCTGGATCTCGTTGAGTGTCGCCATCAGCGCGTCGATCTGTCCCTGGTGGTAGGCGGCCAGCGCCCCGTTGTACGACGAGAAATCGACCAGCTCGACCTGCACCCCTTCGGCGGCGAAGTAGCCGCGTTCGCGCGCCAGGTACAGCAGCTCGTACGGCGGCCAGACGTTGGTGGCGATGCGCAGCGGCTCGTCCGGAACCGCGCCGCAGCCGGCGAGACCCGCCATCCCCAGGACGGCGATGGCGACAGCGATCCCGCGACGGGCGGTGCGCGACGTCACGCGGTCTCGAACCATCGGCTGTTCTCTGCTCATCGCTGCGGCCATCCCCCGATCGGCCCGTCGGCCATCGACCCCACGCTCCGCCTGAAACCCCTGTCCGTCAGGGGTTTGACAGGACGCATGGGTCCCCACCTAAAACCTAGTGAGCGGCCGGGGGGAGATCAAGCAGCCGGGCCCTATACTCTGGGGCCATGATCGGACCCGGCGGCGATCCCCGCGCCACCCTGCGCGACCTCGACCCCTATCTGCTCGAGGTGGCGCACGCCATCGCCGCCGCCGGCGGCCGTGTTTTCCTGGTCGGCGGCTGGGTGCGCGAGTGGGTGGCCGCGGAATATCGCCTGCCGTGCGGCCACGAGTTCGACCTCGAGGTGTATCACCTGCCGCCGGAGCGCCTGGTCGGGGTGCTGCGCCGCTTCGGCCGGGTGAACCTGGTCGGCGAGTCGTTCGCGGTCTACAAGCTGCACCCGCACGGCGCCGCGGGCGACCGCCTGCCGCCGCTCGACGTCAGCCTGCCGCGTCGCGACCAGCGGGTCGGCCGCGGCCACCGCGGCTTCGCCATCGAGGGCGACCCCGAGCTGTCGCCCGCGGAGGCGACCCGGCGCCGCGACTTCACGGTCAACGCGATGATGTGCGACCCGCTGACCGGCGACATCGTCGACCTGTGGGGCGGCCGGGACGATCTCGAACGGAAGGTGCTGCGCGCCGTCGACCCGGCCACGTTCGTCGAGGACTCGCTGCGGGTCCTGCGCGGGGTGCAGTTCGCGGCGCGGCTCGGATTCACCATCGAGCCGTCGACCGCCCTCCTGTGCCGCGGCATCGATCTCGCCGATCTCCCCGCCGAGCGTCTGTGGGGGGAGATCGAAAAGCTCCTCCTCAAGGCGGTGCGTCCGTCGATCGGCCTGCAGTGGGCGCTCGATCTCGGCGTCGTCGACCGGCTGTTCCCCGAGATGAAGGCGCTGGTCGGCTGTCCTCAGGAGCCGGCGTGGCATCCCGAGGGGGATGTCTGGGTCCACACGCTCATGGCGGTCGACTGCGCGCGCCGCGTCATCGACGACCTGCCGCACGAGAAGCAGGTCACGGTGATGCTCGCGACCCTGTGCCACGATTTCGGCAAGCCGCCGACCACAGCGGTCGTCGACGGGCGGATCCGATCGTTCGAGCACGAGGAAGCCGGCATCGCGCCGACCGAAACGTTCCTCGACCGGCTGCGCATCCACACGCTCAACGGCTACGACGTGCGCGCCCAGGTGGTGGCGCTGGTGGCGTCGCACCTCGCCCCGAGCCACCTCTACAAGAACCGCGACAATGTCGGCGACGGCGCCTTCCGTCGCCTGGCGCGCCGGCTCGAGCCCGAACTGCTCTACCGCGTGTCGCGCTCCGACTGTCTCGGCCGCACCGGCGACTTCTCGACCGAGGCGCACGACTGGTTCATCGCCCGGGCGCGGGCCCTCGGCGTGCAGGAGAAACCGCCGCGGCCGATCCTGATGGGCCGTCACCTGCTCGACATCGGCCTGCGCCCCGGCCCCGAGGTCGGGCGGATCGTCCGGGCAGTGTACGAGATGCAGCTCGACGGCCGGGTCGTCGATCTCGAGGGGGCGCTGGTCGCCGCGCGCGCCCTGCTGGCGGAGGGCGGGCCCGGTGCGGGCGCCGGCTAGGCTGAGAAGGTGGCATACCGCCACGCGCGGTCTCGCGAACATCGACACGATGGCGTAGGATTCCGGCCGAAGGGCCTTGGTTGGTGCGCTTGGGGGCGTTTCGGCTTTGCACGACTGGAGGCGAGCGATGAACAGAAAACTGATGACGGTGGCGGTGACCGGGGCTCTGGTCGGTGTGCTGGCTGGCGTCCTGCTCACCGTGTCCCTGCAGGCCGCGGTGGACATGCCGGTCTTCACGGGGAAGGACCCGGAAGATGCGGCCGATGCCCTCCTGGTCGCGGGGTTGGAAGCCGCCGGGAAGGGATCCTGGGAACGCATCGCGGTGGGCGCCGTCTACTACGAGGGGGGCGACAGGGCTCGCGGGCAGGAGATCCTCGACGATGTCCTCAACGGCAAACCGGAGTACAGCGATTTTCAGCGCATCGCACGGCTCTACGCCGAGCTCGGGGAGTGGGACAAGGCGAAGGCGCTGTACGACAAGGCCCTCGCCATGAAGGGGTCCAAGGCAAACCTGCTCGCCGAGGCCGGCGCCTACTACAACCTGAATGGCGACCGGGCCAGGGCGGAGGAGTTGTTCTCGCAGGCCTTCGCGGCGGACTCCAACAACCCGTGGGCCTACTCGATGGCGGCTGCATCCTACCTCGGCAAGAATCCGCGTCCCTGGTAAGTCCGTGGACGTACTGCTGATCCGGCCCCCGTCCGGCAACGACCGCTTCGGGCTGGGGCCGTTCTTCCAGGTCGAGCCGCTCGGCCTCGAGTACATCGCCGCGGCGGTCAGGCAGGTGGGTGGACGCCCGGCAATCCTCGATGCCCGCTTCGAGCGCGGCGCGCGCCACGTCCCGGGCCGGCCAGGCGTGGGGCTCGTCGGCATCTCCTGTATGCATGCCGTCGAGTACGACAGCACCCTCGTGCTTGCCGGCGTGGCGCGGCGCACCCACCCCGGGGCCTTCATCGTGGTCGGAGGGCACGCGGCCGCTGCCTATCCGGGCCCCCTCGAGACGCCGAATATCGACGCGATCTGCCTCGAGGACGGCGAGATCGCGATCCCCCTCCTCTTGGAGGCGCTGCGCGCCGGCAGGCCCCCGGCCCAGGTGCCGGGCTTGAGGGTCCGGACGCCGGCGGGATTCGTCACGACCGCCTCCGGCGGTGACCACGCCGATCTGGACGCGACTCCGCGCCCGGCCCGTGATCTCGTCCGGCGGTACCGCGGCGGGTACCATTGCCTCCTGTTTCGGTCGGTGTGGCTGGTGGAAACCGCGCGCGGGTGTCCCTTTCGATGCTCGTTCTGCTCAGTGTGGTCGCTCTACGGACGATCGTTCCGCGAGCGGTCGCTGGGCGCAGTCGTCGACGACATGGCGGAGGCCGGTGAGCACGTCTTTGTGGTCGACGACCTGTTCTGGAACCACCCCGAGCGGAGCATGGAGCTCGCCGCCGCCCTGCGCCGCAGGGGAATCCGCAAACGCTGGATGCTGGTGCAGAGTCGGACCGATCTCGTCGCCCGGCATCCGGAGCTCCTCGCCGCCTGGCGCCCGCTGGCTCGCGACTTCGACATCTTCTTTGGACTCGAGGCCCCGTCGGATGCCGGGCTCGATCGCCTGATGAAGGACACGACCATCAAGGCGACGGTCGAGGCCACGTCGCTCGCCCGCTCTTTCGGATATGGCGTCACGGGCAATTTCGTCATCGATCCGGGTTGGGGCGAGGACGACTTCCGGACGCTGTGGGCGTTTGTCAGTGAGCATCGGCTGGAACGCGCCGGTTACACGATACTGACGCCGCTCCCCGGGACACCGCTGTTCCGGGACCACGGGGTGCTGCGGCGCGACCTGCCGTGGTCGCATTACGACATGCACCACCTGCTGTGGGAGCCGCGGCTCGGGGCGCGACGCTTCTTCGAGCTTTACGCCGAAACCTGGCGCCGCTCGATCCTGAACCTGCAAGGCCGCAAGCGCTGGCACGATTGGGCGCGTCAGGTCAGGCCGTGGCAGGTGCCTTACCTGACCCGGGTCCTGTTGCGCACGCAACGGATGATGCGGCCCGAGGCGTATCTCTCCGAGCACGGCCCCGCGGCCGGCGCCACCGCCGCGACGCACGTGGCGCGCGCCGGGGGCGGCATGTAGCCACGAGGAGAACGCCCGATCATCGGGCGAGCGCCAGGACCACCACCCCTCCCTCGACACCGCGCACGAGCACGACAACTCCACCGGGTAATCGGTCCTGCGTGACCGTATTCGCCGCTGGGGTCGTCGCTGCGGCGGCGATCGCCGCCACGACCCCGGCCGCGCCAATCTCTCCCGTGTGCTTCGGCAGATCGATGACCTGGAGGTCTCCTGCCTCTTCCTCAAGGCGGGTGCGCATCGGGCCCGGCAGTGTGTTGGCGATGACGAAGCACCGGATCCGCAGAGGATCGAGTTCGCGCAGCAGTCCGCTCAGCGACCACGATCCCGATCGATCGCTTTCGCGTGCGAAGGCACGCAGCCGCAGGGCGCCGGGCGCGCCCTCGGCGTCCAGCAGGGCGACGGAGGCGCCCTCCGCCAGGGCCGCCGGTAACCACTCGCCGCCACTACGCAGCCGCGCGGCCGCGTTCATCGCCCGGAACGGCCCTTCCGGGGCCTCGATCCCCCCCGCCAGCATCCGCCGCGCGCGTCCTCCCGAGATGGCGGCGCCCGCCGAGATCAGCGCCTCGGCCCCGGCCGTCCACCCGGACACGAAAGTCGCCGAGGGCCCGCCGAGGCGCCACGCGATCGAGATGTCGCCGTTGACCGCGCCCGATGTGGTGCGCACGAAAAGGGCCGGGCTCGGATCCGGACCGGGCTCGCCGCGCAGGGCGCCGTGGTGCCGGGCGTTGCTGCCCCAGCACCCGAGCGTCGACCCGATCATCACGCCCCATTCCGCGTCGACTGTGGGCGGTGGCTCGAGGCCGGCATCGAGAAGTGCCAACCGGGCCGCGGTGAATCCGAGCGCTCCATAGCGATCCGTGCGTCGGAGCGCAGCGGCCCATTCGCCGCACGTGGCCGCGAGATTGGTCGTCACGTCGAGCGAGGGCCCGGACGCAAAGATGTCCGGGGACCGTACGAGCGGACCGGCGCCGACCCCCGGCGGCGTGACAACGCCGAAGCCCCGCAGGACCGGCGCCGGGTCGAGATGGACCACCTTCATGGCGCCACCAGCAGGATCGCCGCGTTGTGGCCGGCGAAGCCCGACGCGATGGTCAGCGCGCAGCGCACGGGACCGCATCGCGCCTTGCCACGCACGAGATCGATCTCGACCCCGGCCTCCGGCTCCTCGCAATCGAGGATTGGCGGGATGCGGCCCTCGGTCATCACCTTGATGCACAGGATCGCCGCCAGCGTCCCTGCCGCACCGAGCGTGTGCCCGACGATAGGCTTGATCGAACTGACGGGGATGCGCGCCGCCGCGTCCCCGAACCGGCGCCGTATGGCGCGTGCTTCCATCCGGTCATTCTGCACCGTGCCGGTGCCGTGCGTGGCGATGAACTCGACACTCCCGGGCCCCAGCCCACTGTCGCGCAGCGCCGCTGCCATGGCGCGGGCCAGACCGTCCCCCTCCGGTGAGGGGCCTCGCATGTGGTGCGCATCCCCGGCACTGCCGCAGCCGGCGATCTCGGCGAGGATCGTGGCGCCGCGGGAGGCGGCCTGCCGGCTCTCCTCGAGCACGAGAAGGCCGGCGCCTTCGCCGAGCGCCAGCCCGTCGCGCCGGCGGTCGAACGGTCGGACACGCGTCGAGGTCAGGGCCCCGATCAGTCCGAAGCCGGAAACCACGAACTCGGAAAGCGCGTCGACGCCGCCAGCCAGCATGCAGTCCGCCTCGCCCCTTCGAATCGTCTCCGCGGCGTGGGCGATCGCGGCAAGCCCCGAAGTGCACGCCGACGACAGCGACACGACCGGGCCATCGAGGGCGTGCCGGTCGGCGAGGTTCCAGGCGGTCGAGCCAAGGCCGCCGGTCGGCGGGAAGACGGGAGACATACCCGCGTCGGTGGCCGTGCGCATCGCATCCAGCCAGTCGAAGACCTCCAGGGCCCCGCCGAGACAGGTGCCGAGGACGACACCCGTGCCCCTGGCCAGACCGGCCGGGCCCGGCGCCGCCTGCTCGACGGCCTCGGAGGCCGCCATCTCCACGAAGGCTGCGGCGCGCTCGCAATCCACTGGCAACGGCACCGGGAACTCGCCGACGGGGGTCGGGCCCCGGCGCGCAGCGGCGAACCGGCCCGGGCGGAGCGCCGTGCGTCCCTCGAGGCAGGACTCCCAGAACGCCGCCACGCCGGGACCCGCGGCGGAAACCGCCCCCATCCCGGTGACAACCACGCGTCGTCCGTCCGTCACGCGTCCCCCGAGGCTTCGCCCCAGACGTCGTAGAAGTTGAACCACTGGTCGGGGTGCCGCCGGACGATCCGCTCAAGTACCTCAGCGTAGCGTGACGCTGCCGTGGCGAGGGCGGCCGTCTGATCGCCGTTGGCGGCGACCAGAATCGGGTCGCCCACCTCCGCGCGCCACCGCCACCAGCCGTCCTGGATCACGAAGGCCGGCACGAGGGGCGCTTCGCTCAGACGGGCCAGCAGGAACGGCCCGATGGGCACCCGGAAACGGCCGCCGAACAGGGTGACGTCCAGGCTACGCTCATTCGGCGCCCTGTCGCCCTGCGCCGCTACGATCTCCCCGCGCCGCAGGGCCTCGCGCATGGCCAGCATCGCCGTGGGGTTGGTGCCAATCCGGATCACCCGCACCCCGGCGCTCTCGCGCCGGCGCATGAGCCACCGCTCGGCGGCACTCATCCGGTTCGCCTGCATCACCATGTTGATGGGCACGCCGAACCGGGCGAGAAAGTGCGCGCCCACCTCCCAGTTGCCGATGTGGGCGGTCAGGACGACGACACCGCGACCCCGGTCGAGCGCGGCGCGCAGGTGGTTCTCGTCGTCGCGGCCGGCGCTCAACCGCTCCTGGAGCCGGGCGCGCTCCGGTGCGAGGAGATCGCAGTAGCTCACCATGAGGCGGCTGAAGCAGTAGAACTGCCGCCACACTGCGAGCGCCAGGCGCCAGCCTCGTACGCCGAGAATCCGCGCCTGGTTACGCACCACCGCCCTCCGCTCATCGCGCATGAGCGCAAGGCAGATGGTGGTCGTCACCATACCGATCGGCGGCACCAGCAGGCGCGGCAGGCGTGGAATGATGCCGAGGATGAGACGTAAAGAGGTGGCATTGTTGAAACGGTGCGCGTACCAGGCGGGCGGGGCCGAAGCCGGCGGCCTTCCGGCGACCGGAGCGACGGCGCGCGCGACCGGAGCAGCAGCGCCGGCGGCGCGGCTCCCCGGCCAGGCCGGGTCCGTTTCAGGCGAGTCTGCGCGCACCGTCGGGGGTGAAGAGATCGGGGTCGATGGGCCTCGACTCGAAATCGACCATTTCGAGGTCCGTTTCCATCCCCTGCTCCGACGGGAGCCGATGGATGATCCGCATCCGCGCCAGCGTCGCGCCCTCCTGTCGGCGCCGGTATTCCGTGAACAGGACCTCCTTCGCAGGCATGCCCGAGATCAGGCGGAACAGCGCCTTGCGTGGCAGGCCATCCTCGCGGCCGATCCAGATGACCCCGGTGGCGAACGGCGACCTGCGGTTCCGGGCGCGAAGATCGAGGACCCCGCACCGCGTGTCGCCGACCTGTTCGTCGTCGGGACGGGGCACCCCCTCGAAGTCGAGGTCGAACTGCAGCCGGGCGACATCCACGATCGACGCCCCGCCGAGCAGGCGCTGGTTGGCGCTCACGGGGATGGCGCGCTCCGAGCCGGGTACGATGAGCCAGGTCCGGTCACCCACCGTCAGGATTCTGCGGGCCGCAAGCGGGCCTTCCCGGAAAACGCAGAGGACGTGGTCGGGGCCCTTCACGTACACGTCCACGACGGACACCGCGGGATCCGTGCCGGTCCGCGTGACCGTGGCGCGCACCCGGATGATCCCCTCGCGGATCGGATGCAAGGCGGCGTCCGCGGCGCGCAGCAACGGAACGGCATTGATCGATTCCGGCTCGCGTGCCGTGGCGTCGATCGCGGCCAGAGCCAGCAGCACCGAGAGGAGCCCGGTTGCCCCCGATCGGCTACACATGCGCAAGCGCCTCGACGATACGCTGGCGAGACGCCCTGCTTGCCGGCAGCCAGGACGCCGCCGCCAGCGTCAGGACCATCGCCAGCGCTCCCGCCACGTAGGCCGTGCCGTACAACTTCACGTGCAGAGCCGACCCCTGGAATGCGCCGGGAGGCGGCGGCAGCATGATCCCGGAGTGGTTGAGGGCGAGCCGGACGACGAGCGAGAGGACGGCGCCGGCGAGGCAGCCGCAGATCGCCAGCACCATGCCCTCCGCGAGGAACAGCCTGCGGATGATTCGCGGACGGGTCCCGATGGCCCGGAGCGTGCCGATCTCCCGGGTCCTCTCGGTAACCGCCATCATCATGGTGTTGGCCGCGGCAAGCAGCACCATGACCACGAGGATCACCCCCATGAAACCGAAAATGCCGAGATAAAGCGTGCGCACCTGCCGGTAGAACTGCGCCAGTTCCTGCCAGCTCCTGCCGGCAACCTCGTGGCCACGCGCGCGCAGCGACCCCAGGAGCCGGGGCAGCGCCGCAGGCGCCGTCGCGGGGTCGGCCAGCACCACGACGAACTTCGAGGTGCGGTCCGCAGCGACCAGGAGCTCCGACGCCAGCCCGAGGGAGGTCGCAAGGTAGCGATCGTTCAGCTCCTTGAACGGGACATTCGCCAGCCCAGCCACGGTGGCGTCCACCGCATTGAGCGTCCCGTCCCGCGACGTCGCCAACAACGTGACCGTGCCGCCGACACGGACCGAGAGCGCGGCGGCGAGGCCGGTCCCGAGGATCACCTGGCGCTCCGACCGGTCGCGCAACCAGGCTCCTTCGGCGACCATCTTCGGCGTGTCCATGGCGCGCGACTCCGGCACCGGGTCGAGGCCGACCCCCAGGAACGGGACCGATCTCTCACCGTTCGTCAGCAACCCCACGAACTCGAGGCGTGGCAGAATTTCCGCCACTGCGGGGTCGGCCTTGAGGATCGCCGCGATCTCCTCCGCACCGTCGAGCCCCTGGTCGGCAGCCCCCACGGCACCCTCGGAGAAAGCCGACGGGGCGGCGAACTGCAGGTGGCCCATGCCGCTCCGGATGGTGCTGTCCCGCAGCCCTTCGAGGCTCTGCGCCATGAACCCGCCCGCCAGAGCGAAAGCGCAGAAGCCGAACACCACGACGCACCCCGTCAGCACGCTCCGACGGAGGTTGCGCCTGACGTTGCGTATCGCGAACGACCAGAGACTCATGCCGCTCCCACGAAGCGCCCGTCACGCAGGGTCGCGGTGCGCCGGGATCCCGCCACAACGCGCGGATCGTGCGTCGCGACGACAAACGCAACCCGCTTCTCCTCGTTCAGCGAGCGCATGAGATCAAGGATGCCGGACGCGGTCTCGCTGTCGAGGTTCGCCGTGGGCTCGTCCGCCAATACAAGCTGGGGTTCATTGGCGAGGGCGCGCGCGATCGCAACCCGCTGCCGCTCGCCGCCCGAGAGCAGGTCCGGCCGCGATTCCGCCCGCGCGCCCAGACCGACGCGTTCGAGCAGGTACCGGGTCCGGGACGTAACGGCGGTCACCGGGAGACCCTTGAGAGCCATCGGGTACGCCACGTTTTCCGCGGCCGTCAGCACCGGGATGAGGCTGAACGTTTGGAACACGAACCCGAGGCGATCGCGGCGGAGATCGGCCAGTTGATCCTCATCGAGGTGGGCGACCGGGCGCCCATCCAGGGCGATCTCGCCTTCATCGGGAATGTCGAGGAGGCCGAGCAGATTGATAAGCGTCGTCTTCCCGGACCCGGACGGTCCCTGGATGGCGAGGAAGTCGCCGACCCTGATCTCGATGTCCACCCCCTGCAGGGCGCGGACCCTCGTCGTGCCGAGAGCGTAGGTTCTGCCGAGACCACTGCCGCGGATGATCAACTCGGCACTGGGTTGCATTGTCCCTGGATTATACTCGCCGGAATTATGGCGTGTCATTCTGATCCATTGAGAATGAACGGCGCGCCGGCCGGAGGATGAGCGGATGACGGGCTGGAAGCGCGCCGACATGCATGTTCATACCAGCTTCTCCGGGTGGCGGCAGTTGCGCCTCATCCGGGCGCGGGATTGCTACGTCACTCCGGACGAGGCGTTCGCGGCGGCGCGGCGGCGCGGCATGGACTTCGTGTGCTTCACGGATCACGACACCATCGACGGCGCGCTCGATTTTCTCGCCCGCCATCCCGAGGCCGAGTCCCGCCTGATCATCGGCGAGGAGCTCGAGATCCGCCTGGCCGGGCAACCGCAGTGGTTTCATCTCGGCGTCTATGGCATCGACGAAGCGATCCACGCCGACCTGATGCGACTTCGGGAGGACGGGCTCGAGACCATCTGCTACCTCCGGGAGCGTGGCATCCTGTTCGCCCTGAACCACCCGTTCCAGAGCCTCCGCTCCGCAACCGCCGCGCGCCGCCATCTCGGTGCGCTGCTGCCGCTGATACCGGCCGTCGAAACACTGAACAGCACCAGTCCGCGCAGCCACCAGGCCGTGCTGGAATCGCTGGCGGCGGGCCTCGGGACCGGCTCCCCGGTGCAGATCGGTGGCAGCGATGCGCACACTGTCCGGCGGATCGCAGCCGCCTACACCGCGGCCCCGGCGACCAGCAAGGAGGAGTTCCTCGGCAGCATCCGCGCCGGCACCTGCGCCGTCGGCGGGGAGACCCTCGGACTGGCCGCCCTCATGGGTGACGTGCATCACATCATCGGGCGGTACTACGGCGACCTGTATCGACCGGGACGGCTGCACCTCGCGGCGAGGGATGCCAGGAACCTCCTCGGCTCGCTGGTTCTCCTGCCTGCCGTCGTCCTGGGCCTGCCGGCCGCTCTCACCCTTCTGCACACGGTGCGTCAGGTGTGGATCGGGCATGCCAGCCGCTGGGCCCGTCACGATCGGGCGCCCTTGCCCCTGCCTGAGGCCGGCAGTATCCCGCAGAACCCATCGTGACCGACTTCGAGATCTCCGCCGAGGATCCCACCGGTCCCACGCTCACCGCCATCGCCCCCGCAGGCTCCCGCTTCTACGACGGGCACTTTCCGGGCCGACCGGTCCTTCCCGCGATCGCGCAGCTGGCGCTCGTCGAACGCCTGATCCGGCTCACGCACGGGCAGGACGCCCGAATCGTCGTGATCGAGCGACTGCGCTTGCTGCACCCGCTCGTGCCGGGCGATCCGCTCCGGGTCCGCATCGATCCCGCTCCACCGGGAGCGCCGTGCCGGTTCGTGATCGAGCGGCATGACGAACAGGTGACCACCGGCGTGGTCGCCTGGCGCCGGGACACTACCTCGTGAACGACCCGCACCTGCCGGCGCTCCCACACGCCGGGCCGGCGCGATTGCTGTCCGCGGTCGTGACCCACGCCGACGACGGCGTGGTGTGCGAAGGCCGGATCCCCGACGATGGCCCCCATGTCCGCGCCGGCCGCTGCCCGGCATTCGTCCTGATCGAGGTCGCGGCACAGGCCGCCGCCGCGCTCGCCGCGCTCGAACACGGCGAAGCCGGGGAGCCACCCCCACAGGGCTACCTCGTGCGGGCCACCGGCATCCGGCTCGCGGGCGGGGACCTGGAAGGCGGAACGACGGTGCGCGTCCTGGTTCGGCGCACGGCATCGGCCGCGCCGCTCTTCCTTTTCGATGTGCAGGTGCAATCAGCCGGCGGGGCCGAGTTGATGGATGGTCGCATCGGGATCTATGTCCCGCTCAGGCCGTGATACCCGCATCCACCACAAGACACTGTCCGGTGATCGACTCGGCGCGGTCGGACAGGAGAAACGTGACGGTCTCGGCCACCGACCGGGGCGTGACCCCCTGCGACAGACACTCTCCCCGGCGAAGCGTCTCGACGACCGCATCCGGTAGCCCGCCCGTCATCCCGGTCGGCACATAACCCGGCGCAACCGCGTTGACGCGCACACCGCGCCGGCCGACCTCGCGCGCGAGCGCGCGCGTCATCCCGACAATCCCGGCCTTCGCAGCCGCGTAGGCCGCCTGCCCGGCGACCCCGTGCAACGCCCCGAGCGAAACAATATTGACGATCGCCCCCCGGCGGTTCGTCACCATCCCCGGGATGATCGCCCGGCAGGCACGGAAAACCCCACCGAGGTTGATGTCCAGCAGTCGCTCCCAATCGGCGTCGGACGTCATCGCGAGGAGCACCTCGCCCCGGACACCGGCGCCGTTGACCAGCCCGTCGATCGTCCCGCCGTCCGCCTCGATGGCGGCGAGAAGATTCGTGAACCCCTCGAGATCGCGCAGCTCAAGTCGCCAGGCTCGCGCTCCCGTCGCCTCGGCGAGGGCCCGCGCCCCGTCAGCGTTCACATTGTAAGTAAACTCCACCCGCACGCCGTCGCGACGGAGGACCTCCACGACAGCCCTTCCGAGACCGCCGCTGCCACCGGTGACCAGGACATGACCTGACGCCATCTCACCCCCACATGGGCAGTCCCGATCAGCGACCCCCGTCCTGAAACGCAGCTTTCGTCCGGCCACCGGCGCGGGCCCCGACGCGCGCGCGGATCACGGCGCCGGCGATCCTCAACGAATCCACCACTGGTCGGTAGTGGCTCGTGGTTCGTCCGTCGGCGAACCCCAGATCCACAGGCACGCAGACCACATGCATCCCGAGCCGCGCCGCGCGCACGACAACGGCGCTCTCCGCCTCGAAGCGCGGCTCCGGGAACCCGGTGCGGTCGAGGAGGCCGCGGGCGTAGACCCGAAATCCGCTCTGGACGTCGGCGAAGGGACGGCCGGCAAAGCAGGAGATCACCCGCGACGACCAGCGGTTGCTGGCGCGCCGGATGGGATGCATGCGGTCGAAGAGATGTTCGCGGCTGCCGATGACCAGATCGACACCCGAGCCCATCGCCTCGACCAGGCGTGGGATCTCCTCCGGAACGTGCTGGCCGTCGGCATCGAGGGTGATGACCGCGAGGAAGCCGCGGGTGAAGAGGTCGTCGAAAGCAGTCTTCAGGGCCCGCCCCTTCCCCATGTTGCGCGGGTGGCGCAGGACCCGGGCACCTGATTCGGCCGCCGCCCGCCCGGTCGCGTCGGTCGATCCATCATCGACCACCAGGACATGCTCGAAGAGCGACCGGGTGCGGCGCACGACGTCGCCGATGCTGGCCTCCGCCTGGTAGGCCGGTATCGCCGCGGCCAACTCCCCGCTATTTCTCACGGCCGCTCCAGCACGACCCAGGACGCCGACCCACCCGCGGCGAGCGTGGTCACGAGCATCCGCCGGATATCGCACGCACCATCAATCCGTCCCATACCGACGGCGAGATCGGGATCCGGCTCCGCGACCCCCATGGCACCCGGCCGCGCGATCCCGGCCAGCAACAGCACCGCCGCCGCGAGGAAGGCACCACCGTACTCGCCGGTCACCGCCTTCGGAACCAGGACCATCGGCAGCGGCGCCCCGCCCCACGCCGCGCTCAGCACCCGCGCCTCGAGACGATCCCCCTCGACGCTCCCCGAGGCGCCGGAGACAATCGTGTCGATGGCGTCCGGCGCGAGCCCGTATCGGGCCAGGCTGTCGACGATGGCGTGGGCGATCCCCATCGTCCCGGTGCCCCATCGACCGGCCGGGGCCGTCGGATCGAAGCAGGTTCCGTGGGCGCGGATCCGCGCCAGCACGGTGACACCCCGCTCCACCGCCACGCGTTCGTCCTCAACCAGGAGCAGCGTGGCGCCCTCGGCGGCGAGGAACCCGTCCCGACCGCTCCCGAACGGCCTCGCCTTCTCGGATTTCCCGGGTCCTGGACGGGCGAGCGCCCGGAGCCGGTCGAGGATCGCATGGACCAGCGGGGGCATCTCGTCCGCCGCGCCGGCCAGCACCGCGCGTGCTCGCCCCGAAGTCACCAACGCGACACTCCGGGCCAAGGCGCGTAGCGGACCGGCCTCCCCCTGGGCGAGCGTCAGGTTGACCCCGGCGGCCCGACATGCGATCGCGGCCCTGGCGGTCGGCGCGTTCGCGACACACTCCGAGAACAGGGCTGGCGACGCCGCCCGCGGCCCTTCGTCCAGAACCTGGTCGAACATCTTCTGTGTGTAGGACGCCGGGCCGAGGGCCGTGGCAGCCACGATGGCCAACGAAGAGTCCGGTTCCGCGGGGATCCCGAGGCCGGCCTCGGCAAGCGCGTTGCGTGCGGCGACCACCGCGTACTGCGACGGCGCGCTCATCCGGCGCGCCTCCATAGCAGGCAGCAGGGGCTGGATGTGACGCGGATCGACGAGCGCCGCCAGACGCGCCGAGCCCTCCCCGTGGAATCCCTCCGATCGATCGATCGCCCTGGCCGCGGGCTCACCCAGCGTGAGCGTCGCAGCCAGCGCAGCCGGGCCGACGCCCGCGGAGCTCACGGTCCCGATGCCGGTGACGGCGATCATCGTTGCCGCTCCTCCAGCACCCTCTCCGCGCCGGCCTCGGCGCCGGCGCGCCCCAGCACGAGCGCACCGTTACAGCCGCCGAACCCGAGGTTCAGCGAAACCGCGATGCGGCAGTCGACCGCGGTGGCCTCACGCGCCAGGCGGACCGGGGTCGCAGGATCCGAATCGCCGCCACCCGGCACCGGCTGCAGACGCTGGTCGCCGAGAGCGAGGATCGTGGCGACCGCCTCAATCGCCCCGGCGCACCCCAGGAGGTGACCGACGCTCGCCTTTGTGGCGAGGACGGGGATGGAACGCGCGCCATCGCCAAAGACGCGCACAAGGGCCCGATATTCCGCAACGTCGTTGAGCGGCGTACCCGTCCCGTGCGCGTTCACCAGACCCACCTCGTCAGGCCGACAGCCCGCATCGTCGAGAGCGAGTGCCAGCGCGCGCGCGGCGCCCGCACCGGACGGGTCGGGCGCCGTCATGTGGTGCGCGTCGGCGGATGCGCCGGCGCCAAGCAGCACCGCGAGGGGTCGGGCGCCGCGCGCCGCCGCACGCTCGGGACGCTCGATGACGAGGACCGCGGCCCCCTCTCCGAGCGACAGACCCGCCCGATCGGCCCGAAACGGCCGGCACGGCCTGGAGTCGACAGCCTGCAGCGCGTTGAACCCTGCGTAGGTGACGCGGCACAGGCTGTCCGCCCCGCCGGCGAGCGCGATCTCCACTTCGCCATCGCGCACTGCTTCGAGCGCCAGCCCGATCGCGAGCGCCGCCGAGGCGCACGCCGATGAGACGCTCTCGACCGGCCCGGTCGCACTGAGGTCGCGGGCGACCGCCTCGCCGGGCCGGTTCACCTGCTGTGACACGAGGAGGTGGCGCGGACCACGATCAATCCCATCGTGCCGCCCCCAGGCGTAGTAGATTTCGCTCTCCAGCATCCCCCCCGTGCTGCTGGCGAAGAACACACCCGCCATCCGCGAGGAAAGGTCGCCGGGCAGGCCCGCCCGGGCCACCGCTTCGCGTGCGGCCGACACCGCAAAACGGTCGGCGAGCGACATCCGCGCCCAGCCTTCGATTCCTCTCGTCCGGGCGCGGTCCGGTTCGGGAACCTGGGCAGCGATCGCCGTGGGAAAGGCGGAAGCGTCAAACCGGGTGATCGGCCGGATCGAGGTCGCGCCGGCTCGCAACCCCGCGTGCAGCGCCTCGATGCCCCACCCGAACGCGCTGACGGCGCCGATCCCGGTCACGACCGCCGCGGTCCGGACCCCCGTCGGCGACGCCATCACTCGACCCGCATCGTGATGAGACGCGGCTCGAGGCTCCTGAGCATTGCCCCCGCGGAGGAAAAGGCGGACGGGTCCAGTTCGTGGGCGCGGATCCTGACGCCGAGACGCTTCTCCAGGGCGACGACGAGCTCGAGCGCATCGATCGAGTCGAGCCCGAAGCGACCGCCGAACAGCGGCTCCTCGTCCTCGATCATCTCGGGCGTCACGCCGTCGAGCTTGAGCGTCTCGATGATGATGCGCTTGAGATCCGGTAGCGTGAAGGGCTGGGTCTGCACGTCGCACCCCGGGCGGCAGGTACTGGCGGATGGTCGTTCCGCGCGCGGATCCAAGGCGCGTGATGTTAGCACACCTCCCGGGGCTGTTATAGAATCCGCCGGGGACTGAATCCCTTGCGGCACAACGATTCCATCGTCACGGTCGCGACGCGATGCGGGCTTCGATCACGGTCCGCGCTCGTGCGCGCCTCGGCTGGCCTGCACCTCGCCGGTGGTGCAGTCCTGGCCGCGGCGCCGACTGCCTGGCCGTGGGTGGCCGGCTGCATCGCGGCGGATCACGCTTTCCTGGTCGCCGGCAGCCTGTGGCCCAAGAGCACCCTTGTAGGACCGAACGTCAGGCGTCTCGGCCGGGCCGCCGCTCGCACCGGCTGCGTCGCCCTGACCTTCGACGACGGTCCCGACCCGCGTGTGACGCCACAGGTCCTCGATCTCCTCGAGGGGCGCGGGGCGCGCGCGACGTTTTTTTGCGTTGCCCGTCGCGCCGAAGCCCACCCGGGACTGGTGGCCGAGATCGCTCGCCGCGGCCACCGGGTGGAGAACCACTCGTACCGCCACTCCAATGGGTTCTGCTTCTTTGGACCGCGGGCGGCCGGACGCGACATCGACCGCGCCCAATTCGTGCTCACCGAGCAGGCCGGCGCCGTGCCGCGTTGGTTCCGCGCCCCCGCCGGGCTGCGGAATCCGTGGCTCGACGGCGTGCTCCAGGCGCGCGGCCTCACACTGGTCAGTTGGACGCGCCGCGGCTTCGACACCGTGTCGCGTGATCCCACGACCGTCCTGCGCCGGCTGACCCGTCGTCTCGCCGCGGGCGACATCCTGGTCCTTCACGACGGTGGACCGTGGCGCGTTCGCGGCGGGCGGCACGTCGCGCTCGACACGCTGCCCCGCCTGCTCGATGCCATCGACCGCGCCGGGCTGCGCGCCGTTGCGCTGCCGGTTCCCGAGGAGGCGGTCGCCCATGACTGAGCCCGCGCCGGCACCGGGACCTTCCCCCGCACCGCGATACCCGAGGCTGGCTCGCGTCATCCAGGAGATGCACGAGCAGCTGAGGACCGAGGGCGGCACCCCGGCCCGGCACGCTGCGGCGATCGCGCTCGGCACATTCATCGGCTGCATGCCTCTCTACGGGGCCCACCTCGTCCTGTGCGTGACCCTGGCGCGGTTGCTCAGGCTCAACCGGGCGCTCACCTATCTTGCCGCACACATCAACAACCCACTGACAGCGCCGGGACTTCTGGCGCTGTCCCTCGGCGCGGGACACCGGCTCATCGAGGGGGACTGGCCGCCGATGCGGGTGGCGCAGATTGTCGCCGTTGGCCCATGGAAGCTCGGCCGCGATCTTCTCTGCGGAAGCGCCGTCCTCGGCCTGTTCCTCGGCGCCGCACTGGGCGGCGCCGCCTACGTCATCAGCCTGCGGGCCCGGCCGCACCCGGACTGGGCCCTGGTCGTCGAGGAGACCGCCCGTCGCTACATGCCGGCGGGGATCATCCATTGGGAGTTCGTGCGCGGGAAGCTCCTGCACGACCCGCTCTACAAGGAAATCTGGTCGCGTCTCGGCACGCAGGGCGGAGGCAGCATCCTCGACCTGGGATGCGGCCGCGGCATCGCCCTGGCGCTCGCCCATACGGCGCGCCGCACCAGGTCCACCCATCCCGAGCCTGCGCCGATGGTGCTTCTTGGTGTCGAGGTCCGCCCCGGGCCCGCCCACGTGGCGCGCGCCGCCCTGGGTGACGCCGCTCGCGTGGAGATCGCCGACCTGTCGGACTATTCCCCGCCGACCGCCGACGTCGTCCTGCTGCTGGACGTCCTCCACTACCTCGACGCCACGGCCCAGGAGAGGCTGCTCTCCCGCATTGTCCGCGCCCTCCGTCCTGGCGGGGTACTCCTGGTGCGCGAGCCTGACGCGTCATCCGGGATGAGCTTCCGGATCACCCGCGCCGCCGAGCGCCTGCGTGCCATTGCGCGGGGATCCTGGCGACAGAGCTTCCACTACAGGGCCGGATCGGACTGGGTCCGCGTGCTCGGCAACTACGGTCTTTCGGTCACCCAGCAGCCAATGGATCGCCACACACCGTTCTCGAACGTGCTTTTCGAGGCGCGCCATGAGGCGTACATGGAGGCGGCGCCTGTCACACACTCATCGGCCGGTCTGTGAGCGACGGAGAATCCACTTCCAATCGGGCGCGGATCGCTTCCGCTTCCCCGGCGCTCACGTCGAAGCGATTGGGCCTGAAATCCCTCTGAGTCTCGAGGAAGGCGGCCAGGGACGGTCGTACCGCATCGAAGCCTGTCCATCCGAACCTGCGATAGAGGCAAGCCAGTGTGGCTTCCGGCTCTTCCATGAACGCTTCGTACCTCAGGTCGACCCAGCGTTCCTTGAGCCGCACGCGCGCTTCCGACACCCTGCGACGATGTTCGCGGTAGCACGCGATGACGAGCTCATCCATCTCGGCACAGTCCCCGGTTCCGTCCAGGGCGAAGAGACGGGCGTTGGCGCGAAAGGTATGCCGGGTGGAAAGGAAGACGGCGAGCGGATCCCGCTCGATGTTGATGAAAGCGGCCCGCGGGTAGCGCGCTTCGAGGAGCGGCAGGCGGAAAGCGTGCGTGGGAGACTTGAGCAGAATTCTTTCCACACCAGGACGTTCGGCGCTCTGGAGGATGCGATCCATGCCTCGCCACCATTCGTTGCGGGATTGCTCATCCCATTGACTCGGGTCGAGCGAACTCAGGTGCGCCAGGCCTTCGCCCGGGAACAGGAACATCTCGTAGAAGGATCGTGCACCGTCGTTCAACAGGAAGAACTCGTCCTCCTGGGGGGAGTCCAGTCGGAGGACCACATTGTCCATCGCCCGTCTCGAGCTCCAGCCTTTACAGAGGGGGATCAGCGTCGGCCCGCTCCAGTGCGCATGCCGAGGAGCCATGCACTGATAGCAACTGAGATATCCGACGCGCCGATCGAGCGCGAGCAGCTCATGAAGTAACGTCGTGCCGGTACGCCAAAAACCCACGATGAAGACGGGCGGGATTCCCGTGATCGCCGGCGCCGGCGGCGCCAGCCTCCTCGCCGCTTCCCCCAAGGCTGACCGAAACAGCAGCCCCGCTGCCCGAGACAGATTCCGAGGACGCAGGCTCCGCCGGTCGCGCGCCAGCCACCGCAGCGCCACCCTGGAGGGGGGCGAGAGCATCCAGCGCAGCTTCCACGAGACAGTCGGGGGCAGGGGCCCGGCAGTTTGAGTGGTCGAGAGCGTAGTGACTCCTCGCGAACGGTGTGGTCCTCCCCGGATGCGGTAAGCACCCCTTCCCGGAGGTCACGACGTGTCGGTCGATGGCCTGGATGGACCCAACGCGGGACCTGCGTCGCCGGTCGTCTGCGAACCGGGTTCAGAGGCTCGCGGAAACACCTTGGGCAAGCAGCCCGGACTGGTCGCCATGGAGCTAGTGTGTCGGGCTTCCGCGCCGCGCCACGGCGCCGTGCGCCGTGGCCGTCCGCCGCACGGCTCTGCGGCGGCGCCCGGCGGCACCACGGCCGCCGGCACGCAACTCGCGCAGCAGGGCGTCGATGCGCTCCAGGCCGGCGAGCAGGTCACGGTGATCGGCGCCGTAGCCGAAGCCGATGCGGATGTGGCGCGGCACGCCCACCTGATCGCCGGGCACCACCAGCACCGATTTCTCGGTGCGCAGCCGGTCGGCGAGCGCGATCGAGGCGATCGGCAGGTTATAGCGGATGAACGCGATCGCCCCGGCGCGCGGCGGGATGACCGACAGGAGATCCGGCCGCTCGTCGATGAAGGTCTTCAGGGTGGGCCAGTTGCGCCGCATGATGCCGCGCGTGCGGTCGAAGATCGCCGCGCGCCGCGCCGGCTCCATGGCGTGCCGGGCCAGGAAATCCGACAGCATCCCCGGCGCGATGGTCGTGTAGTCCCGGTACGACCAGATCTTCTCGACCACCCTGGGCGGGCCGGCGATCCAGCCGATGCGCAACCCCGGCAGGCCGAACGCCTTCGACAGCCCCGAGGTGACGATCACCCGGTCGTAGCGTCCCCAGAACGACGGCGTCGGCGGCCCCTCCATCTCCGCGCCGCGGTAGATCTCGTCGGCGACGATGAAGGCGCGCACCCGGCGCGCCGCCCGCACCACCGCATCCATCTCTCCGTCGGTCAGCACGGCGCCGGTCGGGTTGTTCGGGTTGGTGACCAGGATCACCTTCGTCGTTTTGGTCACGGCGCGCTCGAGGGCCTCGACATCGAGCCCCCAGCGGCGTCCGCCGCGGCCGTCGTCCATCGGCACGAGACGGAAGGGGTCGGCGCGTCCGGCAAAGGCGCGCGCCAGGCCCCAGGTCTGCAGATAGTTCGGCAGCATGAAAGCCACCCGGTCGGTGCGCTCGAGCAGCGACCAGAAGGTCGTGTAGTTCGCTTCGCTGCCACCGTTGGTGACCAGGATGTTGTCGCGGCGGGCGCCATCGTAGAACGCGGCGATGCGGTCGCGCAGCTCCTCCGACCCGTTCGACTGCACGTAGCCGAGGGGCGTGCCCATGAAGTCGCCGCGCTCGCGCACGTCGCGCAGGAGATCCTCGGGCGCCATCGGCTGGACACCGCTCTCCGACAGGTTGTGTTCGACGTAGTTCTCGTAGCGCGACTGCATCCGCTCCATCCGGAAAGGCTCGATACGCACGGGTTCCTCCTGTGCCGCGGGGCGGACCGCTATCCCCCGGCATCGCGAGTCTAGGGGTCCGTCACGGAAATCGCAACGGCCGGGCGGTGCGACGCGGCCAAGGAGGCGCGCCCGCGGGGCGCCCGGTGATAGGCTCCCGCCATGCCGGGTGACGTGCTGGTGCTGCGCGAAGCGGAAATACGCTCGCTGCTCGATCCGCGCGCGACCCTCGCCGCGATCGAGGCGGCCTTCGCCGCCTCCTCGACGGGGAGGGCCGAGCTGCCGGCGGTGATCCAGCTCGATGTCCCCGAGCGGCAGGGGGAGATCCACGTCAAGGCGGGGCACCTGCACGGCGGCGCCCACTTCGCGGTCAAAATCGCGGCCGGCTTCCCCGGTAACACGACGCTCGGGCTGCCGCCGGCCGGCGGTCTCGTCCTGGCGTTCGACGCGCGCACCGGCGCGCCGGCCGCGATCCTCCTCGACAACGGCTACATCACCGACCTGCGCACCGGCCTCGCCGGGGCGGTCGCCGCGAAGCACCTGGCGCGTCCCGACGCGTGTGTGGCCGCCATCCTCGGCAGCGGCGCGCAGGCGCGCCACCAGGCGCGCGCCCTCGCCCTCGTGCGCGAGCTGAAAGCCATCCGGGTCTGGGGGCGGCATCCGGACAGGGCGCGCGCCTGCGCCGAAGAGCTGGCCGCCGACCCGGCGTTCGCCGGACGCTGCCGGGTGTTCGCGGTGGCCGCGATCGACGAGGCGGTGCGCGGCGCCGACATCGTCGTGACCACCACCGCCAGCCGCGCGCCGCTCCTGCGCGCCGCCTGGCTCACCCCCGGCATGCATGTGACCGCGGTCGGCTCGGACCAGGCCGACAAGCAGGAAGTCGAAGCGGCGGCGATCGCCGCGGCCGATCTGCTGGTGGCCGACAGCCGGCCGCAGTGCCTGCGGCTCGGCGAGATCCACCACGCCGTCGCCGCCGGTCTCATCGGCGCGGACGACATCGATGCCGAGATCGGCGAGATCGTCGCCGGCCTGCGCCCCGGGCGGCGCGACGCGGCGGCGATCACCCTCTGCGATCTGACCGGGGTCGGTGTCCAGGACGTGGCGGCGGCGAATGTCGTGCTCGAGCGCGCCCTGGCCTCCGGCGCGGGCGAGAGGCTCCGCCTGTGAGCGCGCCGACGACGATCGCGGCGCGGGCCCGGGTCGCCCGGCGCCCCGCGACGGCGGTGATGCGGCTGCTCACGTTGCCGGTCCTCGCCGCGCTGTCGATGACCTCGCACTCGACAGCCGCCGCGCCCGCGCCGAGCGGCCCCGCCGGCATCCCCGGACTCGACGAGGCACGCATCGACGCCGCCTTCTCCGCCTACACCCGGAGCGACTCGCCCGGGTGCGCCACCGGCATCGTCATGGCCGGGAGCCTGGCCTGGGCGCGCGGTTACGGTCTGGCCAGCCTCGAGCACGAGGTGCCGATCGGCCCCGCCACCGTCTTCGACCTCGGCTCGACATCGAAACAGATCACCGCGGCGGCGGTGGCGCTGCTGGTCCGCGACGGGCGGCTGTCGCTCGACGACGGCATCAGGAAGTACGTGCCGGAGATCCCCGACTACGGCGCGACCATCACCCTGCGCCATCTCCTGACCCACACCAGCGGGCTGCGCGACTATACAGACCTACTATCGCTCTCCGGCATGCGCGAGGCGGATCTGACGACCACCGCCGATGCGCTTGCCATCCTGAGACGCCAACGCGGCGTGAACTTCGCGCCCGGCGCCGAGTGGCGCTACTGCAACAGCGGCTTCTTCCTGGCCTCGATCGTCGTCGAGCGGGTGGCCGGGAAAAACCTGCGCGCCTTCGCGCACGAGCGTCTGTTCGGACCGCTCGGCATGGACCACACCCTCTACTTCGACGACCACGAGCTGGTGGTGCCGCGGCGCGCCACCGGCTACGCGCCGCGCCCCGGTGGCGGGTTCAGCACGGCGGCATCGGACTGGGAACAGGTCGGCGACGGCGGCGTGCAATCGTCGGTCGAGGAGATGGCACGCTGGGCGGCTCTGTTCGATGCCGCGAACGACGGCGCGGCGCCGGACGCCGGCCCATCGGCGCCGCCGATCCCCGCCGCCTGGCTGCGGGGCCTCCTCGAAACCCCGGGACGGCTCGCGGACGGCACGACGCTGGGGTACGGACTCGGCCTGTCGCTCGGCAGCCATCGCGGCCTGCGGCTCGTGAGCCATGGCGGCGCCTGGGCGGGATACCGCGCCATGCTGATGCGCGTTCCCGAACGGCGGCTGGCGGTCGTCACCCTGTGCAACATCGGCAGCGCCGACACCACGACGCTGTCGTTCGCCGCCCTCGATGCAGCCCTCGACGCGCTGCCGAACCCGCCGCCGGCCGCGACACCGCCGGCCCCCCGGGCGGCCGGCGACCGATCGGCGCTCGCGCCGCTTGCCGGCACCTACTACAGCGAGCCGCTCGGCGAGAGTCTCGCGATCGTTCTCAAGGACGGGACACTGCGCCTCGGCGAGGACGGCACCGCGCTCGAGACGCAGGGCGAGCGCCGCTTCGCCACCCCTGACGGCGGCACCGCGATCACCTTCGCCGCCGGCGGCACCGGGCTGTCGCGGCGTGAAACCGCCGGCGCCGACCCGCGTCCCGTTCCGTACCGGCACTCACCCGCCGGCGGGCGGCACGCCGCCGGCTCGCTCAAGGGGCTCGCCGGCGGCTACCACAGCGACGAGGTCGGCCGCTCCCTGACCATCATGGTGCGCGACGGGGTCGCCCGCCTGGCGCTGCCGGGCGGGGAGATCGTCGAACTCAAGCCGCTCGACCTCGACCTCTTCGACAGCGACTGGGGGATCGTGCGTGTCCGGCGCGACGCCGCCGGCCGGCCGGCCGCGCTGGCGATCACCAACCGCGGTGTCGTCGGCCTCCGCTTCCGCCGCTAGGAGCCTGCCCGAGTAATAGGATGGGTCGCGATGGCGCGTGTATAATCCCGCGCATGAGCGAAGTCGCATTCGAGTACGTCGTGCGCACCCGGCAGAAGACCGACGAGACCTACCTGATCGAGGTGGACAAGGCCCCCGGGCACTGGATCGCCGTCGTCCGGCTGCCCGACGGTACGCCGTGGAACATGGACCGGTTCGACCCGCGCGCGCCGGCGCTGCCCAAGCAGTGGGTCGGCGGCACGGCGGCGGCCGCCGCCGATTTCGCGGCGCGGATCCTGACCAACTGGTTCGCCGGCGAGGGGATGGAGATCGTCCGGAAGACCTTCCGGCTCGGGAAGGGCGTCTAGCGGAGGCCTTTCGTCTCGAGGTTGCGGATGGCCTCAACGAGATCGTTCAGGCGGAACGGCTTGAGCAGCACCTTGTTGTCGAGCAGCTTCACGAACCGCCGCGCCTCGCGCTTGTCCATGGCACCGGTGACGAAGATCACGCGCTGCCGCATGAGCGGCTTGCGGCGGGCGATCTGGCGGTAGAGCGACAGGCCATTGGCGTCGGGCAGCACCAGGTCGAGGATGACGCCGCAGTAGTCACGGAACATCAGCAGCGGGAGCGCGTCCTGGCAGCTGGTGGCCACGTCCACGTGGTACTTCTGGCCCCGGAGGGTCTCGGCCATCAGCTCGAGGATGATCTCGTCGTCGTCCACCGCCAGGATGCGGTGGGTCTCGTCGGCATCCATGTCCGTGTGCGTCGCCCCGCAATCGATCAGATCGGCAGGCGTCGCTTCCACCAGTTCGAGGGATTTCATCGGGGATCAAGTTAGGGTCGCACTGCGCCCGTGGCAAGCCGTCGCGGGCGGATCACGCTTCTGAAACCGGCACGCGATGACGGAACCGTCTCCATGGCCCTGCGCACCGACCTGACCTTCCCGGAACGGCTCGTCCTCGGCTGGGGACGGCTCAGGCGCATGTACCTCGCGACCTTCCGCCCGGGCTACGTGCGCCGCAGCCTGGCGCGCCGTGTCGGCGACTGCAACCGCACGGGGGCCTGCTGTCGTCTCATGTTCACCTGTCCCCTGCTCGACCAGCGCAACGACCCCGTCCGCTGCCGGGTCCACGAGTACAAACCGTCGGTCTGCCGTCTTTTCCCGATCGACGAGCGCGATCTTCGTGATCGCGATATCATCGCGCCCGATGCCCCGTGCGGGTTCTCGTTTCTCCCCCCGGAGGAGGCCCCGGCGCGGCCCGGGAAAGCGGCCGGGGACGGCGGGACCGGGGGCTCGCGTTGATCTTTCGCGATCGCCCGACCATATTCTGAGCCGGTCCGGTGCGCCGCATCGGACCGCCGCGGGCCCCAACGCGGGTCCTTAGGAGGTATCCGAGGGATGTCCGGCACCGACCTGGTTCTACACCCCGAGGAATACGAGCGCATCCGCGATCTCATGGGGCATCTGCGCGGCGAGTGCAACGCCAAGGTCGTCTTCCTGGTCGACAAGAACGGTCAGCAGCTCGCGGCCGTGGGAGAGATCGAGGCGCTCGACACCACCGCCCTGGCGTCGCTCGCGGCCGGCAACGTGGCCGCGACCGACTCGCTGGCGCGGCTCATCGGCGAGAAGGAGTTCTCGATCCTGTTCCACGAGGGCGAGCGCGACAACCTGCACATCTCGGTCGTCGGCGGCAAGGTCATCCTCGTGGTCATCTTCGACGAACGATCGT
>Ga0210377_10000656_pt1 | contig 32926 bp, 34 predicted proteins | sample PLM4_65_b1redo_FD_155480 | JGI IMG/M metagenome (GOLD analysis project Ga0210377, IMG submission 155480) | Groundwater sediment microbial communities from an aquifer in East River, Colorado, USA - PLM4_65_b1 redo | ecosystem: Environmental > Terrestrial > Soil > Riparian zone | place: USA: East... | reverse complement strand
GTGAAGAACACGCTGGCGTGGTATTTCAAAAATCAGGAGCAGCAGGTAACTGAGTTGCGCCAGGCGGATTCTGCTTTCACCAACGAGTCCACTGAGAAGATGCGCGAGGAGTGGGGCAGCGAGTACAAGCTGAACATGAACCTGATCGATGGCTTGCTCACGCAGATTCCTGAAGACGGCAAAGCGCTTATTATGGGTGCTCGGCTTGCCGACGGGACACCGCTCGGCAGCAATCCGAAAATCCAGCGCTGGCTTGCCAACCTGGCGCGCGAGGTCAACCCCACTGCCACGGTAGTTCCTGGTTCTGGCACCAATGCTGCACAAGCTATTGAGTCTGAGTTGACCAGCATCACGAAGCTCATGGGCGACCGTAATTCCGAGTATTGGAAGGGTCCGAACGCCGAGAAGATGCAGACCCGGTACCGCGATCTGGTGGACGTGCAAGCAAAGTTGAAAAAGTAGTTGACAAGGCTGTTCACTTCGAATAGCTTTGGCTTCATTGGTAGAGGGGGAAGGGACCTTGAAATCCTGGTACCCCAAAGCCACCCGACAAGTAAGGCCCCGTTGGTCTAGTTGCTGATCCGAAAGGGCACCCAGCGACGACAGCAAGATGGATACCCCAAGCTGCGGATAGAGAAACTTTTTATCTTCACATTGAGGAGAACCCATCATGTCTGACCACGCTTTCCAAACGCAATACCGCCAAGAATTTATTCAAGGCTTCGAACAGCGCCAATCGCTGGCGCGTCAAACCGTCACCACCGAAGTCGAGATCAAAGGCAACACCGCGACCTTCCTGGTTGCCGACTCCGGCTCTGCCGAAGCCGTCACCCGTGGCCTGAATGGCTTGATCCCCGGTCGTGCCGACAACTTGACCCAAAGCTCTGCCACTCTGGTCGAATGGCATGATAAGCCGATTCGCACCGGCTTCAACCTGTTCGCGTCGCAAGGCGATGGCCGCCGCATCATGCAAGAAACGTCGATGGCTGTTATGAATCGCAAGGTCGATTCCGACATCATCACGACTCTGAACACTGCCACTCAAGACACCGGCGTCGCTGCTACCGCGAGCCTGTCGCTGTCCCTGTATGCCAAGACCATTCTGGGCAACAACGCGGTGCCGTTCGACGGCAATGTATCCGCGCTGATTACCCCGGCGTTCGAGGCATACCTGATGCAGGTCAAGGAGTTCGCGAGTGCCGACTACGTGAACAACAAGCCTTTCAGCGGTCAACTGACCATGTTCAACTGGGCTGGTGTGAACTGGATCGTTCACCCGAACCTGCCGGGCAAGGGAACCGCAGCCGAGAAGTGCTTCATGTACCACAAGAGCGCAGTCGGCCACGCGATCAATTCCGGGGGCATCACCACCAACGCGGACTACAACAAAGAGAACGATTACTCGTTCTGCTTGGTGAGCGCGTACATGGGTTCCGCTCTGCTGCAAAACAGCGGTGTGGTAGTCATCAACCACGACGGCTCTGCTTTCGCAGCGCAGTAATCGGTAGCCTGCCCTTCGGGGTGGGCTGACCCAAACACTTGAGAGGAGAATCACCATGGCTTATTCCACTTCCGAACCGCCTGTTCTGATTACCCAAGCCGTTGCCGGCTTGCGCATCTGGTACCATGCATCCGCCGACGCAACCGCGGCTGCCGATACCTCCGGCTTCATTACCAACGGCGGCTCGTTGGGCATGAAAGTTGGCGACATCGTGTACCACAAGGACAGCACCACCGACGCCACAGCACTGACCGCCCACAAGGTAATCACCGTCAGCGCTACCTACCCCGGCGCGGTTGACTTGTCCGACGGCACCGTGATCGGTAGCGCAACCAACACCGATTAAGGTGTAGCGGGGTTGCAACTAGGAGGCCCCAGGGTTATACTTGGGGCCTTTTCAACGTAAAGGAGATTGTCGAATGTCCACCCCCACTGCAGCCAAGAACGTAACGTCCCCGAGGATCACTCAGAATCGTGTCAAAGGCGCCGAGTTTGCGCGCAATATCCATCGTGCGACGCCGGAGGCTTCGACGCAGTTCAAGGACGTACTTGAGCCGGCGTATTGGGCGCACGTAGCCCAGAAGTTCGCGCTCTACGATGTTATCGAAGTTATCCCCGAAGGCGGCGCGTGGTACGCGCAACTGCTGGTGGTTGGCTGCTCCAAGCTGCACGCGAAGACGCAAACCCTGTTGTTCACAAAACTGAGCGAGGTCAAAGAGCCGGAAGACAAAGCAGCTTTCCGCGTCGAGTTCAAAGGCCCGCAGCGCAAATGGGCGGTGATTCGCGCATCGGACAAGGCCTATGTGCAAGAAGGCCTTGACAGCAAGGAAGATGCGGCCAAGTGGCTTGAGGCCAACGAAGCTGATCTCAGCGCCTTGGCGTAAGCTATCATGGCCACCAAGTTAGGCATTTTCAACAAGGCGCTGACCCAGCACCTCGGCGAGCGTAAGCTGGCGTCCCTTGCAGAAAACAGGGAACCCCGGCGCGTACTCGACGATATCTGGAATGAAGGCCTTGTGAATGCCTGCCTGGAAGCAGGGCAGTGGAAGTTCGCGAAGCGCACGTTGAAGTTGACCTACAACCCCGACGTGACTCCGGCGTTCGGGCATAAGTATGCCTTCGACAAGCCGACGGACTTCATCCGCCTTGTTGGCGTCTACTCCGACGAGTTTTGTCAAACGCCACTGCTGCAATACCAGGAAGAGGCGGGCCAGTGGTTTGCCTCCTTGCAGGATATATACATCGAGTACGTGTCCAACGGCGCCAGCTACGGTAACGACTTATCGCTCTGGCCGGAATCTTTCGCGGATTACACCGCTGGATCGGCGGCGCTCCGGGCAAGCGGGCGCATCCAAGGCAACGCTACGGATAAAGAGGGGTTGAAGAAAGATGTCGCCCAACTGTTAAAGAACTCGCTATCGAAGGATGCGATGGCCGGGCCGACCAAGTTCCTACCGGAGGGGGGATGGGCATCTTCTCGTAGGGGAAACCAGCCCTTCGGGGGCCGAACGAATGGAAACTCGTTACTGGGTTAAAGCCAGATGCGCCAAAATGTTCCTCTAACCGCATTCAACAGGGGCGTCATAAGCCCCCACGCGCTTGCTCGCGTGGACGTGCAGCGCGTGGCCCTTTCTGCGGAGGAGCAAACCAATTGGATGCCGAAGAAACTGGGGCCGATGTCGCTTCGCCCCGGTATGGGCTATGTGGGTAGCACGCGCAACAACTCGGTGGCTCGGTATCTCCCATTCGTCTTCGCGGTGGACGACACCGCTTTGGTAGAACTCATCCCTGGCTTTGCGCGCTTCTGGGTAAATGACGCCTTGGTTACCTTTCCGACAGTTCTGACAGCGATCACCAATGGCCTATTTACAACGGACCTCACCAGTTGGACGGATGCTGATGAAGCTGGCTGCACTTCGGTATGGTCAAGCGGCAGCATGTCGCTTACGGGGGATGGAACCAACCAAGCTATTCGATATCAACTTGTTGCTGTTGACCCAGTTGACTACGGCGTCGCTCATGCGATCAGTGTGAAGGTTACCTCGGGCGACTGCGTGGTGCGCATCGGCAGTACGTTGGCCGGGCAGGAATACGTTTCGGATACGTCGTGCAAGCCGGGGACTACGACGCTGGCTTTCGCCCCCACGGGCGACTTTTATGTTCAGGTAATGAACGCAGACGCATATCCTGGGCTTGTGGATTCCGTCACTATTTACGCCGGGGTTTTGGAAGTATCCACGCCGTGGACGACGGAAGCGCATCTGAGAGACATAAGGGTTGATCAATCAGGCGATGTGCTGTTTGTCGCTTGCGCAGGGGTTAGGCAGCAACGCATAGAACGCCGGGCGGGCAACGGCTGGGGAGTTGTGGACTATGTGACCTACGACGGCCCTTTCCTCACGATCAACGTAACGCCGACAACGCTGACGCCAAGCGCTCTTGTAGGCCCCGCTACGCTAACGGCGACGCGCCCGGTATTCAAGCAGCAGCAGGTAGGCGCTCTGTATAGTATGACCACACAAGGCCAGCAGGTATCCGCGAATCTGATAGCGCAGGACACGTACACAAGTCACATACGGGTGTTTGGCACAGGGGCATCGAGAGCCTTTACCATAGTGCGCTCAGGCGTATGGGTAGGCACGCTGACTCTGCAACGCTCCCTTGGTGAGCCTGGACTGTGGGAAGACACCACCACAACGTACGCTACAAACGGCACTATCAGCTTCAATGATGCCCTTGACAATCAGATTGTTTATTATCGTATTGGCTTTAAGACGGGGGGTTATACCTCGGGTGCAGCGGCCCTCGCCGTTACCTACGCCAACGGCACCACCACGGGCGCGGTACGAATCACTGGGTACACCAGCCCCACCATTGTGACAGGTAACATTGTGCGCGCGTTAGGCAGTCTGGAACCCACCGTCGAGTGGGCGGAGGGAGCGTGGTCTAACCACAGGGGATTCCCCTCAGCGGTGGCCTTACACGAGGGGCGCCTCGGATGGTCTGGAAAATCAACGGCATGGTTAAGCGTTACTGACAGCTTTCAATCATTTGATATTGACTTCGAGGGCGACGCAGGGCCGATTATCAGGTCCCTAGGTTCTGGGCCGGTAGACGGCATTAAGTGGGCCGTTAGCGTTTCAAGGTTGGTTCTCGGCGGCGGGGGAGCCGAGCATTCGGTGCGCTCGTCGTCTTTGGATGAGCCGATCACCCCGACGAATTTCAACATCAAGGCGTACACCTCCCGTGGTTCGGCAAACGTGGATGCTGTCAAGGTAGACGAGAATGTCATGTTCGTCGATAGATCGGGCCACAGGGTCTACTCACTGTCTCCAGCTCCGAGCGGAAATCATGCGGCCACAGAAGAGTCAGCCATGTGCCCCGACATAGCGATGCCAAGCATCGTGCGCATGGCAGTGCAGCGCAACCCCGACACGAGGTTGCATTGCGTGCGTGGCGACGGTAAGGTGGCCGTGCTTGTACGCGACCCGCTGGAGGATGTTAATGCTTGGGTGCTGGTCGAGACAGACGGCCTTGTTGAGGACGTGGTTGTCCTCCCCGCGGCGCAGCAGGATGACGTGTATTACGTCGTGCAGCGCGTAGTCAACGGCACCCCAGTGCGCTACTTGGAGAAGTGGGCGCACGACGCCAGCTGCGTCGGCGGACTGGCGAATGAGCAGGCCGACTCGTATATCAAGATCACCAACTTTGCACCAAGCGCGACTCTCACAGGCCTTTTACATTTGAAGGGGAAGGCGGTCGTATGCTGGGCCGACGGAAAAGACCTCGGTACCTTCACCGTCTCCGCCGCCGGGGAGGTTGCCCTACTTGCTCCGGTCACCCAGGCGATGGTCGGACTGACTTACCGTGCGAGATTTAAAAGCGTGAAGCTCGCACACGCCGCGCAGGGGGGTACCGCGCTGGCGCAAACGAAGAGGGTAGATCACCTCGCGCTGATCCTCGCAAACACCCACTACTTGGGCCTACGGCATGGCCGGAGCTTTGATGAGTTAGACGATCTCCCATTGGTCGAGGATGGGGAGGTCACGCCGGCGGATACCGTCTGGGAATCCTACGACAAGGAATCGCTGGAATTCAACGGCGCGTATAGCACCGACGAACGGCTGTGCCTCGAAGCGCAGGCGCCGCGCCCATGTACCGTCCTCGCGGCTATAATCAGCATCAAGACAAATGACAAGCTGTAGACCCGCCACGGAAGAAGACCTGCAGCGATGGTTTGGCGGCCTGCCGCCGTACTCATGCAAGGCTTTTGTGATGGAAGTAGACGGCACGCTGGAAGCGCTTTATGGCATCCGATTCGCCAATGGCGAACCCGTTTGCTTTTCGGAATTAAGCGCTGTGGCGAGGAATCAAAAGAGGGCCATCGTGCAGGGCATTCGCCTGTTGCGAAAAGCGCTCGCCGAGCACCACGGTGTGGTAGCATACGCAACAGTAGGCGAGCCTACAGCAGATGCTTTCATTCGCCACGTTGGCTTTGCGCATGTAGGCACCTCATTCTGGGGGGAGGAGGTTTACCAATATGAGTAGTATGGGAATGGTAGGGGGTATTGTTCAGAGCGTCGGCACAAACGTTGGCTCCACGGGCACGTATCTCGAGGGCCGCTCTGCACAAGCCTCCGCCGAGGCGCAAGCGGGGCAGCTTGACCGCAATGCTGCGCAACTGCGCGCTCAGGGGCAATTTATGGGCGAGGAGGAACTGCGCAAAGCGCGGCTGATCCAGTCGCGCATTATTGCAGTGGCGGGCGCGAGCGGAGCTAGCGTGGTGGACCCCACGGTACTCAACATAATCGGTAGGAACGCCGCGGAGGGTAGCCTCGCTGCTGCGACGCGCAGGTACGATGCTGAGTCGAAGGCACAAGACATGAATTACCAGGCTGAAATTCGCAGATATGAAGGACGTGCCCACGCGCAAGCTGCGCGCTGGTCCGCCATTGGGTCCTCAGTATCCGGTATCGGGTCCATGCTAGGCAGCATGGGCGGCGGTATGGGTGGGAGTTAAAAATGGCAGTCATACCGGATGTTGATAGGGCACGACTCATACCCCAGCCATCTATGGCTGTGGCTCAGCACGAATCAGGGATATTCGGGCGAGCGCTCCAGCAGGTAGGCCAGCAGGTTGCGGGCTTTGGCGCCAACATCAAACAACAGGCGGATCAGGAACAGCGCCGCCTCGAAAAAGCGCAGGCGGACGAAGCGATCAACAAAACGCTGAGCGGCCAACTTGAACTCCGCATGGGCCAGCCCTCCGAAGGAAAGAAAGGAGGGTATCTGTACCAGCGCTCCTCCGCCGTCGTGCAACCGGGGGCGAATGGAGAGAATTTCTACGACAGCTATAACACGCAATTCGAAACCCTCGGAGAGAGAAACGGGGCGAAGCTGACAGGACACGCGAAGGAGCAGTACAACGCCGCGCTAGGGCGCATGAGGCTCGACTTCCAAGCGGGTCTATTGACGCATTCGCTGAAGGAAACGGACGACTACTTCAGCCAGGCGCACGCCAATACCGTGAAGACCGAGGCAATCAACGCTGGCGCGAACTGGAACAACCCAGTCGCTGTGGCGGGGGCGCTGCAGCGCATAAGCGAAGCTACAGGACGCGAGGCGGAGCGCAGAGGAAACGTGGACGTTGAAGCGGCTAAACAGGAAGCCGTTGCCGAAGGGGTTGACTCTGCTGCAAGGGGGGCCTTGGCCGCGGGGGATGCCAAATCGGCGGAGGAGTACCTGAAAGAGTACAAGGACATCATGCCGGCGCGAATGGCTCAGTCATTGAGCGATGCGGTGGGGCACGCGCGGGGGCAGGAGATTGCCCTTGTTACCGCGGAGAAGGTGTCGAATGCGATGAAGCATCGCGTCATGCCTACCGATTACGACCGAGCGGTGGCGATCCTCGGGGCTGGTACAAAGGAGGACCGTACCCGGTTTAACGATCTCACGAAAAGGTACAGCGGGAATGTCGAGAAGGCTTGGGCGGCCTACGAGATCGGCCCGAAGGCACTGGCGGACGCCGAGTTGCAAGCGCTGAAGTCTGAGCGCGAAAACAAGAAAGACCCGAACGTTCCGGTGAAATCGTGGATCGAGTTCGTGCCGAAGGATACGCGCGCTTCGGTTGAAGACAAGCGCAAGACGTTCGCTGTCGGTGGTGGAGTAGTCGAGCCATCACGACTGGAAGCCGAAGAGATGGCCGTGAGGATCGCCCGAGCGGATAATCCGAACGCCACGCCTGAACAAGTCAACGCCGCACGTGAAAAAGCGGGGCAGTGGTTCACTGATTTGAAGACCGCGCGGAGTCAAACGGAAGAGAACGCTTTGCTGAACATCCAGCAAAGAGTTGATGCGGGCAGGATCAAGTCGATAGGTGACCTCACGCCGCAGGACTTATCTCTTCTCGGGGGTAGGCGCGTTTCTGCGCGTTCGTACATCGAAGGTGCTCAGGGCGACCAAGACAAGATGGCGCAGGCATCCCCGGCAGCGCGCGAGCAGTACGACCGGCTCATGTCATCGCCCGATGTGCTGAAGGACTTCGATGCCGCCACGATCATGTCACTTACGCCCGACCTCGGCAAGAAATGGGTGGACGATCTGCTGCGCCGCAAGCAAGAATATCTGACCAACCCGGAGAAGTTCACCGCCGCGCGGGTAGACGCTGATCTGTTCGAAGCTACGGTTGAACCCTTTATGAAGGGGGTGTCGAAGTCCGCTGCTGCTGGTCGCAAGCACCAGATTCGCCTTGCCGTCGAGGCGGAGATCGGGCGCCGCCGCGCTTCGGGCGAACCAGGTCTGAGCATTGAAAAGGACAAGCAGAACATCATCACGAAGTTCGCCATGACCTACCCCGCCGAGAAACCCGGCTTCCTATTTGGTACCAACACTGCACAAGTTCCAGGCGCGGCCCTTCCCCAAGGGTATGCCCTCCCCGCTGACGAGGCGGCAAAGATCGACGCCAAGGCGGCAAAACTCGGCCTGCGCAATCTAAGCGATGATGATAGAATGGTCATCTACCGCAAGATGAAAGCAGCGGAAGCCGCAAAATAACTTTCTGGAGGATGCACCGTGGCAGATGACGCTTTGGATGCAGCGCTGATTCAGTTCAAGCAAGAGCAGGAAGACCAAACAAGCATCCGCGCTACGGCGTCGATGCACCAGGCAATCACCCAGAACCCTGACGAAATGGCGCGTTACAACGCCATATCACGCAAGACAGGCTTCGATCCCCTACTGATTGCCACTGACCCCGCGGTGAAGGTCGAGGCCGAGCGCCGTGCGAAGATGCAAGACATCGACCTTCCCAGCCTCGTACAATCTCACCCGAAGACCGCATCGGCGTTGACCGACGCGAACCTTGCGGCGTTGGTGAGCGATGATACCGACGGGATGAAACACCTTGAGGATGCCTTTGGCTACGCGAGGCGTAGCCTCGCTTCAGGAGTACTCTCCCTCACAGCTACCGCGGTAGACTTAACCGCTACAGCGGGTTCCGCCCTTGGCTTCGTGACTTCGGATCAAGAAGCAGCGGTACTCTACAAGAACGATCCTGAAGGGTTGAAGCGCTTCCGCGAAGAAAACGCAGCGGGCGCAATGGGGCGCTTTGCGCGCAACCTGCAGGGGGCGAGCACTGACGTGATACGCGACGCACCGGACAGGTACGCGGGGCTTGAGTATGCCACGACGGATACCGAGAAGGCGGCGTATCTGTCTCCTGTGAAAGTTCTCGGTGACGCCATGCGTTCGCTGCCTACCACGGTCGCGCTGGCGCTGACTGTTCTCGTTACTCGGGGGGCCGCGCGGGGCGCACAAACATCGGCGCTGGCTGAGGCGGAAAAGCAGGGGCTTGCGGGCGCCGCGAAGGACGCCTTTGTTTCCGACGCGGTGAAGGCGGCGACAACAAAAGCGGCGGCCATGACTGGGGCGGCGGGCGAAGGTGCGGTAGGCTACTCCATGCAGAAACTCCAGACCACAGAGGAAGCGACGGCAAAGCTGGCGGCCAAGCCGGAAGAGTCCCCTCGGTACGCGGAACTAATCACCCAGGGTTTTAGCCCTGAGGCGGCCAAGGTGAAAGCCGCCGCCGAGGTGGGGGAGACGGCGGGCGTGATCGCTGGTCTTGCCGACGCGGCGGTGAACGTAGCCGCAGGGCGCTTCGTTGCGGAAGCGTTCACCCAACACAAAAAAGTGCTGAAAGCAGCGGGGAAGGGTGCCCTTGTCGAAGCGGGCACTGAGGGTATCCAGTCGCCCGTAGAACAACTCGGCGCGAACCTCGCTATGCTGGGGGTTGATCCCTCGCAGAAAGTGCTGGAGGGGGTAGGCGAGGCTGCGATGCAGGGCGCATTAGTAGGGGGCCTAACGGGCGGCACGGTAGCGGGACTCAGCACTTGGCTGGGGGACAAGGAAGTAGACGACCGAAAGCTACGTCACGCCGAAGCGTCGCACGAAGCGCTTACCCAGCTGAGCCAAGCCGCCACGGCGGCGAAGCTGCGCGAGCGCGATCCCGCGCAACTGAAATCTTTTATCAAAACACTGGCTGAAGAGTCCGATCTGAAGGAAGTGTTTGTCGAGGGCAACGCCCTCCACAACGCGCTGGCTCAAGCGTCCATCGAAGTACAGCAGAAGTTCGCGCAAGACATGCCGGAGATAGTAAGTCAGATCGGCGATGCTGCGAGCCTTGACGGCTTTGTGCGTGTACCAATTGAGGACTACCTGGCGCACATCGCGGGTAGTGAACTCGCGCCAGCGATAGAGCCGAGCGCAAAGCTAGAAGCAGGGGGTATGACCCTCACCGAAATGCAGGAAGAAACTAAAGGCCAAACCGAGCGGATGAAGGCCGAGGCCGATCAGCTGCTGGCCGAGAAGGAACAGGACGCTGAATTCCAGGTGGATGCCAAGCAGGTGTTCGATACGCTGTACTCGCGCATCGAAGGCGCGCAGCGCTTCACCCCGGACGCGAACAAAAAGTACGCGGCGCTGCAGCAGGCGTACTTCATCACTCGCGCACAGAAGCTGGGCGTCAAGCCTTCCGAGTTGCTGGCGCAGTTCGACATCAAGGTTCAAGCCGAGCGCACTGGTGGCGCGGAGTTGGAACAGCAGAAGGTGGATAAGGCGATCAGCGACTTCCAAGGGCTGACCCTGCGCGAGGCAAGGGAAGATGTCTCGGTGCAGGCCGCATCGGCCTTCGCCGATCAGCCCTTCGAGATCACGCCCGGAGTGGTTGAGGTGAGCTTCGACGACGTAGCACTGCAAGATTCTGCCGAGTTGAATTCACCAGAAGGGAGGGGGCGCATCGCCGCGCTGGCTGAGGAGATCAAAGCAAGCGGAGAGATCACCCCCCTGACCGTGGCGCGCCCTGTAGGAAAGCAAGCGTACGTGGCTGAGGGACAACACCGTGCGCGTGCGCTGCGACTACTCGGCTACAATTCTGCGCCCGCGTACGTGGCCACCGAAACCTCACCAGCTTCCAGCGACTACGGCTTCCGCCGTCGCGCAAAGGTGCGCAAGGCAACACTCGACGACTTCAAACCGAACAGCGTCAAGGACTTGTTGCGGAAAGCCGACTGGGCAATTATGACAGCGGAGAATCCGAACGCGCAGCAGCTTTCTCCTGAAGAGAATGCGCAGCGCAGCGCCGAACTGAAAGCCGATCTGGATGCGATGGGCGTGCAGTACCTGGATGTTCAGGGCAAGTACGGCAACGTAGAGAACTTGGTAGCCATCACCGGGATCACACGCGAGCAAGCGAATGAACTCGGCAGCAAGTATGGCCAGCAAGCGGTGCTCACGCGCGATGGCTTCGTGAACGCCGACGGGACAGTGAACTCTGCCAAGAGCGTCACGGTGCACGCCAAGGCCCCGAGCGACTTCTACAGCACGATCCCCTCCACCGGCGCGACGTTCGCTGTGGAGATCGACTTCGGCAAGACGCTGCCCGCCTCCGACGAGCGCGTAGGCAGCGTCACCGTCGAGGTTGTGCACTTCTCCCGCGCGCCGCGCAGTTCGCTGTCAGGGCGCATGTATGGCACCGGCATCAAAGGCGCGGAAGCTCGCCGCCTGGGTGACCCGAACGCACGCCCGAAGATAGGGCAGCGCGTCTCGTTCTACGTGGACGAGGGCCAAGGCGTGCGCCCCGAGCCGGGTGTGGGTGCCTTCCGCCACGAGTTGACGCTGGACAACGTCTACGACGGCGCGAAGAACCCCCTCGGGTTCCCAAGTGAGCCGAACGCCTTCGAGGCCGCAGTCGTCGAGGCCGGCTTCGATGGCTACTACATCAAAGAAGGATTCGGCAATCAAGGCGTCGGCGTGCTGCTGGGTGATGCGACGCGGGACGTGGAAGTGGACATCCCGCCCAGGGCAACAGAGTATGCCCAAGCCCTGAACGAAGTCGCCGAGACGCTGCCTCCTACCGGCAAGCTGGAACAGCAAGACCTCGCCGACCTGCGCAAGCTCTGGGCGATGTACGCAGCCAGCGAGACGGCTGCGCAGTACGGCACCACCCAGGTGAAAGCCTTCGCCGACGACGCACCAGGTCTTCAACGCGCGCTGAGCGACACCCTCGACGCCGTGATGCAGGGCATGGTGGACACCTCGGTGAAGAATATCACGAAACGGCACGAAGGCACGCAGCGTCTCCCTGCCGGAGGGTTCGCCTATGAGATCGTGAGCGGGAACAGCAGCGCGGCGGTCTATCTCGACATGGCCGACCGTTCTATGCAGATTGACATCACCCGTTGGGGCGAAGGCCGCGGTGGTTCTGGCGTCTACAAGGCGCTGCTCGACTTCGCGCAGGCGAATGGCTTCGTCTTCCACGGCGACGCGCAAGGCATCTCGGTGGCCGGCATCAAGCGCCGTCTGGAGAATTTGCTGTCGCACGCCCTGCAATCCGGCGACACCAGTTACATGCGCTTGCACCCGAAGCAGATTGATTTTATGGAACAAGAGACTGGCCTGAAGATCAACTGGACTGACGACTCAAAAAATAATGTTGAACAAATGCTAAATGCGTCGTATAATTTAGCCAACCTCGACATACCGGAGTTGAAAAATGTCTACTTCGATTTTACGCAACGTGAATTCATCGCCCGAGATACAGGCGCTCCTGCCGATCTTGCAGGACTCGTCGCCAAGGCCCGACGGAACCCTGACCAGGTACGAAGAGAAGGTGCGCCTGGCTTGGCCTCTGCTAAAAGAACGGTTTTCGCGAACACCCTACTTTCGGCAAAAGGGGAAACTCGACGTACCGTATTTGCTGAGATGGCTCGGCTCTCACTGGAACAGCTTCCCGGAGCCGAACGACTCCTTTATCAGTCGGAACCCCCAGGAGAACGTCCGCCTTTCTATAGCGCCCTGACCCGCGCGTTCGAAGAAACCAAGCTGGCCAAGGCCTCGCCGGATCAATGGCTCGGCACTCTCAAGAGCTTGACGCAGAAAGGCGTCAAGCCAATGGAGATTGAGTACACCGGCCTGCAAGAATGGCTTGAAGTTCGCAAAGATAAGGCCGACAGTTGGCACGTCGTTGGCGAAGACAGCGTGACGTATCGCGCGTTACCCGCTACCGATCCGAAGCCGGAGGCACCGACTAGGGCCGACGTGCGCCTGTACCAGCCTTCCAAGGTCGTCACCAAGGAAGAGATCACCGACTTCTTGAAAGAGAACGCCGTCACGGTGGAGCCGCGTGTCTACGGCGGCGAAGGCACCGTGGCCGAGTTCGACTTCACTTTTGGCCAATGGGAAACGGAAGAACCAGACGAGGACTGGCTGCGAGAACATGCGCAAGATCGCGTGCGCTCAATGGGTGAGGACGAACTGCGCAGCGGGTTGGAGGGCATCGCGGACGAAGATGGCAGCATTGACACCGCCGTCGAGGCTGTGGGGGGATACATAAACGAAAGTGGCCCAGGCCAGAGCGCACAGAAAACGGAAGGTACTAGAGGGTACAAGCTGTTTGAAAAACTCGTGGAGGGCGCCTTCGAACAGGAGCGCGAAAGCTACTGGGGGGACAGCGATTCGCCCCAGAACAGCAGCGTCGAAGTCGAAGCTGGCGGGCGCACTTTCAACTTCACATGGTCGAACAGCTACGGCGAGCACTACCTGTACGCTCACGAGTCGAACAAGAGCGTCGAAGTCTCAGGCCGCAACATCGACGGCGCCGACATCGAATCCGCGATCCGTGAATTCCTAGACAACGAGTACGGCCTTTCCGAAGTCGATGACGAAGAAGCTCCGAAGTTCGAAAGCTACAAGCTCTCCGGCGGCGAGAACTACCGCGAGCGCCTGCTGCTGAACAAGTCGCACAAAGGCGAGACGTTCAGCTATACCAACCACTTCGGCGACGACAACATCATCGGGCACTCGCGCGTAGACGACCGCGAAGTTCCCCTCGAGGCCATTGAAAAAGAATTCCCTGAACTCGCCGCGCGCATGAAGGCTGAAGGCCGCACGGCAGCGAAGGTGTACTTCATTGAAGAGGTGCAGTCGGATTGGGCGCAGCAGGGACGTGATCGTCCTGAAGTGGCGAAGCGCTACGCGGCGGACGAACTCGTGCTGGATGAAGCCGCAACGGCGGAGAGTGGTGCCGAGGCATTAGCGCAGATCAGGGTATCAAGGATCAACAACCGCAGCGGGTACACCCACACAAGGGATAAGGGGCTGGTGAAAGACCAGGTAGAGTTCTGGCACCTGCACACGGAAGATGACTTGAACGCCTACCCTGGAGAGATGTTCACCACGAAGGAAGCCGCGGAACAAGGCAAGCTGCGCATCGCGGAGGCTGAGTGGATCATCAAAGCTCCCGACCAGGTATTCCGCATCGCGCGTTCGCACTACCCGGACCTAGCAGATGCGATGGAGTACATCCAACGCGCGAAGACTGTGATGATTCCGGGCGAGATGACGGCGTTCGAACTGGCGCGGAAGCATGAAGCCTTGCAGCGGAAGCTGGATGCTAAGCACCGCGAGGGCATCAAGGAGCGCGAAGCTAACGGCCAGTCTGAGGCGTGGTACGAACTCCGTTCGGAAGAGTCCGCCATCCAGGATGAGGTTACCGCGTTGGAAAGGACCAAGCCAGTTACACCTGGCGCCTTCGTAGAGTCAACCGATGCATGGGTTGGCCTCGTGATGAAGGACGCGATCCACCAAGCCGCGAAGGGTGGCTTTGACCTGATCTCATGGACAACCGGCGGCCAGCAAACACATCGCTGGTCCTACGGTCTACGCAAGCAAGTTGACGAGATCGTGTGGGAGAAGTCCGAGGATGGGAAGATTCACATCATCGCGATGAAGGGTGCAAGCGAGCGCGCGAATACCAACTACGGCGAGAATGATCTCTCTGCCGCTATCGGCAAGACGATGGCGAAGCGCATCATCGAAGACCCGAATCAAAGCGGGCACATCAAGGGGGTGGATATTGTCGTCGCCGACCTCGGCATGACGAAGTTCTACGGCGACACGGCTGGACTCGATCCCTCTGGCAAGCCTGCGATCCTTGCGAAGGTTGCGAACCAAGTAGCGAAGAAGCTGGGCGGCGGGCAGGTGATAGGGCTTAAAACCAACCCCGGCTTCGGTAAACTATCCGACAAAGGCAAAGAGAACGCGCTGAATGTGCAGCCTACCCTCGAGGTCACGCCGCAGATGCGCGAGATCGCGCTGCAAGGACAGCCGCTGTTCCAGAAAAACCGCGGCACCTTCAACCCTGACACGCTTACGATCAGCCTGCTGAAAGATGCCGACCTGACCACGTTCCTACACGAGACTGGGCACTTCTTCCTTGAAACGGAAGCAGCGCTCGCGAGCGATCCGCGCGCCACGCCGGAGATGCGCGACGACTTCACGAAGGTACTGAACTGGTTCGGTGTGAAGGACCTGACCGAGTGGAACGCGCTCTCCTTCGAGCAGAAGCGCTCGCACCATGAGAAGTTCGCGCGAGGCTTCGAGGCGTACCTGTTTGAAGGCAAGGCACCTTCGAATGATCTGCGCTCGATCTTCGCATCCTTCAAGACTTGGTTGCTGCACGTCTATCGCACCATCACGAACTTGAACGTCGAACTAACCGACGAAGTGCGCGGAGTATTCGACCGTATGCTTGCCTCGGAAGAAGCCATCGCCACCGTGCAGCGCCGCACCGGCATGACGGAAGCTATGATCGAAGCAGCTAACTCGAAGGACAAGGCCGCGTATCTCGCACTCCATCTCGCAGCGGGGGACGACGCGGGTGACGACTTGCAGCGCCGTTCGCTGCGCGATATGAAGTGGCTGTCGAATGCCAAGTCGCAAGAGTTGAAGAAGCTGCAGCGTGAAGCCTCCAGCAAGCGCAAAGAAGTTCGCGCCGAAGTGACCGCCGAGGTGAACGCAGAGCCGATCAATCAGGCCCGCGCATTCCTGCGCAAGGGCACGACCACTGGCCCCGACGGCGAGAGCATCCAAGCTGCCGAAGGTTTCCGCCTGAACCGTGGTATCGTCGCCGAGTTGTATCCCGAGACGATGCTTGCTCGTCCCGACATTTCGAAGCTCCGCGGTATGACCGAAGCTGATGGCCTGCATCCCGATCTGGTGGCGGATATGTTCGGCTTCCGCTCGGGTGACGCGCTGATCCGCGAACTGATCGACGGCGAGAATCCGAAAGACAAGATCACGGGCCTGATCGACCAGCGCATGCTGGAGCGCTACGGCGACATGGTTGACGACCGCGCGGTTGAAGATGCAGCCAACGAAGCTGTGCATAACGAGGCGCGTGCGCGCTTCATGGCTACCGGCTTGAAGATGCTGTCGAACTCGAAGCTGCCCGCCTCGCAGATTCAGAAGGCGGCAACAGACGCAGCTGATCAAGCTATCGCGGCGAAGAAGGTGCGCGACTTGCACCCGGCGCAGTACATCGCCGCTGAGACGAAGGCGAGCAAGGAAGTGCTGAAGAAGGCGGCCAAGGACGTGCAGGCGGCACAGCGCGCACAACGCTCGGCTCTGCTAAACAATCGGCTGGCGAAGGCTGCGCAGGACGCGCAGGAAGAGGTGCGTAAGGGTGTAGACCACATGACGCGCACGCAGAAGGCCGCCGCCCAGAAGAACATGCGCGGCGAGTACCTGATCCAACTGAACGAACTGCTGGCCCGCTTCGACCTGCGCAAGAGCACCGCGCTTAAGGAGATTGACCAGAAGCGCACGCCTCTGGCTGAATGGCTGGCCGCCGAGTCGGAGCGCATATCTGCCGTGATGCCCGACATCCCGGCTTGGATTCTGAACGAGGCGAACCGCACGTCGTACAAAGAAATGACGGTCGAAGAGTTCCGCGGGTTAGTAGACGCGATCAAGCAGCTTGAAATGCTGGCTCGCCGGGAAGAGACGCAGTACCAGGCCATCCGTGGCATGAAGTTCAAGGAAGAGCGCACCGCCCTGTTGGAGCGTATTCGCCAGTTCCACCCGGAAGCCTTCGCGCTGGATGGCGAACCCCTAGGCATGTCGCCGAAGTTCGTCAAGCACTTCAAGGATAAAGTCGGCGATCTCGGCGACAAGTTCATGGGCGAGTTCCTGAACGCTGAGACTCTGGTAAACCTGCTTGAAGGCGGCGAGTTCGGACTGGCGCACGAGTCGCTGCTGGGACGCATGAGCAAGCGCGCAGACTGGAAGGCTACACGTATTGGCGACATCTACTCCAAGATGGCCCCGCTGTTTGGCCAGTACAGCGTGAAAGAGCGCTACGACTTCGCGCGCAAGGACATCGGTACCCCCATCGGCATGAGCCTAACCCGAGAGAACGCGCTGGTCGTGGCCCTGCTTCACGGGAATGCTGAAGGCCGCGAGCGGCTGGCGAACTACGGCTGGAGCGAGAAGAAGCAGGAGGACATCGTGAACCTGCTGGACGAGCGCGATATGACCCTTGCCCAAGGCATCTGGGACTTGTTTGACAACGACCTGTGGCCGGAATTGAAAGAGTTGAATGACCGGACTCGCGGCAAGTCGCCTCCCAAGGTCGAAGCCGTGGAGGTGAAACACCAAGGCAAGAAATACCGCGGCGGCTACTTCCGCTTGAAGTACGACACGAACCTTGACGAGCGCGCACAGAGGTTAGACGAAGGCGCAGCAGTCAAGGAACTGCTCGGCGGCGGAATGGGTATGTCGGCGAAGACTGGCCAAGGCGCCAGCACGGAGCGCAAGCAGAACGTCACCATGCGCCCGCGGCTCGATCTTGGGGTGTTCGCTGAAGCCGTGTCTGAGACGGTACATGACATCGCCTACCGCGAGGCTGTGGCCGACACGATGCGTATGCTGAACGACGTGCGGGTGCAGAACACGATAAAGACAGCCGCGGGGACTCCGGCTTACCGCGCACTGGTTACTCGCGTGCGCGAGATCGCGGCTCCTCCCCGCAATCCTTCCGGCTTCGTTGAGAAAACGCTCAGTGTCGCTCGCAAGAATACGGTCGTCACGCTTATGTCCGGGGTGAGCACCGCGCTGCAGAACTTCACCGGCTTCGTGTCGGCGACTGCGCGGGTGAACCCCGGCAGGCTGGCGAAAGAGATCGCGCTGTTCTACAGCCCGAAGATGAAAGAGCGGTATGATTTCGCCTTATCCCAGTCTGAGTACATGCGCAACCGGCATAGCTCCTTCGACCGCGACCTGCAAAATGACGTGAAAAAGATGACTGTTGGAAAGGGTGTTCTTGATTACCTACCGGATACCAGTTCATGGCTGATCTTGATGTCCACCGTGGACAAGGGCACCAGCGTGCCGGTATGGAATGCCGCCTTCTCCGAGGGCATGAAGAAATTCGAGAACGACACATCGAAGGCCGTAGACTATGCCGACCACACGGTACGTCAGTCGCAAGGCTCCGGGCGCGAACTGGACGTTGCCCAGGTAATGTCGGGCCATGGCGGATACGGGCAGCTGAAAAAGGTATTCACCATGTTTTACAGCTATTTCAATTCGCAGCTTGGCATGTTGGTACGCAGCGGGGTAATCAGCAAGCACGAATTGAAGACGAATCCCTCCCTTGCAGTGGCGCGTTTCACCAAGGATTTCATGGTGATCGTGGTTCTACCGGCTGTGCTGACCGCAATGATTTTCAAGAAAGACGACCCGGACGAAGACCCCGAGAAGTGGCTTGGTAAATACTCGCGCGCGATAGCGGCTTATGGGTTAGCCATGGTCCCTCTGGTGCGGGACGTAGGCACCTTCACTTGGGCACAATTCGACAGCGATGTCAAGAATTACGGGTTGAAGTTGACTCCGGTGCAGTCCGCCTTCGAGGGAGTAGGTAGGGGCACCAAGTCTCTGTATGACGTAGCAACGGGCGAGGGTGACGACAAGGACTTGAAGAGCATCATCATGGGGACCAGCTTCGCCATAGGCCTCCCCGGCAAGCAAATATCGGACACCACAATGGGGGCGAAGGCATGGCTGGAAGGCGAGGCAGGCCCCGAAGCGGCGGTAGTAGGCCCCCCAAGAAAGTGATTGCGGAGGCCGCAAGGCTCCGATAGTATTGGCAGAAGAGGAGAAACACCATGGCAGAAACAGATCGCGTCAACGGGTTGATTGGCACCCTGGGCATTAAAGCGCCGGTGCGCGCCGCCACGACGGGGCCGGTGACGGCGGTGGGCGCGCAGACGGTAGACGGTGTGGCGCTTGTAGCTGGGGATCGTGTCCTGCGTAAAGATGAGGCTGACACCACCCTGAATGGCATTTACGACGTGCAATCCGGCGCGTGGGCACGCTCCCCCGACTTCGACGGCGCGCGGGATGTGGTGAAGGGTACCTCAGTCAACGTAAACGAGGGCACCGTCAACGCCATTACCCAGTGGCGTGTCACTTCTGCCAACCCGAACACTCCAGGAACTACCAGTATCACCTTTGCGGTATCCGCCACCGCGTTCGGCGCCGACATCGCCGCGCTGACTCATGCCACTACCTTGAAGGCCCTCCCTGTTGGGGCGGATGAATTCCCGATATGGGATTCCGTTTCCGCAAGCCTCCGCCGCCTCGCGGTCTCCAGCCTACGGTCGGACGCTTATGTCTTCGACGGCTTCACGAAAACACAGCAGGACGACGTGCTTGCGGGCACCGAGACGCTGGACGTGCGCGCTGCTATCCAGACCCAGATTAACGCCCTCGAAACCGCGGGCGGCGGCGTCCTTGACCTTCCGAGGGGGACGTACAGCATTGGCGCGGCGCTCGTGCTGCCCGCTAAGGTGTACCTGCGCGGAGCCGGATCGGCGAACACCGTCATCAAATTGCGCCCGGCGGCGAACAGCAACGTCCTCCAGACTAAAGACTTCGCGACACTCACCCTGCAAAACAAGTGGTCGGTGTCCGAAGGCGTGCCTACCGGCTTCGGCTTCGACGGCATCCGCTTCGACGGCAATCGTGCGAACCAAACGGTCGCGGGGGGTGTAGCCATATACGGCAAGAAGTACCACATCGGGTACGACGTTCAGATCGTGAAATGCAAGGGCGTGGGTTTCTACTCCGAGTGCGCCTACAAGGGTGGCGAAGCTGTGCCTGATGACCAGCCGGAAGGGTACATTGGCAAGCTGCAAGTGTGGGAGAGCGGGCAGGAGAACGTCATCTACCGGGGGCCGCACGACCAGCCAATTGGAGACATCTATTCTGCGTTGGCAGGACAGGATGGCGTCTATGACGGCGTGGTGTTCGACGGCAAGATCAACGTGTATCAAGGCATCACCTACGTGAATGGCACAGTTCACAGCTATGCCAGCACTGGCAACGGCGTAGTGTGTAAGACACAGATGATGTTCAACAAGCTGTCCGGCGAAAGCAATTACAAGAGCGGTGTTATTTTTGAAACCTCTAGCGCCAATTGGATCGGTGCATTTTATACCAATGTCAATTATCTTGAAGGCTACGGAAACGACAGCAATCTGTCAGGTCTTTATTGGAACTTTGAAAACCGCGTGACTGGCACCAATATCGGTTTGTGCAGACACTCTGTGTCCAAGGCATCTGCAGGATCTATTTACAACACAGGACACGGCCTGACAATCGCTGCAGGCGTCATCGTCGGTGCAGGCGCGCAAAACGGGACCGCTTTCAAGAACAACGCCGATGCCGCAGATGTGAACTTGAAGATTTACAATTTCAACAACGCGGCGGATGTTGCGTTCAACTCGGTGAGTTCTGCGCATTGCCATTTCGCCCTGAATATCCGCGATTGTTATTTGAGTTGGCTGAACTCAGGCACATCTCTGTACAACGATTACAAGGTTGACGCGAGCAGCAATGTGGTTGGGTCCACGGCATTCTCGAACACGGGAACGATGGCGGGGACAATAGACACATACTCCGTGAAGCTGGTACACCCTGGCTTCGTTGGTTTGTCCCAATACAACGATATACAACGCGCAATCCCCCAGGCTGCGACTTCGGTAACGGTAACGCACAACGGCTTCAAAACACCGACCGCTGGCGAAATCTCTGTCACACCAATAATGGACTGGGCATATACCTACGACCCCGACGGCGCGGGTGCGGATACCGCAGCCCAAGTACCTAGATCGTGGTGGGTCGCGAACATCACCGCAACGACTTTTGACTTGGTGACGAATGTGGCCGCGCCTGTAGGCGGGCTTATTTTCTTGTGGAAACTCGACATCTAGGGAGGCACCGTGCCGGAATCTTTACAAACTTTCATCTGGCTTTTTGGGGTGGGCATCATCGTGATGCTACTGGGCATCGTGGGATACTTCGTCGTGCGCCTGATCTCCGGTATGGACAGTTTCAAGGTCGAGGTAACCGGCGCACTAGGCGAGCTACGCGACACAATGACGGCGATCCGCACCGATCTTGGTGAAGATTTGAACGACCTTCACGCTCGGGTGAAAGTAATCGAAGAAGCTGGGTGTATTGCGCACCGCAACAGACGCAAGGAGGATGAATCGTGCTCCCACTAATCGCCGCAGCGCTATCACCCCTGGTTAAGGATTTGTTTTCCAACGGGCTGAATCTCCTGGGTAACGCCGTCCTTGCGAAGGGCAAAGCGAAAGTCGAGGAAACACTAGGCATCAAGCTGCCAGAGGAAGGCAAGCCGCTCTCCCCTGAGCAGGCTGCGCAGCTTCGCGAGGCGCAATTCGAGCACGAAGAACGCCTGCTTGAACTTGGCATCGAAAAAGAAAAGCTCAGCCTTGAAGGTGAGAAGGTCGCCCAGGATGCGGTGACTAAACGCTGGGAGGCCGACATGCTTTCCGACTCGTGGCTATCGAAGAATGTTCGCCCGCTCGCACTGGTGCACACCTTCATCGCTTTCGATCTGCTGCTGATCGCAGCACTCTTCGGCAAGGTAATCCCCGACGGATACTTATCCCTTGTTGGATCGCTCCTGACCACGATGGTCGCCGCGTACTTCGTCGGGCGCACCGTCGAGAAGGGTATCGACCTGTACCAAGGCTGGAAGCAGACGAAGGGGGAATGATGGCACTCGGACAGCACCAGGAAGCGTTTAGCCGCGATCTCGTCAAGCTCGTGCTACGAGCCTTCGAACTCGGATATGAAGTGCGCTGGGGGGAGGTTCTACGCCCGCCTGAGATGCAGGCGCTGTACGTGCAGCGGGGAAGCAGCAAGACCATGCTGTCGGACCACTTGAAGAAGTGCGCTGCTGATCTGCATTTCTTCAAAGAAGGCGCGCTCTGCTACCCCGAAGAACTTGGGCATTACTGGGAGAGTTTGAACCCGCTCAATCGCGCTGGGATGTTTTGGAAGTCCTTCAAAGATGGCCCCCACTTTGAACGCCATGTTCGGTAGAAAGCAAAGACGCTTTATGGCGGGAGACTTGAAGTGCAAGGAGTCTTTCCCAGTGCGTGCGCTCCCCCTCGGCTATGACTGCTCTCGCTTCTTGAAGCTGGCAACGTAGGTCTAGGCACTGCCCGAGCATCTTGGCTACCTGCGCACGAAGCTCGTCGCGCTCTGCTTCAAGCTCGAATACCCGTGTATTTTCTTCGCTCATTTTGACTTCCTTTCGTCTTTCGGTATCGACCCGCAGAAGAACTTCATCATGCGCCAGTTTTGGCCAGGGCCGCAGGCGTACTCGATGGCTATGCTGCGTTTCGCCAAGTCGCCCAGAGGCTGCTGCTTTTGGTATTCAATACCCGCTCTGAAGGCGACCAGCACGGTAACGGCGAATAGTATCCTCAGTATCCACATGACTAAAACTCCCCCGTGAACTTGACTTCCGCGCTATTACGATGCGCCCGCAGCTGCAGGTGGTGTCCGATCCATGCCCCGGTCACGGCTCCTGTTACGTCGGCGACCAGATCAGCGCCGCTTGCGGTATGGTTGCGCGGATGGCGGGCGTCGTACAGTTCCTTCACAACACCGGGCAAGGTAGCCACTACCGCGCCGTACAAGATCGGGTGATCAGAATCTTCAAGCGCTATGGCTGCGGCCATGCCAAGCAGAGCGGAGATTGCGATATGCTGCTGCTTGTCCTGCTCCAGCGCTGCGGCGCGATCCGACGCGAAGACGGCCAAGGCGCCAAGCAGGATGGCCAGCAGAAAGGCACCCCGCCCACCCCCGTCAGGCCTCACGATTCTTCCCCTACGACCGGCGAGAGTTCTTCAAGTGCTGCGAAGCACCACTTACTCTGCTGGGTGTCCAGGGTGTACTTGCGCGTGAAGGCCTCGATTTCTTTTTCCGTGCTGTCTTCGTTCAGGTACTCCACCTTCGGTGTGCCGTAGGGGGTACGGGTTAGAATGACGACGGGGGCGGTGAGGATCACCGCGCCTTTGCCAAGGAACGAGGGGGCTTTGCGCATAAGGACCTGCTTGCTGGGCGCGAGGGTTTCGACCCAGTAGCGCACGCCCACAACGGGTTCAATGAACGAGTTGCCTTCGCTGTTGTGTCCGATAAGTTGCGTCATTTTGTTCTCCTTGACTACTGCACGGGATCGTGCTTTGCAGCTTCTTCAAGTTTACGATTCTCTTCTTCGAGCTTTACAATTGCTTCAAAGTCTTTCTGGTTGGCGCTCATGGTGTTCTCCTTCGGTTGATCTTGGCCACATCTTGCCTGATCGAAACCGTCGGGTAAATGGGGTTGATGCTGTATTTTGTAGGTAGGGTTCACCCGGCTATGCGCAACCACCGCGCTTTGAAGTAGCCAGGGCACTCGGCGAGAGTGAACACTGGGGTGAGCAGCAGGTACGCCGCCGCTTGTAGGTAGCACTTGCGGCGCAGCAAAGTGCCTGCCTCGAACATCGCATAGGCCCACACAGCCACGAGCAGGAACGGCGAGAACACCAGCAGGGCGACGAAAGCGAGCATCGCGGTATCGTCGATCTTATAGTCGCGAGGGTGAGCGTTTTTCCAACGACAATGCGTGTGCATGCTCTTCTCCTTGTTTGGTGGTTGGGGGTGGACTCGAACCACCGGCCAAAGCCTTATAAGGGACTCTGCTCTACCGCTGAGCTACCCAACCTGTGCAGGCATATTACAGCATAAGCTAAACGCTTGTCAAGCGCCGCGCCCAGCCTTCCGCCGCCGCGTGCATCTTCGCGTTGAACCATCTGCGTACTGCGTAGGACCGCACAACCGAAATCACGGTGTAAAGCAGGCCAATGTAGAAGTTGTTCGCCAGCGTCAGGCTGGAAAAGCCGAACAGCGGTAGGATCAGGAGGTTCGCGACGAAGTTGATCCAGAAGCCGATGAAGACATTCACACATGCTTCGATAAAGGAACCGAGTTTAGTTTGTCCCATTTGTTCTCTCCTCCAGCGGCACCACGGGATCGTCGCGGGTGTACTGGCGTGGCGACTTGTCCTTGTGCATTTCGATGATCGCTGCCGTCTTCGCATTGAGGTCGTCGTAGTCGATGGGGCTGATCGGCGGGCGGTCGTCATTCACCATGCCGTTGCGTTGTGCGTCGCGCAGCACGACAAGGGTGGACAGCGCCTTGACGACATGCGGCAGGCCAGAAGCGGGGTCGATGTCTTCACCTTCCCACCACGCCATGATGTGCCGCATGAGCGCGTCGTAGTAGACAGAGGAGCGGATGCCGGCAATGCGATAGTTGAATGCACCGTATTTCGCTTTGCCTTCCATCATGGCCACGCCGATCTCGGCGAGCACACCGGCGGGGAGCGTGGACATTGGCGCCTTCTTGCTGCCGATTTTGTCTTTAGGGTTTGACTCTTTACATGTTTCGTTCATGGCGTAGCCTTTCAAAGTAAGATATTCTTGCAGCAGAAATTTTAGCCTTATGCTCTTCCGTCCTGGGCGGCATCTTTTTACCCCTGCGCGCCGCAGCGTTCTTTTCTCTGTGCTCAGCCGTCGGGGGACCCCTCTTCAGTCCAAAAGCCTTTTTGTTTCCACACTGTGCTTTGGACATGCGCCTCTTTGTTTCAACGGATTTCTTTCGCCCTTTTAGTGCGGCGGATATGCGCGCGCGTTCTTCTTCCGTGCGGGTGTAGCCGAGGCCATACCGGTTCCCCTTGGCGCGCAGGGACACTGCTTCTGCATGGCGCCGCCTTAGCCAAGCATACGCTTTGTTCCCACTACACTGCCGTGCCATACGTACCGCAGCCGTTGCTAAGCCCCCAACGCTCGGGTACATCCTCACAAGTAGCTGATGTGCTACATAGTGCTCTTCTGCTGTGAGCCGAACAAGGTTGCGTGGGTCATTGTCGCCACCCATGCACCGAGGTAGGACGTGGTGGCGCTCGCAGTATCCTTCAATCGCGCGGTGCCTAGCACGCTCGACCAATGCATCGTAGTGTTTTTGGTACTTGGTGGTCATCGCCCAAGCGCCTTCTTCATTGCCCGCAAGAACAACTCTTGCAGTGTTGCTTTGCCTTCGACTCTTGCAATGACTATTTCGTCCACGGTGTCGCGGGCGATAATGTTGTACACGAACACCGGACGATCATGCCCAGATTGCATCTGCCTCACAGGCCCGATGCGTTCGAGAATCTGCTGCCGATTTTCCAAGTTCCAATCATGGCTGAGATAGACCAGTATGTTTCCGCCATCCTGAAGGTTAAGGCCGTGCCCTGCCGATGCTGGGTGAGCGAATAAAACAGGAATGTGCCCCGCATTCCACGACGCAATCGTCGCAGGATCAGCGTCAAGCTGCCGACCTTTAGGGAACGCTCGCTGTAACCGAGCAAGGTCGCTCTTGAAATGGTAGGCCACCAAAACAGGCATACCGGCGGCTTCTTCGATAATGTCGTCCAGTGCTTGAATTTTTGCATCATGCACCTCCTTCCATTCTTTGCTTTTCGGATGGTAATCGTTGTCGGCATCAGGGTCTATGTATACCGCGCCGCTCGCAAGTTGCAGCAGCTTCTGCGTCTTCGCCGCCGCGTTGAAGGCCTCAACCTCGTGGCCATCGAACTGCATGAACAGGTCTTTCTCCATGTCGCGGTACAGCTTGCGCACCTTGATCGGCAGGTCAACATACACCGGCGTGGCAATCGGCTCCTCAAGGTCGAACCAATCCTTCGCGTCGATGGTGATGCAGATGTCGCGCAACAGGTTCTCGATCTCTTCCTGCGCGTGCGGCAGCGGCACCGATCCGTACCCGTCAGGGGATGGCTTGAACCACCGCTGCTTGTATGCCTCGAAGGTGCGCCCGAGTCGTTGGCCCGCATCCATGAACCACATTTGACCCCACAAGTCTTGCAGTCCGTTCGGTGCTGGTGTGCCCGTCAACTCGGTGAAGCGCTTGATCTTCGTGTGCGCGATCTTCCCGAGGGCTTGTGCGCGTGCGCCACCCTGGCGCAGCCTGAAAGACTTCAGCTTCGTGGACTCGTCGGAGACGAAGTTGCGAAAAGGCCAGCGCTCGCCGTAGTGGTCGATCAGCCACGGCAGCTGCTCGTAGTTCGTCGTGTAGACGCTGGCGTCTGTCTTCAGTGCCGCGCGTCGCTCGGCTTCGCTACCCACGATTGGCACCACGGAGATGTTGCGCAGGTGGTCCCACTTCTTCGCCTCTTCCGGCCATGTCGTCTTGGCAACGCGCAACGGCGCCGCGATCAGGGTAGGGTGGCTCTCGCCGCACAGGATGTGGTTGTCTATCACCGTGAGCGTGCTCACCGTTTTTCCTAAGCCCATCCCAGCGAACACCGCACTGCGCGGAACCTGCGAGGCGTGCGCAATTATCAGGTCCTGGTAGCCGTGAGGCGTGAAGACTTTACGCTTTGTCATTGGCGTTGTCTCTCGATGCACGAAAACGCTGCCATGAGTATGTGACCGGGCGTAGTAGGGGTTTGGGGTACTCCCTTTTATCGAGGTGTAATGCGAGGGCCTTTTGTTCGCCAGAGCGAGACAAGGCTTTCCAGTACACATGCTTTCCCGAATCGCGATGGGGTATGGCGACTACCCCCCGGAGCGCAAGTATCCTTGGCAGTTCTCTGGCCAAGCAAGTCCCCCACCGAGTGTTGCAAGTGCGAGAAGGAACGAACAGACCATCCACAACGAACCCGTCGATGGCGGGCACCTTGGTGTGTGAATAGTTCCACGAGGCTGCCTGGTAGACTCCGCCGTGGTGGCCGTGGGTGCTATCCGCAAACGAAATTATAAGATCGTGCTTTCTTGCTTTCTTGATCTCGCGAACACTGCGAGAGATCAAAGACACCAGTGGTATGCCGTCCGCCTCCACGCGAACAAGTCGGCTCAGTTCAACGACGGGTTCGTGCCAACGCCCCGCAGGGGAGGAGAAAGTTATCGCAGCTACAAGGAGTCCTCCACCATCGCGCAAGCCGAAGGAATACATGCACCCAGAGGGCATGCGCTTTGAATAATGGTGTGTCAATATCAGTCTTTTTATCTCTTCCCGAGGAGGGTTAACGACGAAGTGGAAAGTCATTTCGGATACCTCCTGTCAACTTCTGCCTTGCTGTCGATCACCAGCACAGTGAACCCGCGCTCGCGCAACTTCGCGTGCTCGCGCTCTTGCAACTCGGTGGGCTTCGCGCCTGTTGCTTTCAACTCGACGAAGTGGATCATCTCCGCCACAATCTCCGCCGCCTGTCTATCCCGCACGGCGTCCTCGACGAGGGCCGTTGCGACGCCGCACGAGGCTAGAAGCCTCCGCAGTTTTACCCCCGCGGCTCGCATATCACCCAGCACCAAACGATCCGGCACACTGCGCCGTTGCGGGCTGGTGAACTTGTACGCGATCTCGCCTCGCGACTTCGTGCGGTAGACGAGATGGTTTTCCACCGCACTCTCGCGCTCATGGAACTTCTTCGGCTTCGGCGCAACGCCTTCGGGCAGGGTGAACTTAGTCACAGCAAGCCTCCTGTTCAAAAACTTTATATGCGCACACGAACATAGGGCACGCAGGGCCTTCCGGTGTTTCGACGATCAGCGGTGCGAAGTCGAGCGCGTTCTTTGTCTGGGTAGCGCGGTAGCACAGGCCTCGCGCGTGACACTGGGTGGAAGAGCAAGCGGTCATGCCTCGTCCTCGAAGACGATCTTCACGAGGCGCACATTGTGCGGCGAGAAGGCATGTTCCACCCCACCGACATAATCCTTGACAGTGATGCTTTGCTCGGGGAATTTGTCCTTCCATTTAACTACCCGACCAAGGCCGTATCGCGTTACCGCTTCTTGCCCGATGATGGGGTGCTTGAATTCGTGGCTCATGTCACTCTCCTTTCAACTTTCAAAGTCATTTCGATATAGCCTGATGCAATCAGGTCGGCCATGAATCGAAAGGCCTTGCGCTGCTCGGTGAAACGGGCAGTTGAGGCGCAGCCTCCTTGGAAGGTATAGCCCACGACGTAGGTGGTTTTCATTGGAAAGCGTACCTCAAGCCGTAGAATGGAAGGCAAAGGGCGAACATGATTGTTGCCCCGGCAATGCCTTGTGCCGCTAGCACCACAAGGTCCCCTAGCACTCGTGGATACTTGAGCACCACATACAGTGCACCCGCCACAGCCGCGCAGACTAGAATCTTCCCAAAGGCGGGATGCGCCAGCCCCACACCACAGAGGGCAGAGATAAAAAACGGCCAAAGAAAAGCTTTCATTTTTGATTCTCCTTCAGAATAAAAAGGCACCCTACTTCGAGCCTTCACAGGAACCCACTCGACGGCGGGTATCTTCTGCGTTTCGGGTGCTGAAACTTTTAGTAAGCGGTGCCGACGTGGCGGATCACGCCAGTGTAGGGCTTGGCGATCTGCGAAGCAGGGATGATGCTCGCCCATGCGCTGCGGCGTTTTGCTTTGGCAGTCAGTTGCTTCAGGTAGGTGGTTTTCATGTTGTTCTCCTTGGTTGGTTTGACAGCGTGCAGCCATAGTACAGCACATGCTAAACGCTTGTCAAATTTATTTTGGGGTAAGGCAACCGAGAGGGCCTTTGAATGCCTCTCAGAGTGTATGTATAGATGTGCTTGCCCGGCACGGATACCTCCAGTAAAACGCCATCCTCCCGCATTTTCTGTAACCGTTTTGCAAAGGGCTTAAAATCCCCCTTGTACTTCGTTCGGAGGGCGCGAGAATGGTACTGCTTGCCCTCGGGTGTTTGGATTAAAACATCGGGCGCTGTCTGTCCCTCATAATGCCAGTTTGACGCTTGGTAGATAACACCGATATGACCGTGGTAGGGATCGGCGTAGCTTACGCAGACTTGGTACGTTGTGTGTCTCTTCAGCGCGCGCAGACATTTTGCAATTAGCCACGATTCAGTGTTGCGGGGGCAGCGGTTGAGGCACACCAGTCTACGCAGTTCAACAACGTCACTCTCCCTTTCCCCATAGCGTTTCCACGCCGTAGTGGAGAGAGGGCCGAACAAAACCGCGCCGACTATCTCGGAGTCTTCGTAGAGAGCAAAAGCCATACTAACCTTGCAGCCGTTGATGCTCTTACTATAGTGGTGCTCCTCAATGAAAGGCTTTATCAACGCAACTGGAACGCTTTTTACCTCGTACATATCAGTCCTTTCGATAACGATAAGCCTCGAACCCCGCAGCCGCGAGGGGCAACCCCTCCGCCCACGACGGCACCGTGGCCATGATCCCCGCCAGGCCTTCTACACTGTGATCCAGATCGTCGGGCGCCTCGGTGATAAGCTCGTCATGCACGGTGAGCACGACATTGTACCCCTGCTCCTCCGCGATGGGCATCGCGTGCGCCATCACATCGCGGGCCGATGCTTGACAGATGTTCTCAAAGAGCTTGCCGCCATAAGTTCCAAGGCGCTGCCATTGGCGCGTGTACTGGTTCATGCCCATGTAGCTGCAACCGCCCTTCTCGTCAACCTGGGGTGAGGGGTAGCACAGGAAGCGACCGGACGGTAAGCGCACGCGCAGCCAGGCGCCATCCTTGCGGAAGGCTACACGGTGGACAACGAACCACTCGCCGGGGTGGGCTACCGCATTTCTGAATCCGTCTTGAAGCTCAGGCCAGAGTGAAGAGATTGCGGGATGCGCTGCGCGCCACAAAATCTTCAGTGCATTGCAGACGACGTACACATCGTCGGGCAGCCCATAAGTCGAGCGGCGCTGCTTCAGCATCCACTTCAAGAAATCTCTGGACTCTTTCACCACGTCTTCCGGGAGGAGCGGCATCGCCTTCGCGGCCATGTCGTCCAGGTCAATTCGGTACGTTTCCGAGCCTGTGACGAACGCGCCGACGCCGCCTTCGTACTGTAGCATGAGTTCCTGCACCTTGCCGATCTGGCGCATCGTGCCGTCACCGTTCTCCTTGTTGTCCTCCACTACCTCGGGCGCGACGTTGAAAGACTTGCTGTAGGCCATCATGTAGTTGTCAAATTCTACCTTCCGAATGGCCTTCGGGTTCCCCTTCTTGTCCGTGCCCCAGCCAATTATGGTGTCGTAGTCGCGGAAATACTGGAGCTTCCAGTCTTCGCCCGCGACCCATGCCCCCTTGCGGCCTTCGATGTTCGACAGGTCGGCGACGAACAGCTTGCTCCCTGGCGGCGCGATGATGCACCCCCGCACGGCGTTCGACACGACTTGCATCACGTCGTCATAGAAGAACTCGCAGGCGTTCGACTTGATGACATCAATGCCAAACTCGATGTCCTTCGGCTTCATGTCTGGGCGCTTCAAATTCTGCGGCTGGAACATGCGACCAGACCAACGTCCGGTGCGAGCCGCGCCGTCGAACTGCAGCAACCCACGCAGGCGCCCATCCGCCGAGGTGCAGCGAAGCAGTGTCCCATACTTGCTGACGCTCGTGGTGCTGGCTTGCAGCCTGTTGGCGAGCAGTTCTCGCAGCGCGACGGGAAGATCGGGATCGCTCAGCCGACGTTCGATGGTGTCCATTTGCAAGTCGGGCAGATGCACGCCGTAACTCTCCAGCAGGTGTTCAATCAGCTTGTCGCGCTGCGTGGTGGCCTGGACGGCACCCTCGGTCAGTATCTGTGCCCGTGATGCAAGTACGTCTTTTGCTCGTTCCGCAGCCACAACAGCGCCTCGTGCAAGGGCAGTATCGACGGCCACGCCGCGCGCGTTGATTCGTTGGTCCAAAAGCCAGAGGTCGTACTCGAAGCCGCGGTAATTCCAGCGCGGGACTTTCCGGTAGACTTCGCGCATGGAGGAGATGTCCGCCTTGGCGTAGTCGATGAATCGTTTCCACTCTTCGGGGTGTGTTTCACTTGTAGCTCTCCTCAGTTTTGAATTCTTGGGGCGGGGTTTGCAGAACAGCTGGATCAGCGCTTTACCTTCCTTGTGCTTCGCCTTGTCGGCGGCGACGCCCATCACTGCGCAGAGCGTGTCCAGCGATCCAGGCAGCGAGTGCGCGAAGGCGCAGGCCATCGTGTCGAACACGCGCGAGTGCGGTAGCGGCGGGATGTCGTACAGACCGCCCACGGCGTTCAGCACTGTGAGGTCGAACATGCCGCCGTTGTGCCAGACAGTGCGGCGCTCTTGATCCTCCATCGCCTCGCGCAGATCGTCGGGTATCGGCCCGTCGGTTGTGAGGTCCCAGCACTTCACCTCGCCCTCGCCGATGGCGTAAGGAAACAGCATCACTTCCGATTTAGTGGCGTATTGGTGTGTGCCGCAGCGCTTCAGGTCTATTGTTGAGAACGTCTCCAGGTCGGCGAAGAGTTCGTTGGCTATGGTGTGGCTCATTTCGTTAAGCCCTCGAAGCCTTTGAGATTCGGCGCGCAGACGTGGGTGGATAGGTCGGGGTTCGTAAGGTAATGCTTCTCTCCGCATTGTCTCCAACGCAACCCCTCGGCGCCGCAGAACTTGCAAGTGACGTTCTCGGTCGCCACGCGGCGGAGGGAATCACCTCGGTGATAGTGAGGAAAGAGCATCCTGTCCGCCAGGTAGTCAGCAATCTCACCCATTATTGCGCTCCATGGCGGCCCACACTTTCTGGAACAGCGCCTTCGCCCAGCCAAGGTCAAGCGGCTTACGGGGTTGCGACAGGAGCAGCGCTGCCTTGGGGGTGCGGTTGTTGTGCGCCACAACCCAGTACGCTTGAACATCGCACGCGCCTTCGAGAGTGGACAGCGGATTCTTGCCCGTCTTCTCGCGGTATTTCTCCGCGGCGAAGGCGAACTCTTCAAGAGTCCATCCGAGTAGTTTCTTTTCTTCCATCACTCGCTCCATAAATTCGTTGTAAAGCCGTTGCCGGGATTACCTGCCTAATAACTTGCGGGCGGTGAGCAGGTTGCGTACGCGCTTCTGGCACTCTACTGAAACAAGATCACGAGGGATAGAGTGTTGAGCATCCCGGCCTTTATGTCGTGTGGCTTTTTCATTCGCACGTTGGGTGACACTAGGAACACCGCCCCCTCTATGTGTTTGAAGTTGATGGCGCTCGGATTCCTACCGAGAACGCTCTACTGAACCATCCAGCCCCTTGACGTGGTTGAGGTCATTTCAGCTTGGCGCCACCAACAGAGAGCGATCCTACAGTCTCGGACAAGCAGCTGGCAATTTTTCGTTTTGTCACAGCTGTCGAGCTTTGAAAGCAGGATCGCTTTCTGTTGGCCCTCGCCCGAAGGTGAGGACTTGATGCTTACGCCAGATCATCTTCCGGTGGCGCACCCAGGTCTTCGAAGCCTGCAACACTCGGAGCGCTACCCGAGAAGGCGTCGCCGTCCTTCACGAACTGAATCACCGAGAAGGAGGCACGCACGCCAGGGTTCTCCCCGGACTGGCAGTAGATGCTGACCTTCGCTTTCACGTAGCAGCCAGCATACGGCTTGCCGTCATCGGCTGTCAGTGGCGAGGTGTCGCGGTCGATGATCGCCGGGCGAGGGGCTGCGCTGCCGTTCTTCGTCTTGGCGTTGCGGTGAGCGGACAGCGCCATCATCCCGGCGTAGCCTTCGTACTCGCGAGTATCGCCACTGAGATAGCAATACTGATTTTTCTGTCCCGCGAAATTCTTCAGGTTGGCGTCGGCCTTATCCTTGTACTCCAGTTCGGCGGCCTTCTTGATCGCGGCGTTGACCGCTTTGTCGGATGCGCTGCCTGGTACGACCAGGATGGTGGCGTTCCAGCGCGGACGA
>Ga0210377_10000655_pt1 | contig 32929 bp, 27 predicted proteins | sample PLM4_65_b1redo_FD_155480 | JGI IMG/M metagenome (GOLD analysis project Ga0210377, IMG submission 155480) | Groundwater sediment microbial communities from an aquifer in East River, Colorado, USA - PLM4_65_b1 redo | ecosystem: Environmental > Terrestrial > Soil > Riparian zone | place: USA: East... | reverse complement strand
GGGCATCCTCGACGAGCGCGCCCACGGCGTCTTCCACGGGCGCATCCACGTGCGGCCCCACTCGCAGAAGATCAACGCGGATCAGACCAATCGCGCGCTCCTGCTCTCCGACCGCGCCACCATCAATACCAAACCGCAGCTCGAGATCTACGCCGACGACGTGAAGTGCAGCCACGGCGCGACGATCGGCCAGCTCGACGACGCGCAGCTCTTCTATCTGCGCGCGCGCGGCCTCGATCTCGCCGCGGCGCGCGCGCTCCTGACCTACGCGTTCGCGAGCGAAGTGCTCGAGCGCCTGCCGTCCGAAGTGCTGCGCGCCTCGCTCGAGCAGGCGCTGCTCGGCTGGCTGCCGCTGGAGCCCTCGACATGAGCGCGCTCGACGTCGAAGCGCTGCGCAAGCAGTTCCCGATCCTCGCGCGCCGCATCCACGGCAAGCCGCTGGTCTACCTCGACAGCGCCGCGTCGAGCCAGAAACCCGCGTGCGTGATCGAGGCGATCGTCGACTACTACCAGCGGACCCACTCGAACGTACACCGGGGCGTGCACACGCTCTCCGAGGAGGCGACCGCCGCCTACGAGCGCGCCCGCGCGAAGGTGCGCGACTTCGTTCGCGCCGAGTCGCCGCGCGAGATCGTCTTCGTGCGCGGGACCACCGAGGGGATCAACCTGGTGGCGCAGGCGTGGGCGCGCCCGCGACTCGGACCGGGCGACGAGGTGCTGGTGACCGAGCTCGAGCACCACTCGAACATCGTGCCCTGGCAGATGGTCTGCGGGCAGACCGGCGCGAAGCTCGTGGTCGCGCCGATCGACGACCGCGGCGAGGTCATCCCCGAGGAGTACGCGCGGCGACTCTCGCCACGCACGCGTGTGGTCGCGCTCGCGCACGTCTCGAACGCGCTCGGCACCGTGCTTCCGGTGGCCGAATTCTCGCGGCTCGCGAAGCAGGTCGGCGCGCTCGTGGTCGTCGACGGCGCGCAGGGCGTGCCGCACATGCCCGTCGACGTCGGCGCGCTCGGCTGCGACTTCTACGCGTTTTCGGGTCACAAGATGTACGCGCCGACGGGCATCGGGGTGCTCTGGGGCAAGCTCGACCTGCTCGACGGCATGGAGCCGTGGCAGGGCGGCGGCTCGATGATCCGCAGCGTCACGTTCGAGAAGACGACGTACGCGTCCTCGCCCGAGCGCTTCGAGGCCGGCACGCCGAACATCGAAGGGGCGATCGGCCTGGGCGTCGCGATCGACTGGCTCTCGGCGCTCGATCTCGACGCCGTGCACGCGCACGAAGCGGACCTGATCGAGTACGCGAGCGCGCGGCTCGTGGAGATTCCCGGCGTGCGGCTGATCGGCACGGCGCGCGAGCGCGCGGGCCTGGTCTCTTTCGCCGTCGGCGACGTGCACGCGCACGACGTCGGCACGATCCTCGACGGCGAGGGCATCGCGGTCCGCGCGGGTCACCACTGCGCGCAGCCGGTCATGGACCACTTCGACGTCCCCGCCACCGCGCGCGCCTCGTTCGCCGTGCACAACGGCCGCGACGACGTCGATCGCCTCGTCGCCGGCGTGCGACGCGTTCTGGAGATCTTCGCCTGATGTCGGATCTGCGCGACCTATACCAGGAGGTCATCCTGGATCACACCAAGCGCCCGCGTAACTTCGGGCCGCTCGAGCACGCGACCCACCGCGCGCAGGGCTACAACCCGCTGTGCGGCGATCAGCTCGCGCTCTTCCTCGAGATCGCCGACGGCCGCGTGCGCGACGTGCGCTTCGCGGGCAAGGGCTGCGCGATCTCGACGGCGTCCGCGTCGCTCTTGACCGAAGCCTTGCGTGGGAAGACCACCGACGAAGCGCATGAGCTCTTCACGCGCTTCCATCGCGTGGTGACGACTCCCCCCGACGAGGAGGTCGACGTCTCCGAGCTCGGCAAGCTCGCGGTGCTCGCGGGCGTGCGCGAATTCCCGATGCGCGTGAAGTGCGCGAGCCTCGCCTGGCACACGCTCGAGGCCGCGCTCGCCGGCCGCGCCGACCCTGTGACGACGGAGTAGACCGTGACCATGGAACCGATCGACGCACCGAGACCCCCTGCCGAGAGCATCCGCGAGAGCGTGATCGAGGTGCTGCGCAGCGTCTACGACCCCGAGATCCCGGTCAACATCTACGAGCTCGGGCTCGTCTACGACGTGGAGGTCGACGAGGAGAACCACGTGAAGGTGCGCATGACCTTGACCTCGCCGATGTGTCCGGTCGCGGAGAGTCTGCCGCCCGAAGTCGAGCAGAAGGTGCGCCAGATCCCCGGCGTCGCGCACGCGGAGATCGATCTCACCTGGGAGCCGCCGTGGAACCCGTCGATGATGTCCGAAGCGGCCAAGCTGCAGTTGGGGTTCTGAGAGCCCGCTAGCCGCTCACCGGTTTCTGGCAAGCGCAGCGCGCAGCGAGGCGAGGCCGAGCGAAGAGGGGTGGCGCGGCTATGCCGCGCCGGGACCCCAAGACACGTCGTACAGCTCCCGCACGTTCTCGCCGAGGAACCTCGCTCTCGCCGGCTCGTCGAGCAGGCCGGCGAGCTCCTCGACCTCGCGCATGTAACTCGCGGTGTGGTCGGCGTGCGGATAGTCCGACGCCCAGAAGAAGCGCCCGGCACCGAGCAGGTCGATCAGCGCGGGAATCGTGCGCTCGTCGGGATCGGAGGAGATCCAGCAGCGCGTCTTGAAGTAGTGACTCGGCTTCTCGGCGAGCGGCACGCGCTCGCCGATGAACGTGGCCTCGTACACCGCGTCGAGCCGGTCGAGCCAGTAGCCGATCCAGCCCGCGCCGGATTCGAGCACCACGATCTCGAGGTTCGGGAAGCGGTCGAACACGCCGAAGTCGAAGAGCGTGGTGAACGCGTGGCGCACGCCGTCGGCGGCCGTCACGCTCGCGAGCAGCCGCGTCTTCCGCATCTGCGTGAAGCGCACCGACGCGATCGCCGGCGGCTCGAAGGCCGGGTGGATCGCGAGCGGCACGCCCAGGTCCTGCGCCGCGGCGAAGAGCGGATCGTGCGCCGGGTGGCCGTGAGGCAAGCGCGACCAGGTGAACGGCACGACGAACGCGCCGCGACAGCCGTCGCGCACCGCGCGCTCGAGCTCGCGCGCGGCGGCGGCCGGGTCCGAGAGCGAGACGTGCGCGATCGGCACGAGCCGTCCGCGCGAGTCACGGCAGAAGTCGGCGATCCAGCGGTTGTACGCGCGACAGTAAGCGTCGGTGAGCTCGGCGTCCTCGAGCTCCGCCTCCCAGAGGATCCCGATCGTCGGGTAGAGCACCGCCGCCGCGAGATTCTCGGCATCGAGCCGCTCGAGGCGCTCCTTCATGTCCATCGAGCCGTGCGGCGCGCCGGCCAGGTACGTGCGTTCGGGGCTCGGCCGCACGTCCTCGACGTGCATCTTCCCCATCGCGCCGAGCGTACCGGGAAATCCCTTGCGCGAGAGCAGCGACGGCTTGCCGCCGATCTCGAGATACTCGAGCCCTTCGTCGTCGGTGCGGATGCGCAGCGCGCGATCGCGGTAGCGCGGCTCGAGGTAGCGCTCCCAAAGATCGGGCGGCTCGAGGATGTGGCCGTCGGCGTCCATGACACCCGAGTACTTGATCCGGTACACGTCGCGCATCGTCGATCCCTCCTCGCTCACGCGATTCTACTCCGTGGAAGCGCGCGCTGCGGGCTGGTAGCCTCGTCGTTCATGAGCTTCCCCACTGCCTCGCGCGCCGCGCTCGTCGCGTGGCTCCTGTGCGCGGCGGCGTGTGCGGGCTCGTACAGCCGCGAGGCCGAGGAGACGCGCGCGGGGCTGCTCGGGCTCGGCGGCCTCGATCTGCGCGAGTGCCTGGGCGTGCCGACCGAGTTCGAGATCGACGGAGACGTCGAGCGCCAGAGCTACCGCTTCCGGAACGACGAAGAGCCCTCGATCAGCCTCGGCACCGCTGCGTCGGACGGGGGGATGCGAGGGCTCCACCTCCCGGGCGAGCGCGGCTACGAACCGGATGTGCTTCCGCACGGCGGCGCCGTTACGCCCTGGTGTCAGCTCGATTTCGAGCTCACCGAAGGCCGGGTGACGAAGGTCGCGGCGCAGGGTCGAACGTCCTGGGGCACGGTCGCGGACGAAAGCTGCCTGCTGCGCGCCCGAGACTGTCTGCCTCACGACTCGCCGGAGCGCGAGGACGCCGAGTAGGCGAGAGCGCTCTGCGCGATCGCGTTGGCTAGCGCTCCGGCGTCGGTGACGCCGATGACGAGCACCGCCGGTCGCGCGAGCCATGCGCTGCAGAGCTCCCGGACGCGCGCGCTTCCGGGGCGTTCTCCGATCAGCGAGCCCTCGAGCGCGTCCACGTCGGGCGGCGCCGCGATCCAGTCGCCGCGCAGGCGCACGCGCGCGAGACGGCCGTCGGCGTCGAGCGCGACGTGCGCCTCGATCTCACCGATCGGTGTCGCCACCGGTCCGCCGCACACGAGCCCCGCGAGCGATGGATCGTCGAGCGGCGGGGGCGGACTGGCGATGAGGCTCTGCTCCTCGTCGGCCGAGAGCGGCGCGGCGTCGAGCGCGAGCGACCCGCGCTCCGCGAAGCCTGCGGCGAGCGCGGCGGAGATCGCTGCGAAGTCCGGCGTGCGGCCGAGCTCGCGCGCGAGCGTGGTCGCCTCCGGCACCGCGGGCAGGCCCGGCCAGCTCGGCTCGCGCTCTGCCGTGGTGTACGGCGCATCGACCGCGAGAATCGCCTGGAAGACGAGCACACCGCTCGCCTCGCGCGAGAGCGAGACGTACGCGATCCGCCGTCCGTTCCCGAGCGCGAAGTCGCGCCCGGGATAGCTCGCTGCAACGCCGAGCTTCGCCAGCCCCGCGAGCAGCCCGCGCACCAGGCGATTCAACAGCCGCGGACCGGACAGCACGTTCTTCTCGTCGAGCCAGGCCTGAGGACCCGGCGCCAGCGCCGCGAGCGATACGATCCCGTCACCGCAGCGTGTAGACCGGCCGCCCGTCAGCCGCCGATGCTCGCGAGCTGCGCAGGACTTGCCGGGACGCTGAAACCGCCCGAGCGCGGCGGCGTCGCCGGTGAGCTCGGCGATCACCAACGCGGAGCCCCCGGCGCGTTGAGCCAGGCTCGCCAGCGCGGCCAGCTCGCGCTCCGGCGACACACTCGCCAGACGGATCAACCGAGCGCGCCTGCGCGACCCGGATGTGTGCTCGTGCTCACTCAACGTCGCACGAGCGTTGCAGCCGTCTCAGCAACCGGCAACTCCAGTACGGGCGGACGGCCTCGCCGTCCAGCCGATGGGCTCTCCCTAAACTGTCTTCGCATCAACCCGGCAGTTCCCCCGGCCGAAGCAGTGATGTCGCGGGGGTGGAGTCCCCCGGGGGGAGAGCCGTGCTGCTGGGGAGCCGCGTCTTCGCGCGGTGCTGGATCGCGCCCTGCGCGCTGGTCCTGCTTTGCCTGATCGGCGCCCGGCCGGCGCTCGCGCTGGGCACCCCCGCCGGAACGCCGATCGCCAACACGGCCACCGTGACGTACGACATCGGCGCGAGCTCGTTCACGCAGAGCGCGACCGCGCAGTTCACGGTCGATGAGCGCGTCGACGTGGTCGTCACCTGGCAAGACGCGACGCCCGTGCTGGTCGCGCCCACGGACGTCGATCGGCAGCTCACGTTCCTGATCACGAACACCGGCAACGGCAACGAAGCCTTCGCGCTCGCGGTCGACACGCTCCTCGCCGGCGATCAGTTCGATCCGACCAACGGCCGCGCGTACATCGACGCGAACGGGACGACCGTCTACGAGCCCGGCGTCGACCCGCTGTATCAGGCCGGCGTGAACGATCCGCTGCTCGCCGCGGACGCCGCGCGGATCATCTTCGTGCTCGCCGACATCCCCGCGACGCCCCTGAGCGGAGACCGCGGCGACGCCGAGCTGCGCGCGACGTCGCTCTCGGGCGGCGTCACCGGCACGATCGTCGCGGGCGCGGGCGACGGCGGCACGGACGCGGTGATCGGCGGAGGCACGAGCGCCGCGATCGGCAGCTACCTCATCACCGATCTGTTCGTCTCGATCGCGAAGTCGGCGGTCGTCCTGGACCTCGGCGGCGGCAGCACGCCCGCCCCCGGCTCGACGATCACCTACACGCTGCTGGTCACGCCGAACGGCGTCGGGGCGATCACGAACCTCGTGATCACCGACCTGCTGCCGCCGTTCACGACCTACGTCGCGGGCACGCTCACGTTGAACGGCGGCCCGCTGACCGACGCCGCGGACGCCGACGCGGGCGACGTCGGCGGCACTACACCGAATCAAGTCACCGTCGCGCTAGGGAACGTGGCCGGCGGCTCTCTCCCCCAAACCATCACGTTCGCAGTCACGATCGACTAGGAGGAGACGCAATGAAAACGGCAATCGCACTGGTGCTGACGGTCCTGCTTCAGGCAGGCAATGCAAACGCGGTCGACGGCGCGGGTAACTCCGCGCTCGAGATCACCGCGACGGCGGAGGTCGAGATCAAGGTCAAGGCCGCCGACGGGCGCGAAGAGGTGAAGCGGGTGCCCGCGGCGCAGGTGCCGCCGGGTGTGGCGGTCATCTACACGCTGAAGGCGCAGAACAAGAGCGACAAGCCCGCGGGCGACGTGGTCGTGACCGACCCGATCCCCGAGCACACCGAGTACGTCGACGGCTCCGTCAGCGGAGACGGAACCAAAGTCACGTTCTCCGTCGACGGCGGCAAGAGCTACGGCGCCAAGGAGACGCTGAAGGTGCGCGGAGAGGACGGCCAGATGCGCGCCGCCCTGCCCGCGGACTTCACGCACATCCGCTGGCAGTTCGAGAAACCGCTCGCGCCCGGCGAGAGCCGCGCGGTGAGCTTCCACGCACGAGTGGAGTGACGGACCGAGTTCCCCCCCCGAAAGGGAGGAAGCGTGCAACACGCGCAGAAGTGTTGAGTTGAGTTGGTAGTACAGCAAGGAGAATGCAGATGTTGAGGCATGATCTGAAACGCATGGCAAGCACGCTTGCCGCCGCCGCGCTCTTGTGGAGCGCAGCGGGAACCGCTTCGGCGATCGGCACCGACGCAGGCACGGTGATCTCGAATACGGCGACCGTCGTATTCACCGTGAACGCAGTGGTGCAGCCCGCCGTCGCCAGCACGGCCGTCGACTTCATGGTCGATCGGCGCGTCGATCTCACCCTGACCGCGGTCCCCCTCACCTACGTGACGGTGACTCCGAACACCAGCGGTGCGATCCTCTTCAACCTCTTGAACAGCAGCAACGCGTCCCTGAACTTCGCCCTCACCGGGGCGAACAACGCGGTGGATCCGTTCGGCGGCGTCGAGTCGTTCGACCCGACGACGGTCACGGGCTTCGTGGATACCGGCATCATCGGTACCTACGAGCCACTCGTCGACACCGCGACCACCGTGGACACCCTGATCGAGGATGCCACCGTGGGCGTGTGGCTGGTCGGCGTGATCGCGGCTGGGGAAACCAGCGGCGAGATCGCGGCGGTCACCCTCACGGCGACCGCGCGTGAGACCACCGCGAACGGCGGCGGCGTGCTGGTTCAGGAAGCCGGCGCGGACGTGACAGCGACCATGCAGACGGTCTTCGCGGACGGCGCGGGTGATACCGACGTCGTGCGCGACCGGGCGTTCTCGGACAGCGGCGCCTTCCTGGTGGCGTCGGCTGACGTGACGATCGCGAAGACCGAGACGTTGATCAGCGATCCGATCAACGCCGTGAACCCGCGCCACATCCCGGGCGCGGTCGTGGAGTACGTCGTGACGGTGACCAACGCCGTCACCTCGTCGCTTCCGGCCACCTCGCTGACCATCAGCGACGTGATTCCGGCAGGCGTGACGTTCGCCCCGGACACGTACGCGGTCGGTTCGGGCATCGACCTCGACGGTGTGCCGCAGACGAACGTGACGGGAGACGACGACGCTGAGTTCACCGCTGGCACCGTGACCGTGACCTTGCCGACCTTGGCACCGAACACGTCGACGGTGATCACCTTCCGGGTGACGGTGAACTAAGCACCGAGCGACACCCACGGTGGCCCCCCTGCCCCCAGTGCCGCGGCACGTCGAGTGCCCGCGCGCCGGCCTACATGGCGGCGTGACGGGAGACTTGCGTCCGCGCGCCGGAGCGGGTCTGCCACCGAACCGCGAGAACGCGGTTCACGCGTCATGCCTCAACGAGCCGGCTGCGGCGGGAAATCCCCGCCGCAGTCGGCTTTTCGCGGCAATGGCGCTTCTGCTTCTGGCCGCGCTCTCGCTTCCGTGGAGTGCGCGCGCGCAGACGCCCGCAGGAACCCCGATCCCCAATACAGGTTACGCGACCTACGACATCGGAAGCACCGTCGGGATCGTCCGTCCGTCGAACACGCTGATCATCACGACGGCGGTCTTCGGCACGAGTTCAAGCCTCGAGTTCTTGCGCTTCGCGCCCGGAGCCCCGGGCGCCAGTACCTATAGCGTCACTCCCACCGCCTGCTTCCTGGGCGGTGTCTTCGGTCCGCTTCCGGCACCGACCGCATATGGCGGCGGTCCGATCGGGCTGGGAAGCGTCGAGCTCGAAGTGACTCCGAGCTACCACCCCGGGGAACCGGTCTTCGTGCGTCTCGTCGACGCCGACCAGAACCAGAACCTCGGGGTGGTGGACGCGGTCGTGGTGACGCTCGCCGCACCGACCGTGAGCGACACCGAGCAGCTGCGGCTGTTCGAGACGGGCGTGTCGACCGGCATCTTCGTCGGCTACATCCCCTCCGCTGCGCCGCCGGCGCCGGCTGGAGACTGCGTGCTGGCCGCGCCCGCCGGGCAGACGGTCACGGGCAACTACGTCGACGCATTCAGCGCGACCGACACGGCATCGGCCAGCGCGCTCATCGATCCCGAGAGCCGGGTTTTCGACGCAGCGACCGGCGAGCCGGTCGACGGCGCGATCGTGACCCTGATCGATGACGCGACGGGTCTCCCCGCCGCGAACATCCGCGGTGACGACGGCGTGAGCTCCTTCCCCGCAACGCTGACCACCGGTGGTACGGTCAGCGACGGCGGGGGCCAGAACTACAACTTCGGCCCGGGCGGCTACCGCTTCCCGGTCGTGCCCCCGGGCAACTACCGCTTGCAGGTGACGCCGCCCGGTGACTACACGTTCCCGAGCGTCGTCGCGGATGCCACGATCCAGGCGCTCCCCGGCGGCCCGTTCGCGCTCGCGGTCGGCTCGCGTGGAGAGGTCTTCAACGTCGCCGCGGGCCCGACCTTCGCGCTGGATCTGCCGATCGACTCGCAGCCGACGGCGGGCTTCATCTCGATCCAGGCGAGCCGCGACGTGGTCTCGCTCGGCGAGCACTTCCAGTACGACGCGCGGATCGAGAACCCCGGCGTCGCCGGCGCGCCGCTCGGCGTCGAGGTCACGATCGTGCTTCCGCGGGGCATCCGCTTCCGCGCGGGGACCGTGCGCATCGACGACCAGAAGGCGCCCGATCCCGTGATCTCGTCGGACGGCCGCACCCTGACCTGGACGCTCGCCCCGAGCGCCGTGCCGGAGGTGACACACATCCGGTTCACCGTGAAGGTCGAGCCGAGCGCCAAGGCCGGACCGAGCCGCACCACTGCGCGCGCCGACGCGCTCGGCGGCACGCGCACGCACAACGCCGTCGCCACGGTGCGGATCGAAGAGGACCTCGGCGCGAACAACACCTACATCCTCGGCCGCGTCTCCACGGGAAGCTGCGACAGCGACGACTTCTCGGGCGAGGCGGTCGCCGGCGTCCGCGTCTACCTCGAGGACGGCACGTTCTCGGTCACGGACACGAAGGGCTACTACCACTTCGCCGGCGTCACTCCGGGCGCCCACGTCGTGCAGATGGACGTGCAGAGCCTGCCGGGATTCTACGAGCCGCTTCCGTGCGCGAACGCCGAGGGCCATTCCTTCGCCGGCCGCCCGTTCTCGCAGTTCGTCGACCTGCAGGGCGGCACGCTCTGGCGCAGCGACTTCCGCGTCCAGTCGCGGCCGCGCAAGAACGGCGGAATCAGCCAGCGGCTCGAGAGCCAGCTCGTCGGCGACATGATCCACTACCAGCTCGCGCTGCGCGGCAACGGCGTGGCCGTCCGCAACGCGCGCGCGGTGATCATGCTGCCGAACGGCGTGATCTTCGTGCCGGGCAGCGCGCGCAACGCGGGCGTGCCGATGCCGGATCCGGAAGTCAAAGACGGGGTCGTCACCTTCCGGTTCGGCGAGCTGACCGAAGGCTGGTCGATGGACCTCGCGCTCGACGCGAAGCCCGGGAACGCGTCGGCCGACCGCGAGCTCGAGACCAGCTCGGTGTTGATGTTCGAGACGCCGACCGAGCCGCTGGCCAAGACTCCCGTCGCGAAGACGCTCCTGCAGGGCGAGTCGAGCTCCGGCAGCGGCATGCAGGTGGTCGAGACGCTCGGGCTGCGGCCGGGCGAAGACTGGAAGACGGTGACGACGCCGGCGCCGGATCCCGCGCCGAAGAAGCCCGCGATCTTCGGCAAGACCTGGATCGAGACCGCGAAGCCGGGGCTCGAGTGGCTCTCGCCCGAGCCGGGCTTCGCGGCCGCCATCGCGAGCGTGCACATCGCGATCAAGCACGAGACGGGAACGCGGCTCGAGCTCCTGCAGAACGGCGCCGAGGTCTCGAAGTTCAACTTCGAGGGCATGTTCGACAACTCCGCGAAGACGGTCGCGCTCTCGCGCTGGCGCGGCGTGGATCTCGTGGACGGCGACAACCTCTTCGTCGCCCGCGAGCTCGACGCGGACGGCAACGAGATCGCGCGCATCGAGCGCAATCTCTACTACGCGGGCCCGCCGTTCCAGGCCGAGCTCGTGCCGGAGCTCTCGAAGCTCGTCGCCGACGGCAGCACGCCTCCGGTGATCGCCGTGCGCTTCACCGACGAGGACGACAAGCCCGCGCGCGAGGGGCAGGTCGGCACGTTCGAGGTCGAGGCGCCGTATCGCGCAAACCTCGATCCGTCCGTCCGCGAGCTGAAGCGCCAGGCGGGACTCTCGCCCGAGTACCCGAGCTACGTGATCGGCCCGGATGGCGTGGCGAAGATCGAGCTCGCGCCCACCACGACCTCGGGGCGCGTGAACCTGCGCTTCCAGCTCGCGGGCGAGCACCGCAAGGAGCTCCACCCCTGGCTCGAGGCGGAGGCGCGCGACTGGGTGCTCGTCGGTCTCACCGGCGGCACGCTCGCGCACCAGGCGGTCTCGGAGCACGCGGAGAGCCTGGTGCCGTCGGGCGTCGAGGACGGCTTCGATCTCGATCGCGGCACCACCCTCTTCGCCAAGGGTCGCGTGAAGGGATCGTGGCTCCTGACCGCGGCCTACGACTCGCGCCGCGAGGCGAACGAGTCGTCGGACGCGATCCACCAGGCGGCGCTGCAGGGCGGCCTCGATCCGAACCAGTACTACACACTGTACGGTGACGACACCACGCAGGGCTTCGAGGCCCCGAGCCAGCGCAAGATCTACGTGAAGCTCGAGCGCAAGCAGTTCTACGCGCTGTTCGGCGACTTCCAGACCGGCCTCACGGTGACGGAGCTCTCGCGCTACAGCCGCAGCCTGAACGGCTTCCACACCGAGTACGACGGCGACTACGTGACCGTGAACGCTTTCGGCACCGACACCAGCCAGGCGTTCGTGCGCGACGAGCTGCGCGGCGACGGCACCTCGGGCCTCTACCGGCTGTCGCGCCGGGCGATCGTGCTCAACAGCGAGAAGATCTCGATCGAGATCCGCGATCGCTTCCACGGCGAGCAGGTGCTCTCGACCGAGGGCCAGGCGCGCTGGATCGACTACAACATCGACTACGCCAACGGCACGATCTTCTTCAAGCGGCCGATCCCGAGCACCGGCGAGGGCTTCAACCCGGTTTACATCGTCGTCGAGTACGAATCCGACGACGACTCGAAGAAGGAGATGAACGGCGGCGGGCGCGCGGCGCTGAAGCTCTTCGGCGACAACGTCGAGCTCGGCACGTCGCTGATCCACGAGGGCACGGTCGGCGAGACCTCGAGCCTGTACGGCACGGACCTCCGCCTCGATCTCGGCGGCTCGACGACCCTGCGCGGCGAGTACGCGATGACCCGCTCCGCGCTGCTCGACACCACCGCCGATCCGCACGGCGGCGCGTGGCTGGCCGAGCTCGCACGGCGCGACAAGGCGCTCGACTCGCGCGTCTACTGGCGCGAGCAACGCCCGGGCTTCGGGCTCGGACAGCAGAGCGGAAGCGAGACGAACATGCAGCAGCTCGGCTTCGACGCGAGCTACCGCTTGAGCGACGCGTTCCAGCTCGGCGGCGAGGCGTTCCGCCAGGTCGACGGGGCCTCCGGCGCGCGGCGAGATCTCTTCGAGGGCCGCCTCGATCACCACGGCGGGCCGGTCTCCGCCTACGGCGGTCTGCGCTGGGCGCACGACGTCTTCTCCGACGACACGGATACGACCTCGCCGCAGGTGCTCGGCGGCGCCAGCTACACCACGTATCAGAACCGGCTGCGGCTGCGCGCCGACTCGGAAGTCACGGTCGGCGGCGACGAGAGCCTCGACTTCCCGACGCGTTTCCTGGTCGGCGCCGACTTCGAGCTCCTGCCCGAGCTCACCGTCTTCGGCGAGGAGGAGCTCACCCTCGCGGGCGAGCGCAGCACCACCGCCACGCGCGTCGGCTTGCGCACGAGCCCCTGGCAGGGCGGCCAGGCCACCGCGGCCATCGGCCAGCGCAGCCAGCAGGACAGCGAGCGGCTGTTCGGAACGCTCGGACTCCTGCAGAGCTATCAGCTCACTGACGCACTGAGCTTCGACGTCGCGGTCGACAACTCCGTCACGCTCTCGGGCGAGGACGTTCCCGCGACCGAGATCTCCCCGTTCGCGCCGAGTCAGCCGGTGAACTACGGCCTCGCGGGCAACACGGCGGGCGACGACTTCACCTCGGTCTCCGTCGGCACCACCTACGCGCAGGATCTCTGGGCCGCGAACCTGCGCGTCGAGACTCGCTTCGGCGATTCGTCCGACAAGTGGGGAATCAGCGCGGGCGCGTACCGCGAGATCGACGATGGCATCGGTGTCGCCCTGCGCGCCGAGTTCTTCGACTCGAGCGGCTCGAACTCGTCGCTGGTGACCACGCCGGTCTCGACCTCGGGCCCCGTCTACACGTCCGACGGCACGCTGCAGCCGAACACCGCCCTCGACGACGTGCAGTCGCTCGGCCGCGTGCGCCTCTCCGCCGTGTACCGGCCGATCGGCACCCGCTACACCCTGCTCGAGTCGCTCGAGCTGCGCAGCGAGCGCCTCGAAGACGACGTCTTCGAGAGCCGCGCGACGCGCATCGTCAACAACATGAACCTGAACGTGAAGCTCGACCGCAAGACGCAGGTCTCCCTCCAGTACGGCGCGAAGTACCTGTTCGAGAAGATCGACGGCGAGAACCTCGACGGCTACACCGACGTGACCGGGGTCGAGCTGCGCCGCGATCTCTTCGGAAACTGGGACATCGGCGGTCGCGTGGGCATGCGCCACTCGTGGGCCGACGGGAACATCCAGCAGCTCTACAGCGCGTCGGTCGGCTACGTGCTGATGAAGAACCTCTGGATCAGCGCCGGCTACAACTGGGGCGGCTACACCGACAAGGACTTCTCCGACGGCGACTGGACCAGCGAGGGCCCGTTCCTCTCCTTCCGCTACAAGTTCGACCAAGAGACGGTGAAGGAGCTGCTCGACTTCGCGGAGTAAGGGCGGCCTCGCGGAGCAGATTCGCGAACCAAGGCAGCGCGCAGCGCTGCCGTCGCGGCAGGCGGGCTTCGCCCGCCGCTAACCGCGCAAGACTACCGCCCGCGCAGGCTCGACTGCGACATCGAGCGGACGAGCTTCTTCTCGTCCACCGGGACCGACACCGCCTTCCAGTACTCCGTGCGCACGGAGTCCTGGTTGTTCCAGTCGATCAAAGCGGTCCCGACCTGGTCGAGTACGCGCACGGGCCGGGCCGGGTCGTCGGGCCAGCGCGGGTAGTCGGGACGGTCCTCGCTCCAGCGTCCGACGAAGTAGCCGAGTCCGCCCTGCGTCCCCGCGTCTCGATACGCGGCGTAGTAGAGCGGGAAGAGCGTCTGCAGGTCCAGGTACCAGATGTAGCGCCGCACTCCGTCGCCGAACGCGCCCTCCTTGAAGCGGCCTTCGATCACGATCGCGCGCCGCAGCTCCCAGCGGTCGTCCGCGAACGAGACCCCCGCGGGGCCGAAGCCGCGTTCGCCGTCGGTCGGATACGCGGGCAGGCGCGCGTTGATCGGCGCCAGCACGTCGCGCACGCCGATCACCTTCCAGTCGTGGAGCGCGGGCGACTCACCGTGCAGGAAGAGCCCGTCGCCGATGCTCGCGTCGGCGAGGCACGCAGTCAGCGCGAACTCCGAATCGCGCACGGTGACCCGCCGGATCTTGCGCGCCGCACCGTGCCACACGAAGTAGTCCGGCTGGCGCGCGCCCGTGGCGTACTGCCGGAACTTGCAGGTCTCGCTCGTGTCCGCGTTGGTCGACTCACCGCCGGCGACCCAGCTCGACGTGTACGGCGCGGGGTAGCGCCAGCCGTCCGCCTCGCGGTCGGTACGGCCGGCCAGGGGAACGAAGAAGAAGCTGCCCGTGAAGCGCTGTTGGAGGTCGCGCGAGAGCAGGCTGATGCGGAAGTCGCCGAAGGACCCGCCCGCCTGATAGCGCGAGACCCAGTTCCACGCCCAGCGCAGCCCCGCACGCGGATCCGCCGGATCGATCGTGTCGGGTGGGAATGGCAGGCCGGCGCTGTACTTCTCGAGCGCGCCGTCCGGCGAGAGCCGCGCCTGGCCGCGGAAGCGCTCGGTCGCCTGCGCAAAGAAGGCCGGCGGTGCGTAGTCGCGGAAGCACGGGCCGATCTCGAGGTGCATCCCCTCGTAGAAGAAGCGCTCGCGGTTCGCCCACAGCTCCTCGGGCACGAAGGCCTGCAGCACGGCGGCCTTCTCGGCGCCGAGCACTTCGCCGACGCGGAACGGCGCAGGCGCGGCGTCGGCGCCCGGCGCCACGATCACGGCCTCCGCGCAGCTTCCCTCCGCGGGAATCGCCCAGGGATCCGCGGCGCCTGCTCGTGGTGTCCACCCGAACACCACGAGAGCACAGACCGCCGCACCTGCAATCGCGCGCCGACTCGCCTCCAGCAAAACAAGTCTCCTTTCGCACAAGGCGGCGCGCGGCGCCGCCGTCGCGGCAGGCGGGGTTCGCCCGCCGATAACCGCGCAAGACGTGTCAGAACGCGAAGACGCGGAACTCGTGAGTGCCGCGAAAACCGAGCGCGGCGAACAGCGCGCGCGCCGCCTGTTCGCCTTCCTTCAGCTGCAGCACCACGCGGCGCGACGGGGTCTCGAGCTCGCGAATCGCCGCGCTCGCCAGCGCGCGCGCGTAGCCCTGACGCCGGCAGTCCTCGCGCGTCTCGAGGTGCGCGAGCAGGGCCACCCGCTCGGTCGCGAAACGCGCGCCAGCGACGGCCGCGAGCTCGCCGAAGGAGTCGCGAACGCCGAAGAAGGGCGCGAGCTCGAGCTCGAGCCTCGCGAAGCTGGTGCCGCAGAAGCGCACGAGCTCGTCCGCGTCCGTGAGTCGCTCGACGCGCGTGTCCCGCCGCGGAAGCGGAATCGCGGCATCGAGCCGCACCATCTGCAGCTCCGTGCGGATCTCGCGGCCGCCCGCGCGCGCGACCTGCCGCCCCAGCCGCGCCGGCACGGGGCAGACGAAAGGCGGTGGCACGCGCGTGAGGAGCTCCTCGACGATCCCGGGCAGAGCGCCGTCCACCGCAACGACGCGGAAGGGGAAGAGTCCCTCGATCACCGCAGCGAGTCCGACGACGCGCTCGCCGTGCAGCGCCTGCACGACCTCCGTGCGCGCGTAGAGCGCGGGAACCTCGATCGCGCCGTGCAGCCAGATCCGCTCGAAGATCGGATCGCGGGCGAACGCGCTCGCCGCCGCAAAGGCGGCTTCGTCCCCGTCCTTCAGGGGGCGATACGCGTACTGGCTTCTCATCGCGCGCCGATCCTAACGAATCCTGGTTGCCTGTAAGTCTACTTTCTGTGACGGGAGTCCATTACCCTGCGCGATCGGCCGGCCCGGCCGGCCGAGGTTTGCTTGGACCAGCCGTCGAGAGCGACACGCGAAGAGCGTCGGCCCTGGCACGAGCGCCAGGGCTTCCGGCTGCCGGTCGCGCTCGCGCTGCTGGCCGTGATCGTGCGCGCGCTGCGCTGGTCCTGGACCGCGGTGATGATGAACGACGGTCCGATCTTCATCCGTCTGGCGCAGCAGATGGCGGACGGCGACTGGCGCGCGGCGCTGACCTACGAGTTCCACCCGCTGTATCCGTTCGCGGTGCGCGTCGCGCAGCTGCTCTTCGGGGACTGGGAGCGCGCCGCGGTCGCGGTGTCGGTGCTCGCGGGCGGGATCGCGGTGCTCGGTCTGTTCGTCCTGCTGCGCGACGCCTTCGACCGGCGGGTGGCGGCGATCGGCGGCTTGCTGCTCGCGGTCCACCCGGTCGCGATCGAGCAGGCCGACGTGCAGAGCGACTCGCTCTACCTGGCGTTCTTCGTCTGGAGCGCCGCGTTCCTCTGGCGCGCCCTGTCGCGAGAGCGGGCGGTCCCGGCGCTCGTGGCCGGGCTGCTCGCGGGCCTCGCGTACCTCGTGCGCCCCGAGGGTCTCGGCGCGCTTCTCGTGGGCCTCGGGGTGCTCGCCTTCGAGCTCGCGCGCCGACACATGCGCGTGTCGGTGGCGGCGCGGATGGCGGGCGCGCTCTGCCTGGGCGCCGCCCTCACCATGTCGCCGTACGTCGCGTTCCTGTCGGCGCAGAGCGGCGAGCTGACGATCACCGAGAAGAAGTCCCTCGCGGGTGTGCTCGGCATCTCCGCGCTGCGCGCCTGGGCGACGACGGGCACGGTCGAGTACAAGCCGCCCAAGCCGATCGATCCGCTCCTCGCCGCGCGCCCCGACCTCACGCCCCCGCCCCGCGGCGTGCGTCCGTTCCGGGAGAAGCCGGTGCCCACCGGGCTGGCCCGGTACCAGGCGGCGGCGCGAAACCTGGCCAGCGCCACGTTCAAGGCGCTGCGGCCGGAGGCCGCGCTGCTGCTCGTGCTCGGGCTGATCTCCGCGCGCGGGCGGCCGGGACTGCGCGGACTCTACTTCCTGACCTGGACGGGGCTCTATCTGTTCGTGCTGCTCGGGCTCGCGGCGAACTCGGCGTACGTCAGCCGCCGGCACGTGTTTCCGCCGGCCTCGCTCCTCCTCGGCTACGCCGCGCTCGGCGTCGTGCTCCTCTCCGACCGCCTCGCACGGCTGCCCGGTCTGGTCAGGCGGATCGGAGCCTCCGCGGCCGCGGCGATCCCGCTCGTGCTCGTCGTCGCGCTCGGTCTGGGCAAGGCACTCGGCCCCGACCGCGGGAATGCGCTGGCCGAACGCCGCGCCGCCGAGTGGGTGAGCGCGCAGGGCGGGCTCGCGCCGGGTGAAGGCGTCGCCGCGGTGAAGCAGCGCGTCGCGTACTACGCCCGGTCGCCTTTCGTCGATCTCCGCCGCGCGCCGCACCCGGCGCTCCTGCTCCCGTATCTGCGGCGCGAGCGCGCGCGCTACGTGATCGTCGACGAGCGCGAGCGCGCGGTGCTCGACGCGCTGGTCGCGGAGCAGCGCGACGCCGTCGAGCTCCGCCACGAGGAGCGCGCAAGCGGCCACGACGCGTTCGTCTACGAGGTGCGCTAGGTGCCGCGGATCCTGCACATCGTGGCCGACGGCGCGCCGGGGGGCGGGACCACGAACGTGCTGGCGCTGCTCGGCGACCTGCGCGCGCACGGCGGCTTCGAGCTCGCGTTCGCGGTCGAGCGCGGCTCCTACGCGTTCGAGCAGGCGCAACGGCTGGGCGTGCCCGCCTTCGGCGTGGACTTCGCGCGCACGCGGCTTCCCTTCGCGGCCGCGCGCGCGCTCGGCCGCGTGATCGCCGAGGTCGCGCCCGGGATCGTCCACGTCCACGGCTCTCGCGCGGGCTTCTTCCTGGCCTGCACGCCGCGCGGCGCGCGCTTCCCTCGCGTGGTCTACACCGTTCGCGGCTACCACTTCCTGGGCAAGCCCGCCGTCGTGCGCGAGCTGGCCGCGCTGGCGGAGCGCGTGGCGCACGGCCGCGCCGACGTGAACGTGCACGTCTGCGCCTACGATCAGGCGCTGGCCGAGCGCTGGCACCTGCTTCCGCGGGGCGCGCGCAGGCAGGTGATCTACAACGGCATCGACCGCGCCGATCTGCCCCGCGCGGCGGATACCGATCTGCGCGTCGTCGCCTTCCTCGGGCGGCTCACCGCGCAGAAGGACCCCTTCCTGCTCGCCGAGATCGCGCGCGGCCTGGACGCCGCCGGCTACCGCTTGCGCGTGATCGGCGGCGGCGACCTGGAGGGTCCGTTTCGCGCGCGGCTGCGCGAGCTCCGGATCGAATCGAAGGTCGAGCTGCTCGGCTCGCTCGCCCGCAAGGACGCGCTCGCGGCGCTCGCTTCCGCGGGAGCGCTGGTGCTGCCGTCGCGCTGGGAGGGCCTCCCGATCGCGCCGATCGAGGCGATGGCGATCGGCATTCCGGTCGTCGCGGCGAACGTGTCCGGCTTGCCCGAGATCGTCGAGTCGGGCGTCTCGGGCGAGCTCGTCGACGAGCGCCGGCCCGAGCCGTACGTCGCGGCGCTCCGCCGGCTCTGCGAGGACGCGGACTACCGCGCGCGCACGATCGCCGCGGGCCTGCGCGTCGTGGAGGCGAAGTTCCTGCGCGCGCGAAATCTCGAGGCGCACGCGCGCCTGTACGGGTCGCTGAGCGAGACCTAGACCGGAGCGATCCCGTCGGCGCGCAGCACGCTCCGCACCTCGGCTTCGCGCTCGGGCGCGCTCACGCGCAGGCGGGCGATCAGCTCCGCTCCGCTCATCGGCTCGAACACGCCGTAGCCGCTGCCGATGAAGCGCAGGTACGCGCGCGGGTCGGCGCCGAAGGCGGCGCGCAGAGGAAAGGTGTTGTCGAGCGGCGAGAGCTCGCGGTAGCGCTTCACGACGTACTGTCCCGGAGCGAGCTCGCTCTGGCCCGAGAGCCAGAGCAGACCGATGCGGTGGCAGCCGTCGCCCGCGAAGAACGGCGCCGTCACGATCTTCCCGGTGTCGGTCGGCAGCACGCTGTCCGCGGCCTTCAGCACGATCGGCTGGCGCGAATCGAAGCCCCGATCACGCAGGCTCCGGCAGAGCTCGAAGCTCGCGCGGACGCGCGCGCCGAATGCCGCTCCGCGCGCAGCCGGGTCCGCGAGAAGCTGCGGCGCGTTGCGCGGACAGTACACGTCGGTCCACCAGAGCCAGTACGAGCTCTCGCGCGCGAGCCCCGTGAGCGCCTCGTCGCACTCGCCGCCGCGCTCGAGGTGCTCCGCACAGATCCGGAGGAAATCGCGCCGCACCTCGATGTCGAAGCGGAGCGGGCTCGCGAGCGTGCGGATCGGCACCGGCTCGACCCCGCGCTCGAGCCGCCACGCGCGGGAGACGAGCGCGCCGGCGCGGCGGCGCGCCCGCTCCCAGAGACCGCGCACGGAGGATCGGTGTACATCCATCCTCAAGCTCTCCCGGAGAAGCGCTCGAAGAGCGCGTCGCGGAGCGTCGATCCGGCGCGCGCGCGATCGGTGAGTGCGAGACGCGCGAGCGCGGCGACCCGGCGCAGGCCATGTCGCAGCGTGATCGCGAGATGGCGAGCGTACTGAAGCGCGCGCGCGCGAGCGACCTCGCCCGGGGTCGCACGCGCGAGAAAATGCGCGGCATAGCCGCGCGCCTCGAGCTCGGTCCGCTCGATCGACTCGACCGCGATGCCCTCGGCCGGCGAGAGCTCGCGCTGCCAGCCCTCGGCGCGCGCCGCCACCGGCGCCTGCTCCACGAGCGCGTGCAGTCCGCGTTCGCGCGCGGGCACGGCGAACCGCCCCGCTCCGGCGCCGGGCCGGAGCTCGACACCCATGCGTGTCGCGAGCGCGGCGCGCAGGCGCTCGGCGGTCGCCTCGGGGGCCGCCAGAAACTTCTCGTAGCGCACCGGCAGCACCCGCTCGGGATGGCGGCGCGCAAAGGCGTCGTACGTCCGCACGTAGCGGACCCAGAGCGCCGCGCAGTGCACGGGATCTCCCCGGCCCATGGGATGCCCCGGGTCGTAGCTGCTCTCGGTGTGGATCAGCGAGCTCACGACCGCGCGCCCGTCGCGCTCGACGTGCACGAAGAGGGCCTCCGGGAACGTCTCGATCAGCTGCTCGGCGACGAAGAGCGCGGCCGAGTTCTTGATCACCACCAGGCGCGGCTCGCGGCCGCGCCGCGCCGCGTGCGCCGCGGCCAGCGCCTCGACGAGCGCGCGCGCGCTGCCGCCCGCTCGGTCGCGCGCGATCGCCGCGAGCGTCTCGTCGTCGAGCTCGAGATTCGCGATCTGGCGGTCGAGGCGCAGCAGGCGCAGCGTGGCGTCAGCGTCCATGCCGAGCAGGCGCGCCTCGCCGGCTCGCATCGCCGCGACTGGAACGTTCCACTCCGGTGTGACGAGAAGGTCGGTGGAGACCGCGTCGAGATGGCGGGCGAGCAGGGTCGAACCGGAGCGGGCCATGAAGATGAGGAACGCGATGCGCATCGGCTCGGTCCATTGTCGGGCACGGACCCGTCTGGAACAATCGACCGCTCGCGTCGGGGGGATCGGGCCGTGATCACGCGTCGGCGCTTCGTCGAGTCTCTGGTCGCCGGCGCGGCGTCGATCTCGCTCGCGAGCTGCGCGCTGCCGCGTCCGCCGCGTGCCGCGCCGGGCAAGCGCGACGGTCGCCCGAACTTCGTGGTGATCCTCGCCGACGATCTCGGGCGCGAATGTCTGGGCTCGTACGGCGGAACGTCGTACGCGACCCCCGGGCTCGACCGGCTCGCGAGCCAGGGCATGCGCTTCGAACGCTGCTTCGCCATGCCGATGTGCCATCCGTCGCGCACGACGCTCCTCACCGGCCGCTATCCGTTCCGCACGAACGCGCGCTGGGGGACCTTGCCCGAGTCGGAGATCACCTTCGGCCAGGTGCTCGAGCAGGCCGGCTACGCGACCGCCCTCTCGGGCAAGTGGCAGATGGCCGTGCTGAAGGACGACCCCGGCCACGTCGCGCGCAGCGGCTTCGCGACGAGCGCGTGCTGGGGCTGGCGCGAAGGCGAACGTTACTGGCAACCGGTGATCTGGGTGGACGGCGAGCTGCGACCCGACCTCGCCGCGCGCTACGGGCCCGACGTGCACACCGAGTTCCTGATCGACTTCATGTCCGCGCACCGCGAAGCGCCGTTCCTCGCCTTCTGGCCCGCGACCCTGCCTCACTTCTCGAGGGTCGGCGCGGACGCATCGCCCGGCGCGGCGCTCGCGAGCTACACGGAGATGGTCGAGGAGCTCGACTTCCAGGTGCGCCGGCTGGTCGACACGCTCGACCGCCTCGGGCTGGCGGAGGACACGCTCGTGCTCTTCACCGCCGACAACGGAACACCGGGACGTGTCGTCTCGAAGCTCGGCGAGCGCGAGATCCGCGGCGGGAAGTCCACGCTCACCGACGCGGGCACGCACGTCCCGCTGCTCGCGCGCTGGCCGGGCGTCGTTCCGGCAGGCTCGGTCTGCCCCGCGCTGGTCGACCTCTCGGACTTCCTTCCCACGCTCGCCGACCTCGCCCGCGCGCCGCTTCCGGAGGGCGTCGTGCTCGACGGCCGCAGCTTCGCGCCGCTGCTGCGCGGTCAGCCGGGCGCCGAACGCGCCTGGGTCCACGGCGCCTGGAGCGGGCAAGCCTATCTGCGCGGGGTGCGCTGGAAGCTCTACGCGAGCGGGGAGCTCTTCGACCTCGACGCCGATCCCGACGAGCAAGCGCCGCTGCTCGCACCCACCGACTCCCCCGAGTCCGCCGCCGCGCGAGCCGAGCTCGGAGCTGCCCTGACGCAGCTCATGGACAGCTCACCGAGCTGAGCTCGCGTCCGATTCACGGCGGCGGTAGGGATTCCGGCAAGCCGCGCGGCCGCCCGCGCGGCGGTTAGCGCAAGACTCACCCCTTGGGCGGCATCCGGATCGCGCCGTCGAGGCGGATCACCTCGCCGTTCAGCATGCCGTTCTCGATGATCGAGCGCGCGAGGTGCGCGTACTCGACCGGCCGGCCCAGCCGGCGCGGGAACGGGATGTTCGCGGCGAGCGCCTGCCGCGCGGCCTCGGGCAGCCCCGCGAGAAGCGGCGTGTCGAAGAGCCCCGGCGCGATCGTGACCACGCGGATGCCGAGCGAGGCCAGATCGCGCGCGACCGGCAAGGTCATGCCGACCACCGCGGCCTTCGAGGCCGCGTAGGCGACCTGGCCGATCTGTCCGTCGTAGGCCGCGACCGAGGCGGTGTTCACGATCACGCCGCGCTCGCCCTCGGCATCGGGGGCGTTCTTGCTCATCCGGTCCGCTTCGAAGCGGATCGCGTTGAAGGTGCCGACGACGTTCACCTCGAGCACCTTCATGAACGGCTCGAGCGGGTGCGGACCTTCCTTGGTGACCGTGCGCTGCGCCCAGCCGATGCCGGCGCAGTTCACCGCCATGCGGATCCCGCCGAGCTCCGCGACCGCGCGGTCGACCGCGGCCTCCACCTGATCCGCCTTCGTCACGTCGCAGGCGCAGAAGATCGTGCCGCGGCCGAGCTCGGCCGCGACCTTCTCGCCCGGCGAGCGCGGCAGGTCGAGGATCGCGACCCGTGCGCCCGCGGCGACGAGCTCGCGCGCGGTGGCGCCGCCGAGCCCCGAGGCTCCGCCCGTGACGAGCGCACCCGCGCCGTGGATCTGCACCGGCCTAGCTCTCCTGCTCGAGGTATGTGTAGCCGCTCATGCCCTGCTCGAAGCGGCGGCGGAGCAGCGCGGATTCCTCGAGCGTGAGCCGGCCCTCGCGCATCGCCGTCTCGGCGGCCATGCGCACCGACTCGGTGAGCGCGCGGCGGTCGTAGCCCAGGTACTGGACGACCTGCTCGACCGAATCGCCCTGCACCACCTGCTCGACCGTGTAGCCGCCGTCCTCGTAGATCTTCACGTGAACCGCGTCCGTGTCGCCGAAGAGGTTGTGCATCTCTCCGAGCGTCTCCTGATAGGCACCGACCAGGAAGACGCCGACGTAGTAGGGGCGGCCGTTGGGCGCGTGCAGCTCGAGCACGTTCTTCACGTCGCGCAGGTCGATGAACTGGTTGACCTTGCCGTCGGAGTCGCAGGTCAGGTCGGCGAAGGTGCCGCGCCTCGTCGGCGATTCGTCGAGGCGGTGGATCGGGACCACCGGGAAGAGCTGCTTCATCGCCCACGAGTCGGGCAGAGACTGGAAGACCGAGAAGTTCCCGTAGTACGTGTCGGCGAGCTGGCGCTCGAGGCGCTGCAGATCGTCCGGCACGTAGGTCATCTCGCGCACGATGCGCAGGATCTTCTCGCAGCACGCCCAGAAGAGCTCCTCCATCCGCGCGCGCGTCTGCAGGTCGAGGTAGCCGAGCGCGAACGCCGTGGTCGCCTCCTCCTTCAGCTGCAGCGCGTCGTTGTAGGACTCCTGGACGTTGCGGGTGGAGATCGAGCTCCAGACCTCGAAGAGCTGCTGGATCACCTTGGGGTCGTCCTCGCCCGGCTGCGCCGGCTGCGAGCTCGTGCGCACGCCGTCCACGCCCAGCACGTCGAAGATCAGCACCGACGCGTGCGAGACCAGCGCACGGCCGGCCTCGGTGACGATGTCGGGGTGCGGCACGCCCTTCTCGTCGCAGATGTCGCGGATCGCGCTCACCACGTCGTAGGCGTACTCCTGCGTCGTGTAGTTCATCGACGAGTGGAAGTTCGTCTGCGAGCCGTCGTAGTCGACGCCGAGCCCGCCGCCCACGTCGAGGAAGCGCATCGGCGCGCCCAGCGTGTGCAGCTCCGTGTACACGTGCGACGCCTCGCGGAAGGCGTCCTTGTGCGCCCGGATGGCCGTGACCTGCGAGCCGTTGTGGAAGTGGAGCATCTCGAGGCAGTCGAGCATGTCGTCGTGCCGCAGCCGGTTCACGACGCTCATCAGCTCCTCGGCCGAGAGCCCGAACTTCGAGCGGTCGCCGGACGACTCCGCCCACTTGCCCGCGCCCTTGCTCGCGAGGCGCGCGCGCACCCCGATGTGCGGCCGGATGCCCAGCTCGCGGCTGACCTTGATCAACGTGTCGAGCTCGTTCGGCCGGTCGATCACGATCACGACGTAGCGGCCGAGCCGCTGCGCCAGGAGCGCGAGCTCCATGTACGCGCGGTCCTTGTAGCCGTTGCAGATGATCAGCGCCTCGGGCGTGTCGAGCTTCGCGAGCCCGACCAGGAGCTCCGGCTTCGAGCCGACCTCGAGCCCCAGGTGATAGGGGCGGCCGAAGTTGACGAGCTCTTCCACGACCTGGCGCTGCTGGTTGACCTTGATCGGGTACACGCCGCGGTAGCGGCCCTTGTACTCGTACTCGCGGATCGCGCGCGCGAAGCACTCGGAGATGTGCCGGACGCGGCTCGCCAGGATGTCGGAGAAGCGGATCACGAGCGGCGTGCGCAGCCCGCGCCCGCGCAGCTCCTCGACCAGCGCGGGCAGGTTCACGTTCGCGGTGCCGGGCCCGTTCGGGTGGACGAGCACGTCGCCCGTCGGGCTAACGGAAAAGTACTCACCGCCCCAGTACGGAATTCCGTACAGCTCGGCTGCTTCGCGAACCGTCCAAGCGCGCATCGGCTACTCCTCGGCAGACGACCTCGGCAGACAACAGGCGCGACGCTCGCACCCACGGGGTGCGAGACGCGGCGCATGTTAACGCCCGTCGACCTACAGGTCGAGCAATTCCCCCGAAAACTTGCGGGTGCGGCGGGTGCAAGCGAAGCGCGATGCGCGCCAATCGGGTCGAGCCTGGAAGGCGCGTCCGACGAAATCGCGGCGCGGAGTCGGGTGGCGCGCGGCCCGACATCGGCCCGCGGGCCGATGTCCCGCGGGGGCGCGCCGGGACCCGTCACTCCAGCGCGAGCGAGAGCACTTCGCCGAGGCGCGCGATGGTGTGGTGGGGCTCGGCGCTCGCGCCCACGCCGCTGCCGGGGGGCGGCGCGCCCTCTTCGCGGAGCAGCGCGGTGGTCATGCCGAGCGCGCGCGCGCCGACGATGTCCTGCTCGGGCGAGTCGCCGACGAAGAGCACCGTCTCGGGCGCGCAGCCCGCCTTTGCGCACGCGTAGCGGTAGATGGCCGCGTCGGGCTTGCACGAGCGCGCCTCCTCGGAGCTCGTCCAATGGTGGAGCAGCTCCGAGAGGCCGGCGCGCGCGATCATCGGCTGCAGGTAGTCGTCGTCGATGTTGGAGACGACGGACACGTGCAGGCCGGAGGCGCGGAGCTCCGCGAGCGTCTCCACGCAATCGTCACGCAGCGCGAACTGCTCGGTGACGAGCCCCCGCTGGGTGTCGATCAGCCAGCGCACCCAGTCGGCGGGCGGCTCGACGCCGAGGGCGAGGGCGAAGCGGCGCCACGTCTCCTCGAACAGCTCGCGGTGCAGGTAGTAGGGCCGCTCCTGCACGGACAGGTAGGCGTCGCGCGTCGCGTCGCGATACGCCGCGCCGACGCGGCCGGGCTCGACCTTCACGCCGAGCCGGCCGACCGCGTCGAAGATGAGCCGGCCCGTGCCGCCGCCCACGTCGCGGTAGCTGAAGAGCGTCCCGCCGAAGTCGAAGAACACGGCGGCGACGCGGGGTCGGCGCGCAGGGCGCGCTGCGTCGGTGGTCACGAGCGCGAGTCTCCACAGCGCGCGCCTCCGTGTCAAAAGCGCCTGCGGTAGAATCGCCGGACATGTCGGGAAACGAATCGTTCGCGGTCGCGGTGATTGGAGGCGCAACTGCCGGCGCCGAGGCGGCGGACATCTTCGCCAAGCAGGGCTTCCTCACGGTCGTGTTCGAGCAGAACCGGCGGCCCTACGGGAAGGTGGAGGACGGCCTGCCGCGCTGGCACGTGGGGCTGCGCGCGAAGGAGTACGCGACGATCGACGCGAAGCTCGGCCAGGAGCACGTGCACTTCGTGCCCGGCACCAAGGTCGGGCGCGACGTCGGGCTGCGCGAGCTCGCGGAGACCTGGGGCTTCCACTGCGTGGTGCTCGCGAACGGCGCCTGGCGCGACCGGTTGCTCGCGGTGCCCGACGCCGAGAAGTGGGTCGGCAAGGGCCTCGTCTACCAGAACCCGTTCATCTACTGGTTCAACCACCGGCACGAGGCCGGCTACGCCGGCGCGCAGTACCAGGCGCTCGACGACACGATCGTGGTGGGTGGCGGGCTCGCGTCGATCGACGTCGTGAAGGCGATCAACCTGGAGCTCGCGCGCGGCGCGCTCGAGAAACGCGGCATCGACGCGGACCTCGAGGCGCTCGAGGTGAAGGGCATCCCCAAGGAGCTCGAGAAGCACGGCCTCACCTGGGCCGAGCTCGGCTTCAAGGGCGCGACGCTCTTCTACCGCCGGCGGCCCGAGGACATGCCGCTCGTCACGATGCCCGACGGCGCGGACGAGAAGGTGCGCGCCAAGATCGAGAAGACGCGCGCGAACATGCTGGAGAAGGCCACCTCGAAGTTCCTCTTCAACGTGCGCCCGCTGCGCGCGCCGCACTCGCTCTTGATCGAGAACGATCGCGTGGTCGGCATGCGCTTCGCCGTGACGCGCATGGAAGGCGGCAAGCTGGTGCAGACCGACGAGCTCGAGGACGTGCGCGGCTCGCAGGTGATCAGCTCGATCGGCAGCATCCCCGAGCCGATCGAAGGCGTGCCGATGAAGGGGGAGCTCTACGGCTACAGCGACTGGGACCTCGGCCGCCTGCCCGACTTCCCGACGCTCTTCGCGGCGGGGAACGTGGTCACGGGCAAGGGCAACATCGTCGACTCCCGCAAGCACGCGAAGTACGTCGGCCAGCACGTGCGCGACCACTACCTGTCGGTCGCGGAGGGGGTGCGCGGGCTCGAGCCGCTCTCCGGGGCCGCACGCGAGGCGCTCCTGAAGCGCGTGAAGGGGCGTCAGGACGAGGTCGCGTACCGCGACTACCCGGGCTGGATCAAGGCCGCGCGCCCGCCCGAGTTCGTCTGATGGCGATCCCCGCCTGATGGCCAACCGCCTCGCGAACGAGACCAGTGCCTACCTCCGGCAGCACGCGCACAACCCGGTCGACTGGTATCCGTGGGGCGACGAGGCCTGGGGGCGCGCGCGCGCCGAGGACAAGCCGGTGTTGGTCTCGATCGGCTACTCGTCCTGTCACTGGTGTCACGTGATGGAGCGCGAGTCGTTCGAGGACCCGAACGTGGGCCGGCTCATGAACGAGCACGTGATCGCGATCAAGGTCGACCGCGAGGAGCGCCCCGACGTCGACCAGATCTACATGGAAGCCGTGCAGCGCATGACCGGCTCGGGCGGCTGGCCGCTCAACATGTTCTGCATGCCCGACGGCCGGCCGTTCATGGGCGGCACGTACTTCCCGCCGCGCCGCATGCACAACCGGCCGAGCTTCGCCGAGGTGGTGCTCGCCGTCTCGCGGCTCTGGACCACGCAACGCGACGACGTCCAGAAGGCCGCGCAGGAGGTGCTCGCGTCGCTGAACGCCCGACCCGACGTGACCTCGCCCGACCCGCTCGGGCGCGAGTCCCTCTCGGTGCTCGTGCGCCAGCTCATGGCGCGCGCCGACCGGCGCCACGGCGGATTCGGCGCGGCGCCGAAGTTCCCGACCGCGACCAACCTCGAGGCCGTCCTCGCCGCGACACAGCTCGGCGTCGCACGCGGCGACGCGCTCGAGCACCTGGTCTTCTCGCTCGAGAAGATGGCGCGCGGCGGCATCTTCGATCAGCTCGGCGGCGGCTTCCACCGCTACTCGACCGACGAGCGCTGGCTGGTGCCGCACTTCGAGAAGATGCTCTACGACAACGGCCAGCTCCTGCGCGTCTACGCCGAGGCGTACCGGCAGACCGCGAACGAGAACCTGCGCTGGCCCGTCGAGGAGACCGTCGTCTGGCTGGAGCGCGAGATGCGCGACCCCGCGGGCGGCTTCTTCGCGAGCCAGGACGCCGACAGCGAGGGCGAAGAGGGGCGCTTCTTCGTCTGGAGCCCCGACGAGATCGCGGCAGTGCTCGGCCCCGAGCTCGGGCGCGAGCTCGCCGACGCGTACGGCGTGGAGGCGGGCGGGAACTTCGAGCACACCGGGAAGAGCGTGCTCGCGCACGGGCTGGCCGGCGAGCGCTCCAGGTACGCGGACGCGCGCAGCCAGCTCATGGCCGCGCGCATCGAGCGCGCGGCACCGGCGACCGACCGCAAGAACGTCCTGTCGTGGATCGGCTACGCGATCTCGGGCCTCGCGCTCGCCGGCTCGACCTTCGACCGCCCCGACTGGCTGGCCGGCGCGGCGCGCGCGGCGGAGTTCGCGCTGACGCGAATGTCCGACGGCGGCCGCGCGCTTCGCCGCGTGTACGAGGACGGCCAGGCGAAGATCCCCGCGTTCCTCGACGACCACGCCGCGCTGATCCTCGCGCTGCTCGACCTGCAGCGCGCCGACGGCGACGCGCGCTGGGTCGAGGCCGCGCTCGTGATCGCGGACGAGCTGCGCGCGCGCTTCTACGATCCGAAGAGCCGCGAGCTCTTCTTCACCTCCGCCAGCGACGCGACCTTGGTGCTCCGGCCCACCAGCGACGGCGATGGCGCCACACCCGCGGGCGCGGGCCTCGCGGTGCTCGCGCTGCTGCGCCTGGTCGAGCTGACCGGCCGCGCGGATCTCCGCGACGTCGCCGAGGCGGTGCTCGAGCGCGAGGGACCGGTGGCCTCGCGCGCGCCGCTCTACCTGCCGACCTTGACCCGCGCCGCGGCGTTGCACGAGACGGGACTCGGCATCGCGCTCGTGCTGGGCACGCCGGGCGACCCAGGCACGGAGGCGCTCGCCGCGCGTGCCCGACAGGTCCTCGGCCCGGAAGACGCGGTGGTGATCGTCCCTCCCGGCGCACCGCCCGCGTGGCTCTCGGCCGAGCTCCTCGAAGGCCGCAGCCAGCGCGGCGGCGTGCCCACCGCATATCTGTGTCGCGGCCAGGTGTGCGGCCTGCCGGCGACGAAGCCCGATGAGGTCCGTCCGCCGGGACGAGGCTGAGACATGGCACGGCATCCCGTGCTCGTGTTCATCGCGATCGCCTTCGGATCGAGCTGGAGCCTCGAGCTCGCCGGCCGCGCGCTCGACGGCGCGGCGGGCGAATCGCTGCGCCTCGCGGCGAAGTTCGGTCCCTCGCTCGCGGGGCTCGCCGCGGCCTGGCTCTGCGGGGGCCGCGCGGACCTTCGCGCGCTGCTGTCGCAGCTGCTGCGCTGGCGCGTCGGCGCGGCCTGGTACGCCGTCGCGCTGCTCGGCCCGCTCGCGCTCTGGCTGGTCGCCGCGGGCGCTTACATCACGGCGGCGCGGAGCTACGTGACCTTCGATCTCGCGGGCTTCGCGCTCTTCGTTCCCCTGGTCGCGAAGCACTTCGCGCTGGGCGGCGGGCTGGGCGAAGAGCTGGGCTGGCGCGGCTTCCTGCAGTCCGCGCTCGAGCGCGGCCGGAGCGTCACCGGCGCGAGCGTCATGGTCGGCGTGATCTGGGGGCTCTGGCACGCTCCGGTGTTCCTGCTTCCGACGCAGGGCCGGACCGGCGGCGCCGCGAGCCTCGCGCTCTTCACCGTGCTCTGCGTCGCGTACTCGCTGATCTTCGCGCGCGTTCTCCACGGCGCGCGCGGCAGCCTCTTGATCGTGGCCCTTCTGCACGCCGCGACGAACGCCGCGGAGAAGGCCGTGAAGAACGGATTTCCCGAGCTACGCGACGTCTCGGCCGTGACGTTCGTCTACGGCGGACTCGTGCTCGCGCTGGCCGTCGCGGCCGTCGTCGTAAGGGACTCCACCGAGCCGCGCTCGTGGGGCGATTCGCCTCAACCAGAGTCGCGAGCGGCCCATCCGAGGCGCTGATCCGTGGCACCCTACGTGCACTCTCGATCCGCCTCGAGGAGTCGGCCCTGAAAATCCAGCACTTCTTCGACGAGCACACGTGGACCGTGTCCTACGTCGTTCACGACGGCCGGGTGGGCGTCGTGATCGATCCGGTCCGCGACTTCGACCCCAAGAGCGCGCGGACATCCTGGGCGTCCTCCGAGAAGGTGGCCGCCTACATCGATCGCGAGAAGCTCGCGATCCCATACGTGATCGACACGCACGCGCACGCCGACCACATGACCGGTCTGCCCTTCTTCAAGGCGCGCTACGGCGCAAAGACCGTGACGGGCGCGCGCGTCGGCGAGGTGCAGCGCGCATTTCGCGACATCTACAACCTCGATCGCGAGTTCCCGGTCGACGGCCGGCAGTTCGACGTCCTGGTCGACGAAGGAAAACGGCTCGGCTTCGGCACCCTCGAGGTCGAGGCCCTCAACACGCCCGGACACACGCCCGCGCACATGTCCTGGAGGATCGGCGACGCGGTGTTCGTCGGCGACACGCTCTTCATGCCGGACTACGGCTCGGCGCGCTGCGACTTCCCCGGCGGGTCGGCCGCGGTGCTCTACGACTCGATCCAGCGCCTGTATGCGATGCCGGGCGAGACGCGCCTCTTCATGTGCCACGACTACATGCCCGGAGGCCGGCCGCTCGCCTTCGAGACGACGGTCTCCGAGCAGAAGCGCAAGAACATCCAGATCAGCGAGCGCACGACGAAGGCGGCCTACGTCGCCATGCGCAACCAGCGCGACGCCGGCCTCGAGTCGCCCGCGCTGATCCTGCCGTCGATCCAGGTCAACATCCGCGCCGGAGAGCTGCCGGAGCCCGAGACGAACGGCACCGCGTACCTCAAGATCCCGCTGAACGTGTTGGGAGGGCGATGACCGTGGCTTTCAAGGAGATCTCCGTCGAGGAGGCCCAGCGACGACGCGACGAGTTCCACGCGATCGACGTCCGCGCGGACCACGAGTTCCGCGGCCCGCTGGGCCGCGTGCGAGACGCCAGGCTGGTGCCGCTGCCCGAGCTCGAGGCGCGCGTGAAGGAGCTGCCGCGGGACCGCCCGCTGCTTCTGATCTGCCGCTCGGGCGTCCGCTCCGGGAAGGCGTGCGAGGCGCTTGACGCGCTCGGCGTCGGCTCCACCGTCAACCTCACCGGCGGAATGATCGCGTGGAATCGCGCGCGGCTGCCGGTGGAGCACGTGCAGCCCGGCTCGCTCGCGGAGGTTCTCGATCTGGTGGTCCGCTGGGTCGCGCAGGTCACCGCCCAGGCGCCGGACGCGGTGCGCGAGACGTTTCGCGGTCAGCTCGACGCGCTCGGCTCGTCCGCGAGCGATCCGACGCGAGCGGCGCTCGCGCGTGTGCTCGATTCGGTCGAGCGCTCGCTCAGCGAGAAGGGCGCGCCCCCGGACCTGGATCTCTCGCTCGTGACCTTCCGGCGCTGGCTCGCGGCGGGCTGAGCCGCGGCGATGGCGGCGCTCGGCTTCGCGCTCAGCGTTCTAGTCGGAGTCTCGCTCGGCTTCTTCGGGGGCGGGGGCTCGATCCTCACGGTGCCGCTGCTCGTGTACGTCTTCGCGCTCGATCCGAAGGAGGCGATCGCGAGCTCGCTGCTCATCGTCGGCGCGGCCAGCATTTCCGGCGCCATCCAACACTGGCGCGCGGGCAACGTCGAGCTCCGCACGGCGCTGACCTTCGGCGCTGCGGGGATGGCGGGCGCGCACCTCGGCGGTCGCGCCGGCACCTACCTCGACGGGACGCTTCTGCTCCTGCTCTTCGCCGCGATGATGATCATCACCGCGCTGGCGATGTGGCGCGGCCGGCGCGTCCCGAAGGCCGCGGTCGTGGGCAAGCGATCGCTGCGCCCGCTGCTCGCGCAGGGCTTCGGCGTGGGGCTCTTCACCGGGCTCGTGGGCGCGGGCGGCGGCTTCCTGATCGTTCCCGCGCTCGCGCTCTGGGCAGGGCTGCCGTTGCCCGCCGCGGTGGGCACCTCGCTCGTCGTCATCGTGCTCAACACGCTCGCCGGCTTCTCGGGCTATGCCGGCCACGTGCGGCTCGACTACGCGCTCGTCGCGGGGGTCGCTACGTGCGCGATCGCGGGCTCGTTCGTCGGGACGTATCTCGCGCACCGGGTCAACCCGACGTCGCTGCGCCGCGCCTTCGCGGGCTTCGTGCTGGCGATGGCGACGGTCATCCTCGTTCGCGAAGTCGACGCCTGGCTCGGCACCGCCCGCGCGGCGCTGCCGACTTCGGTTCCGCAGCTGATCTTCGCGCTGGTCGTGCTGGCGATCGGAGTCGCCACGGGTCGCGTCTATCGCAAGTCCGCGACGGATCCGCTGCCCGACAGCGCATTCGAACAGGGAGCAGGCATATGACAGAGACGACGTTCACGCCGCTGGCCGGCCTCGTCGGCGGCGCGCTGATCGGGCTCGCCAGCGTCGCCCTGCTTCTCACCGAGGGAAAGATCGCGGGCATCAGCGGGATCCTCGGCCGGAGCTTCTTCCCGGCGAAGGGCGATCTCGACTGGCGTCTCGCGTTTCTCGCCGGGCTGCCACTCGGCGCCTGGCTCGCGACGCGCGCGACCTCCGACGCGCTCGGCTTCGCGATCACCGACGACGCGCTGCAGCTGATCGCGGGCGGGTTCCTGGTCGGGATCGGCACGCAGATCGGGAACGGCTGCACGAGCGGGCACGGCGTGTGCGGGATGGCGCGCGGCTCGAAGCGCTCGATCCTGGCGACGCTCACGTTCATGGCCACCGGAGCCGCCACCGTCTACGTGATGCGCCACGTCCTGGGAGGCGCGTGATGCACGCCATCGTCTCGGGCCTCTGCGGAGTGGTCTTCGGCGCGGGCCTCGCGGTCTCGGGAATGACGAACCCGGCCAAGGTGCTCGCGTTTCTCGACGTGTTCGGGCGCTG
>Ga0210377_10000654_pt1 | contig 32930 bp, 31 predicted proteins | sample PLM4_65_b1redo_FD_155480 | JGI IMG/M metagenome (GOLD analysis project Ga0210377, IMG submission 155480) | Groundwater sediment microbial communities from an aquifer in East River, Colorado, USA - PLM4_65_b1 redo | ecosystem: Environmental > Terrestrial > Soil > Riparian zone | place: USA: East... | reverse complement strand
GGCGCGTGCAGGTGCGCCGGTATTTCGAGCTGCCCGAGGACGTGCTCTCGGATCCGGACGAGCTCCGCGTCTGGGCGCAAGAGTCGATTCGCGTGGCGGCGCGGCCGAGACGCGTCTCGGCCCGAACGATCGACGGCTAGAGGAGGACGAAGGCATGTGTCGCAGCATCAAGACGCTTTTCAACTTCGAGCCGCCCGTGACGGACGAAGAGATCCGCGCGGCGTCGCTCCAGTTCGTTCGCAAGCTCTCCGGCTTCACGAAGCCGTCGAAGGCGAACGAGCCCGCGTTCCAGCTCGCGGTCGAGCGCACGGCCGAGGTCGCGCGCGAGCTGCTCGCCTCGCTCAGCACCAGCGCGCCTGCGCGCGACCGCGCCGTCGAGGCCGAGCGCGCCCGCGCGCGCGGCGCCGCGCGCTTCGGCGGCTAGCAGGCGATGCCGGTGCGCACGGGGGGCTGCCGCTGCGGTCGCCTCCGATACGAAGTGACGGGCGAGCTCGGTTTCACGTTCAACTGTCACTGCCGTTTCTGCCGGCAGATACACGGCTCGGCGTTCACGACCGTCGCGATCGTCCCGCGCGCGGCGTTTCGCTGGTCGGCCTCGTCGAGCGAGCCTGCTGTTTTCGTCACGCCGCGGGGCTCGGTCCGCCACTTCTGCGGCAGGTGTGCGTCTCCGGTCTGCAATCACCCGCGCGAGCCGGAGCTGCTCTGCCTCGTCGTCGCGAGCCTCGACGACGAGATCGACGTCGCGCCGTGGGCGCACCTGAACACGGAGTCGAAGGCGCCGTGGTTCGAGATCGCGGACGCGCTCCCGCAGTTCGCGGCGTTCCCGACCTCGGAGGAGATCGAAGGACTGGTACGCCGAAACCGCCGCAGAGCCGCGCGATGAGCACGAACACGGCCGGCTGCTTCTTCTGCGACAAGCACCTGGGACGGATCGATGTCCGCGGCGGCGCGATGTACGAGGACGAGTGGGTGTACGCGAGCCACGGGGTCATTCCCGAGGGCAAGTCGCGGACGTATCTCGGCACGCTCTTTGTCGAGCCGAAGCGCCACGTTCCCGGCATCGCGGAGCTCAGTGATCTCGAGGCGAAGCAGATCGGGATGCTCTCGTCGCACCTCGCCCGCGCACTGAAGCAGAGCGAGAGAAGCGGAGCACGTGTACGTCTTCGTCCTGGGCCACCACGTCGAACACCTTCACGTGTGGCTCGTACCTCGCTATTCCGCGACGCCGCCCGAGTACTGGGCCATGCGCCTCGCCCAGTGGCCCGACGCACCGAAGGGAGATACGGCGCAGATCGCGGCGCTCTGCGCGCTCGTTCGCGCACATCTTGCGTGGTAGTCTCGCGGCCAATCACCGGGAGGTCACCGTGAACACCGTGTCGCGCTCGATGTGCTCCTTCGTGCTGTCGTCCTTCGCGATCGCTTGGCTCTGTGCGGCTCCGCTGTCGGTTTCCGGCGCGCAGGAGCCGGCGTGGGTGAGCTTCCAGTCGACCGACGCGAAGTTCGCGGTGGAGCTGCCGACGAACCCCACGGCATCGACGCCGACGACCAAGTCGTTCATCGGCGACGTGACGAGCCATCTCTTCACGTCGTGGGAGGGCAATGCGAAGTTCACGGTCGACTATTCGCAGATCCCACGCTTCGCGCTCGAGTTCGCCGGCGCCGACACGATCTACGACCACGCGCGCGGCGCGCTGCTCAAGCAGACCTGGAGCAAGCCGATCTCGTTCGTGGACGTGACGGTGAATGGACAGAAGGGCAAGCAGCTCGTGTACGACACTCCGCCGGTGCCGGGAAAGCCCGAGCTCTACGGCGCCGCGAACTTCTTCCTCGTGAGTGATCGGCTCTATGTCGCGGACGTAACGGTTCCCGCGGGCGCGTCGGAGGCCGACGCGAACCGCTTTCTCGCCAGCATCCGCTTCGAGTAGGGGCGGATGGAACGCGACGTCGCATTGCTCACGGGCGGGAACTCGGGCATCGGTTTCGAGGCGGCGCGGAGCCTCGCGCGCGCGGGTTGGTGCGTCGTGATCGCGAGCCGGAACCGCGCGGCCTCGGCGGAGGCGGTGCGGCGGCTCGAGCGCGAGAGCGGGGCCGGCTGCGCGGAGGAGCTCGGCGTAGATCTCGCGTCGCCCGCGTCGGTGCGCGCGCTCGCGAAGGAGATCGTGTCGCGCGGCCTCTCGCTCCGGGCGCTGGTCTGCAACGCCGGACTACAGGTGAACCGCGGCCTGCAGCGCACGGCCGACGGCTTCGAGCTGACGTTCGCCGCGAACCATCTCGGCCACTTCCTGCTCGTGAATCTGCTGCTCGAACGGCTCTCGGCCGGCGCGCGGATCGTGGTCGTATCCTCCGGCGTGCACGACCCGACGCAGCGCACCGGCATGCCGAAGGCGGCGGTGGGCGATCTCGACGTGCTCGCGACGACCGGCGGCCCCGATCCCGAGCGCTTCGACGGTCGGCTCGCGTATGTGAACAGCAAGCTCTGCAACCTGTGGTTCGCGTACGAGCTCGACCGACGCCTTTCGGTGTGGGCGTCCGCGTCGGGCGCGACGCGAATCACGGTGAATGGCTGGGAGCCGGGGCTCGTGCCGGGATCCGGGCTCGCGCGCGAGTACCCGGCCGCGGCTCGGCTGGTCTGGAACTGGGTACTCCCCGGCGTCACGCGCGCGCTGCATCCGTTCCTTCCCGGACTGAGCACGCTCGGATTGTCGGGCCCAGCGCTCGCGCGGATGGTGCTCGACCCCGCGCTCGAGGGCGTTTCGGGCAAGTACTTCCCTTCGGCCGCGCGCTGGCGCGAGGCGCCGTCATCGCGCGACTCGTACGACACCGACCGCGCCCGGGCGCTCTGGATCGCGAGCGCACGCATGACCGGCCTGTCGCCGCAGGAGTCGCCGCTCGGCCGCTAGCGAGACTCAGCCCTTCCGTCGCTCTCGCGTGTAGCCCTCGAGGTAGGAGGGCAGGGGGATGTCGGCGGGCAGCATCGGGTCGCGCTCGGCCGGGCCGTAGCTCGTGCGAATCGGCAAGATCCCCGCCCAACAACCCTGGATCATGTCCTCCTCGTCGTCGATCACGCCGAGCGCACGGATCTTCGCGGAGCCCTCCGAGATTCGGAGCTTCACGACGAGCGTTTGCTTGAACTCATCCGCGTTCGGCCAGCGCACGTCCTTCCAACGGCCGGGGATCGTGTGCTCGATCACGAGCCGCAGTGCCTCCTGCTTCTCGCCCGGGTCGGCGACCTCTCCGACCTGGCCGTAGATGATCACGCAGCGGTAGTTCACCGAGTGGTGGAACGCGGAGCGCGCGAGCACGAGCGCGTCGGCGTGCGTCACCGACACGCAGGTGTCGTGGCCGGGTACGAGCAGGGCGTTCAGCATGCGATTCGCGCGCGCGCCGTGGAGGTAGAGCCACTCCCCGCCGCGCGCGTACACCGTGGGTATCACGTTCGGCTGGCCGTCGTGCGTGAAGGCGACGTGACACAGGAACCCCTCGTCGAGGATCGCGTTCACGACCTCGCGGTCGTAGCTGCCGCGCTGGGCGCGCCGCTTCAATCGGGTTCGTGAAGTCAGCGCGAGCTCGGCCATGGTTGACGTCTCCGGTCCCGATTGGCTAGTTTGTTACAGAACAACAAAGGTTCTGTATTGGCACATCATATCACGGGCACGACGGCTGTCGAGATCGCCGCCAGCGTCGAGGCCGCCCTGCGCGGGGGCGGGCTCGGGGCGGGCGAGCGCCTGCCCACGGTTCGCGAGCTGGCGTCGCGACTGCGTGTCAGCCCTACGACGGTCGCGGCGGCGTATCGCACGCTGCGGCTCCGCGGGCTCGTCGTCGCGCAAGGACGGCGTGGATCCGCAATCAGCCATCACCCGCCGATCGGCCAGGCGCGCGCGGCTGCGATCGTGCCGGCGCATGCGCTCGATCTCGCCAGCGGCAATCCCGACGCGGCGCTCCTGCCAAAGCTCGGCCGCGCGCTGCGAAGGATCGACGCGAGCCCCGTGCTCTACGGCGCCGAGCTCTGTGATCCCGAGCTCATGCGGCTGGCGCGCCGCGCGCTCGCGGCCGATGGCATCGCGGCGGACTCGCTCACCGTCGTGAGCGGCGCCCTCGACGGGATCGAGCGCGCGCTCGGCGCGTGGCTTCGTCCGGGAGATCGCGTCGCCGTCGAGGACCCCGGCTTCCCGTCCGTCTTTCACCTGCTCTCCGCGCTCGGACTCGTGCCGGTGCCCGTCGAGGTCGACGACGCGGGGCCGGTACCGAAGGCGGCCGAGCGCGCGCTGCGTTCCGGGGTCGAGGCATTCGTGATCACCACCCGCGCGCAGAACCCCTTCGGTTCCGCGCTGGACGAAAAGCGCGTGCGCGAGCTCCGCGCGCTGCTGCGGCAGCACCCGGATGTGCTCGTGCTCGAGGACGATCACGGCGGAAGCGTCGCCGGCGCACCGGCGCGCACGCTCTGCAGCGGCGGCGTGGAACGCTGGGCGGTCGTGCGCTCCGTCTCGAAGTCGCTCGGCCCGGACCTTCGGCTCGCGTTTCTCGCCGGCGACGAGGCCACCATCGCGCGCGTCGAGGGGCGGCTCGCGCTCGGCATCCGCTGGGTCAGTCACCTGCTCCAAAGAACAGTCGCGGCGCTGCTGGCCGATCGGGAGGTCGGTCGCGGCCTGCGGGCCGCGGAGCGCACCTACACCGAACGGCGACGCGCACTGCTCGAGGCGCTCGCGGCGCGCGGCGTGGCGGCCTTCGGCCGCTCCGGGATGAACGTCTGGGTGCCGGTGCCGGACGAGGACTCCGCGGCCGCTGCGCTGCTCGATGCCGGCTTCGCGGTGTCGACGGGAGCGCGTTACCGCATTCGCAGCTCGCCAGCGCTCCGGATCACGACGGCGACGTTAGACGTTGACGACGCGGCCCGCGTCGCGGAGGCAGTCGCGCTCGCGCTGCGGCCCGCGCGCCGCAGTCTCTCGGCCTAGCCCCTACAGGAGCTTCCCGCGGTAGACTGGCGTCGCCGGGCCGGTCATGCGCAGGGTGTAGTCGGGTCCGATCTCGATGCGCAGCTTTCCGCCCGGCATGTGGACGTCGACCTTGCGATCGACGAGCCCGAGGCGATGCGCTGCGGCAGCGACGGCGCAGCTCGACGAGCCGGAGGCGCGAGTTTCCCCCGCGCCGCGCTCCCAGACGAGCATGTCGATCGCCGAGCGCGAGCGCACGCGCGCGAGCTGCACGTTCGTGCGGTTGGGAAAGAAGGGATGCGTCTCGAGCTGCGGACCCAGGCTGCGCAGCATCTCGGGGTGGAGCTCGGAGACGAAGCGCACACAGTGCGGATTGCCGACCGAGACACAGGTGACCCGCAGATCGACCGAGCCCACGCGCAGCGGCTCGTCGACGACGTCACGCGGCGGGCCGAGCACGGGGATCTCCGCGCTCGCGAACGTCGCCCGACCCATGTCGACGCGGATCTGCCGCACCTCGCCGCGCGTCACCGCGAGGCGCGCGACGACCGGTCCACCGAGCGTCGCGATCGCGAGCTCCCGCCGCTTCACGTAGCCGAAGTCCCAGAGGAAGCGCGCGAAGATGCGCACGCCATTCCCGCTCTTCTCGGCCTCGGAGCCGTCGGGGTTCCAGATGCGCAAGACGAGCTCGCCGCGGTGCGGGCGGTGGAGCGCGAGGATCCCGTCACTCCCGATTCCAGAGTGCCGGTCACAGAGCGCGCGGACACGCTCCGGTGTCAGCTTGGGCCGCTGCAGGTCCCCGTCGACGACCAGGTAGTCATTGCCGAGCGCGTGGTATTTCGCGAACTCGCCGCGCTTCAACGCCCCAAGTCGAGCCACGACACGATTCTATGTCAGCGGTTGCTGTTGTGTCAGGCAGTGAACCGCGCCGAGGCCGCGCACGAGCGCGCGAGACGGGACGCCGACGACCTCTCTCCCCGGAAAGAGCGGCCGGAGCACGCCCAGCGCGCGCTCGTCCGTGGCTCCGCCGAAGACGGGCACGAGCACCGCGGAATTCGCGACGTAGAAGTTCGCGTAGCTGGCGGGCAGCCGGTCCTCGCCCAGGAGCACCGGCGGCGGCATCGGCAGGTCGATCACCTCGAGCGCGCGGCCGGCCGCGTCGCGCGCCGCGCGCAAGCGCGCGGCGCAGTCCTCGAGCGGCGCGTGGTTGGGGTCGCGCGGGTCGGGCTCGCGCGCGCAGACCACACGGCCCGGAGACGTGAAGCGCGCGATGTCGTCGATGTGACCGTCGGTGTCGTCGCCCTCGATCCCGTCGCCGAGCCAGATCGTCACGCGCACGCCCAGAAGCTCGAGCGCGAGCGCCTCGATCGCGGACTTCTCGATCCCCGGGTTGCGCTTGGGGTCGAGCAGCGTCGGCTCGGTCGCGAGCAGCGTGCCCTCGCCATCGACCTCGATCGCGCCGCCCTCGAGCACGATCCCCGGCCGCTCGCAGGCGACACCGGCGAGCGCCGCAACCTGCGCGGCGACGGCGTCGTCGAGGTCCCAGGGCGGGTACTTCCCGCCCCAGGCATTGAACGTCCAGTCCAGCGCCACGAGCCCTGCGGCGCCGCGCGCGAATGTCGGCCCGATGTCGCGCATCCAGACGTCGTCGGTCCGGATCACCTGCAGCCGGACGGCCCCGTCGCGAACGAGCGCGCCGAGCCGCGCAGCGATCGCCGCGTGGTGCGCCGCGTTCTGGACGACGAGCTCCACGCGTTCGAAGCGCGCGAGCGTTCGCACGAGAACTTCGAATTCGTGCTCCGCCGCCTCGAGACAGCCCGGCCACGTTGTGACCGCGTGCGGCCACGCCAGCCAGGTCGCGGCATGCGGCTCCCATTCGGCGGGCATGCGCAGCCGCTCTCTCATGCTAGCGGCGGAAGCGCGCGAGCAGGTCGCCGTACGCGTCGATGCGGCGGTCGCGCAGGAACGGCCAGCCGCGCCGCTGGCTCTCGATGCGCGCGAGATCGATCTCTGTCACCAGCACCTGCTCGTCCGAGTCATTCGCCTGTGCCAGCAATCGGCCCTGTGGATCCGCGACGAAGGAGCTGCCCCAGAAACGCAGCGCGCCCTCCCGGCCCACGCGGTTCGCCGCGCAGACGAAGAGGCCGTTCGCGATCGCGTGCCCGCGCTGCACCACGAGCCAGGACTCGCGCATGGCCGCGTTCTCCGCGTCCGTCTCGCCGTCAAGGGCGCCGATCGCGGTCGGGTAGAAGAGCAGCTCCGCGCCGTCGAGCGCCAGCAAGCGCGCGGCTTCGGGAAACCACTGGTCCCAGCAGATCAGAACACCGATCCGACCCACGGAAGTGTCGACACAGTGAAAGCCGAGATCCCCGGGAGTGAAATAGAACTTCTCGTAGAAGAGGGGATCGTCGGGGATGTGCATCTTCCGGTAGAGGCCGAGCTGTGTGCCGTCGCGCTCGATCACGACCGCGGAGTTGTGATAGAGGCCCGCCGCGCGGCGCTCGAAGAGCGGCACGACGAGCACGACGCCGCAGTCGGCGGCGAGCTTCGACATGCGCTCCGTCGTCGGACCGGGGATCGACTCGGCCAGATCGAAGAGGCCCGCGTCCTCGCGCTGGCAGAAGTACGGCGTGCGGAAGAGCTCCTGCAGACAGACCAGCTCGGCGCCGCGCGAGGCCGCGTCGCGCACGGCCGCCTCGGCGCGCGCGAGGTTGCGGTCGAGGTCGTCGCCGACCGCTTGCTGGACGAGGCCGATGCGCCGGACCCTGCTCACGCCTTCTTCCGTGCCGCCTTCTTGGCGGGCGCTTTCTTCGCCGCCGCCTTCTTGCGGCGATTGGCTTTCGGCGCGGCCTTCACGGCTTTGGCCGGCGCCGGCGTCGCAGCGTCCGCAGCGGGTTCGCCCTCGGCGGCGGCCGCCGCGGCCTTCCCGCGCGGCACGCGCGGCGCGAACTCGAAGCCGTGCCGCCCGTTCTCTTTCAGGAAGAGCATTGCGGAGAACGGTCGGCCGAAGCGCGAGGTGAAGTCGGTGAGCAGGTCGGTCTTCTTCTCGGGTCCGAGGATCTTCAGCGCCTCATCGCGAGTGATCTCGCGCTTGCAGACGGTGCGGGGAACCAGGAATCCGCAGGGCTTGTCCTCGTCGGGCACCTTGTAGCGCTTGCGGCGCTTGCCGTCCTCGGTGTGCGCGGCTTCGTAGTCGCGCGCTCTTACCTCGTTCTCGGCTTGCTTGGCGATGCCCGCCTGGCACTGGAAGTGAGTCGGTGTCTCGACCACCTGACTTCCGCAGCCCATCGGACACGGTCCGAGCGGCTCTTCGTCGATCTCGTACTCGGGTGACTCAGCTACGCGCTCGCTCGCGCTGCCCGCGACGGGGTGAAGCACGACTACGCCGTCTTCGAGCGTGAGCCGCGCGCTGTAGGTGCGGCCATCGCGCGCGGCGAAGCCCTCGATCTCTTCGGTCTCGCCCTTCTCGAGCAAGGTGCGCACCGTCTGGTGATCCATGTAGCGCCCCGACTTGTCCTTCCAGATGCGCAGCGTGCAGTCGTCGTCGTCGCTCACGCCCGGAACCTCGAGGCAGCGATAGAACCACGAGCGCTCGAAGACGGGCCGCGAGCACAGCGGGCAGCTGCCGAGCGGCATCTCGTCGGGGTAGAGGTCCTCGTACTGGAAGTTCTTGGCGATGTCGGTGATCTGGCGCGTGTACTCGACGATCTCGTCCATGAACTGCTCGGCGCGCATCGCGCCGTGCTCGACCTGGCGCAAGTCGTACTCGAGCTCGCCGGTGAGTGCGGGCGAGGCGAGCCGGTCGATGTGGATGCGCCGCAGCACGTCGACGAGCCGGATGCCCTTCACCGTCGGCCGCAGCGACTTGCCCGCGCGCACCAGGTAGCTCTTGGCGATCAGGTTCTCGATCACGTCCGCGCGCGTGGCCGGCGTGCCGATGCCCTTCTCGGAAATCGCGCGCGCGATATCCTCGTCCTCGATGTCCTTCCCCGCCGACTCCATCAGCGACAGCAGGCGCGCTTCGGTGATCCGGGCCGGCGGCTTCGTGCGCTCCGCGACGAGCTCGACGCCGAGCGCCTGCACGCCGACGCCGCCGGCCTCCGTCGAGCCGGGCACGAGCGGCGGCAGCGCCTGTTCTTCCTGCTCGACCTGGCCGAGCACCGCGCGCCAGCCGGGCTCGTCGAGCGTGCGCGAGCGCGAGCGGAACTTCTGACCCGCGACCTCCGTCACGCGCTCGACGCGGTTCCAGACCGCGGCCTCGTAGAAGTTCGCGAGGAAGCGGCGCGCGACCAGGTCGAAGAGCCGCTCGTCGTCGCCTGAGAGATTCGCGTCGGGGATCTTTCCGGTCGGGATGATCGCGAAGTGATCGGAGACCTTCGCGTCGTCGAAGGTGCGCTCGACATTCTCGAGGCCTTGCTCGCGCAGGTGTCCCGCCTCGGCCTGGAACGGCCCGGCCTCGGAGAACGAGCGCACCACTTCGTCGACCGTTGCGCGGTAGTCGTTGGGCAGGCAGCGCGAATCGGTGCGCGGGTAGGTGAGCAGCTTGTGCGCTTCGTAGCAGCGCTGCGCGGCATTCAGCGTGCGGCGCGCCGACCAGCCGAAGCGTCGGTTGCCCTCGCGCTGCAGACTCGTCAGGTCGAAGAGCGGCGGCGCGGTCTCGCGACTCGGCTTGCGCGTCTCACCCGCCGCGGCCGGCTGGCCTGAAGTCTGCTCGACGAGCGCGTTCGCGCGCGCGTTCTCGAAGATCCGATCGTCGCGCTGCTCGCGCTCTTCGCCCTCGGGGGCGCTCCAGTCCGCGTCGAACCAGGTGCCGAGGTACTCGTGGTCTGTCGCCTGGAAGCGCGCTTGCAGCTGCCAGTACGGCTTGGGCACGTGCGCCAGGATCTCGAGCTCCCGGTCGACGACGATCGCGAGCGTCGGCGTCTGCACGCGACCCGCCGACCAAGCGGTCTTCTCTTTGCGGCCTTTCAGGCGCCGCGTGAGCGCGCGCGTCGCGTTCATGCCGATCAGCCAGTCCGACTTCGAGCGACACGATGCCGCGGCGCCCAGTCCGTCGTACTGCGAGCCGTCGACCAGCGAGTTGAAGCCGGCGCGAATCGAGTTCGCAGTCATCGACTGCAGCCAGAGGCGCTTGGTGGGCTTGTGGCACTCGAGATACTCGAGAATCTCGCGGAAGATCAGCTCGCCCTCGCGACCGGCATCGCATGCGTTCACGACGCTCTCGACGTCGTCGCGCGCGAGCAGCTTCTTGATCGTGCGAATGCGCTCGGACTGCCCGGCCTTCTGCTTCAGCTTGAACTCGCCGGGCAGGATGGGCAGCGTGTCGAGCGTCCAGCGCTTGTACAGCGGATCCACGTCCTCGGGCGAGAGCAGCTCGACGATGTGGCCGACCGAGAACGTGACGACGTACGTGTCCGACTCCCAGAACCCGTCGTGCTCGGTGAAGCCGCCGAGCACGGCGACGATGTCGCGTGCGACGCTCGGCTTCTCCGTAATGACGAGTGACTTTGCCACTGCTTCTCCCGGCTCTGGGAATCGACCCTAGTAGCCTCCACCTCTCGCCGAGGCAAGCGCCCCGTCCTTCTTCGGGGATCCGGCGCGCGAGCCTGAGCCGGTGCGCCCGCGTCCGCAAGCGGGGCGCGCCCATGGCCCGGCGAGATGCACACAACTGCACGTCCCGGAAGCGGATTTACAAGTTCGCGCGGGCCGTGTTAGACGGGCTGTGATGACGCGGGAAGAGCAGCTCGAGGTGATCAGCGGCGTGCTTCGCGGCGAGAGCTTCGCGGTCTTTTCATTCGCCGGGGCCGGCGCCGGCGATCCACCGTACAGCTCGGTCATGTTCTTTGCGGAGACGTCCGGAACGCGGCTGATCTTCGGGACGAGCGCCGGAACCATGAAGGGGCCGTACCTGCGCACCGGGAACGGCGCCTGCGCGCAGATCGATACGCGCGCGGCGGGCCTCGAGAACATGAGCCAGTTCGCGCGCGTGACCGTGCAGGGCCGACTCCGAAGAATCGACCAGGAGCCCGAGCGCGCCCAGGCCATCGACGCCTATGTGGCGAAGCTCCCCAACGCGAAGGTCTTCGTCGCGCGTCCCGGGGTCGACATCTACCTGCTCGAGCCGAGCCACGCGGTCGTCGCCCGTGGGCTCCTCGAGCGCTTCGAGATCGCCTTTCCCGCCGGCCCGGCCGAAGGCTAGTCGTTGGGGCAGGGCTCGATTCCCGCCGCGCTCGGCCGCTTCACGCCCCATCTGCGCGGAACGCGCGGAGCGGACATCGGCCCCGACCTGCTCGCCGGGCTCGCAATCGCCGCGCTGGCAGTTCCGCAAGCGGTCGCCTATGCGCTGGTCGCGGGCCTCCCGGCCGAGATGGGGCTGGCGGCCGCGGCGCTCCCCGCGCTGATGGCGTCGCTCTTCGGCTCGAGCCGCTTCATGGTCACGGGGCCGACGAATCCCACCGCGCTCCTGCTCGGCCTCTCGGTCGTTGCCCCGGCGGTCGCGCGCGGCGGGGATCCGATCGCCGCGGTGCTCGCGACCGGGCTCGTCGCGGGCGTGGCCCTGATGGCCCTGGGCGTCGCGGGGTACGGGCGCGCGTCGCGCTTCCTGTCCGATTCAGTCATCGCCGGCTTCAACATCGGCGTTGGTCTGCTGATCGCGCTGCGCTACCTGCCGATGCTCGCCGGCGGCGCCGCCGAGCCACACACGAGCTCCGTCCTCGTGCCCAACTTCTTCTGGGCGGTCGAGGACGCGGCCCGCGCACTCGCCGCCGCCGATCCGCGTTCGCTCGTCGCCGGTCTCGCCGTACCCGTGCTGCTCGTCGCGGCGCGACGCGCAGGCCCGCGCTTCCCGGCCGCGCTCGCCTCGCTCGGCGTCGTGGCACTCGGCGCGGCGCTGCTCGGCTGGAGCGAAGGTCCCGGCGCGCTGCCGCGCATGCAGGCACTCGCGCTCGATCTGCCCACGTTCCACCTGCCGAGCGCGTTCGACCCGGCAGCGATCGGGCCGCCCGCGCTCGCGCTGGCGCTGCTCGTCACCGTGCAGGCGATGGCGTCGGCGCGCGCGCTCGAGCCCGCGCGCGGCCCGACGCTCGATCCAGATCGCGAGCTCTTCTCGCAAGGCGTCGCGAACGTGACCGCCGCGCTGGTCGGCGCGCAGTGCACGAGCGGCTCGCTCACGCGCTCGCTGACCTCGCGGCTGGCGGGCGCGCACACGCGGCTGGCGAGCGTGGCCGCCGGCGCGTTCGTCGCGCTCTTCCTGCCAGTGCTCGCACCCGGCCTCGAGCGCGTGCCGCTCGCCGCGCTCGCCGGGCTGATCGTGCTGACCGGCTTCTCGGCGATCTCGCCGACGCAGCTCCGGCGCGCCGCCGCGACGCCGGGCGACGCGGCGGTGCTCGTCGTCACGCTCGTCGTCACGCTCTGGCTCGACCTCGTTCCGGCGGTGTACGCGGGGCTCTTGCTGTCGCTCGCGCTGCTCGTCCGGCGCGCGGGACGGCTGCAGCTGGTGGAGCTCGCGCAGGGCGGCCAGCGGCGGCTGCGCGAGATTCCAGTCGATGCGCGCACCGGCGCGACGCCCGCGGTGATCCTGCACCTGGAAGGCGACCTGAACTTCGCCGTGGCGCCCGAGCTCGCCGACCGCCTGCAGGAGATCAGCGCGCGCGGTCCCGAGGTGGTGATCCTGCGGCTGAAGCGCGCGCGCCATCTCGATGCGACGGTGCTCGAGGTGCTGCGACGCGTGGCGACCGACCTGCAGTCGCGCGGAGCGGCGCTCGTGCTGTGCGGGCTGAGCGAGCCCGTGTTGGCCCTGCTCGCGCGCACGGAGCTCGGCGCGGTGCTCGGTCCCGAAGCGCTCCTGCCGACGGGCGGCCGGCTCTTCGAGGGGCTCGAGCGCGCGCTCGACCTGGCGCGCGAGCGCCTGCGCCCGAGGCCGGAAGCCGAGATCTTCCGCTGCGAAGCCGGCGATGACTGGCAGTACGAGATCTGAGGAACAAGTGCTCATGGAGAGCGTGCGGATCGATCGCTGGCTGTGCGCGGCGCGCGTCTACAAGTCGCGCACCCTGGCGACACAAGCCTGCGTCGGGGGTCTGGTGAAGGTGAACGACGACGGCGTGAAGCCGCACTACGGCTTGCGCATCGGCGATCAGGTGCGCGCGCAGACCGAGCGCGGACCGCGGATTCTCGTGGTGAAGGCGCTCGCCGAGAAGCGCCTCTCCGCGGCGCTCGCGCGCGAGCTCTTCGAGGATCACTCGCCGCCGCCGGAGACGAAGCCCCGGCGTGTGCGCATGCCGCAGCGCGATCCCGGCGCGGGCCGGCCGACCAAGCGCGAGCGCCGCGAGCTCGAGCGCTTCCGCGGCGACTCGTAGCAGGCGAAGCGCGATGCGCCGCGCGCGCCCAGGGCAACACGAGCGTTCGCGTGTGAGTCCGGCAAGCGGAGCCGAAGGCGAAGCGCGCAGCACGGCGAAGCCGTGCGCAGCGCGGGTGGCGCGCGGCCGCCCGCGCGCCGGGCCCCGCTAGTGCAGTGACGGCGACTTGCGCGTGAGGTCGATGAGCTGATCGCGCACCCCCTCGGCGGTCGGGTCGGTCGGCGCGAGCGCGAGGAATCGGCGCAGGTCGGCGGCTGCGGCAGACCAGCACTCGAGACGCGCGTAGAGCAGGCCGCGGTCGCGCAGCTCGGTCGGCGCGTCGGGTGCGAGCACGAGAATGCGCTCCACGCAGGCAAGCGCGTGCGGCCAGTCCTGCTGCGCGAGAAAGATCTGCTTCAGGTTCCCGATCACGCGCGCGAGTGTCTCGCGCGCGGGAGCCGGCGCCAGCGAGCGCGCGTCGAAGGGTGTGTCCTCGCCGAGCGTGGCACGCCAGCGCGCCTCGCAGTCCTCGCGTGTGAGGAGCGTGCCCTCGAACGGATCGATCACGATCTCGTCGGGTGCGTCGCATTTCAAGAGGAAATGGCCAGGGAAGCCGACGCCGTGAACCGGCAGTCCGAGCCGCGCGGCGACCGCGAGGTAGATGATCGCGAGCGTGATCGGGATGCCGGTGCGCCGGTCGATTACCTCGTTCAGGAAGCTGTTGCGCGCGTCGTAGTAGTCGCTGCGATTGCCGCGAAAGCTCTGCTCGTCGTAGAGGAAGCGGTTCAGCGCCGCAACGCGCTCCGCGAGATTGCCCGCCGCAGCGAGCCTCGGTCGCGCCCGCTCGGCGAGGTCGGCCAGCCGCGCGAGATAGCCTGCGACGTCGAGCCCTTCGTACTGCTCGGCCGCGACCCAGAGTGCGGCCTCAGCCAGATCGATGCGCTCGTCGGGGAGGCGCGCGATGCGCAGAAACTGCTCGCGCGCTTCCGCTGTCGACATGACTCTCGCGCGCAGGGCCGATCAGCCCCGAGGCGCGATCTCCGTTTCGAGATAGTGGATGATGTCGAGAGACTCGTGCATCCACCGCTCGGCGGCGCCGGGCGCGTCTATGCGGAGACACGGCACCATCGGCTTGCCGGTGGCGGCAACCAGCTCCTGGCGCCACTTCGGAACCTTCTGGATGTCGCGCAGCTCGATCTCGAGATCGAGGCGCGAGAGCGCGTTGCGCACGCGCTCGCAGTAGGAACAGCTCTCGAAGTGATAGAGCGCCAGGCTCGGAGCCTTCATTCCATCCTCGTCGGCCCGGGAATCGGACCCGCGGAGCTTACTTCAGCCGGAGTCGGTAAGGTACTCGGAGCCGATGCTCCGCCTCGCAACCGCCGTCCTCGCCGCGATTCTGCTCGCCTGTGCGCGGGCACCGAGCTCCCCCTCGGAGAGCGGCAACGCCGCGACCGAAGTCCCCCGATCCCCGCCCGACGTTCCCGCGTCCGCGCCCGAACCCGCCCCTCGCCAAGTCGAGGGCTTCGAAGTCGCCTCGGTCCTCCCCACCCGCACCGACCTCATCACTCGCAACGACCGAGTCTTCTGGCGCGCCGCTCCAGGCCACGAGTACGAGATCCTACGCGTGCGCGAACGCGACTGGCTTCTGCTCGCGACCGAGATCGGCGAGCTGCGCGCCAGCTGGGGACTGCTCGCGGACTGGAACGTGTCGCCGCTGCGCGATCTGCCGGCGATGCTCGTGCACGCGCGCGCGGCGGCGTTGCACGGCGAGGACCTCGTCCTCTACGAAGAGGAGCTCACGGGCGCGTATCTCGTCGGGCACGACCTCTACGTCGTGCGCGAGGGAGTGCTGCGCGAGCGCGCTCGCGAGCCCCTCGCGCAAGCGACGCGTGCGAGCCACGACGCGAGCCGCGCGCGGCTGGAGCGCGCGGTACAGTCGCTCGTCGCCGCGCTGCCACGGACGACTCTCGCGCCCGAGAGCCGGCCCGCGGTTGCCGACATCCTGGCGCAGCTCTCGCTTCAGGACGCGCAGGGAAGCCTCGACTTCGTGCCGCCGAGCTTCGCGCGCAGGCTCGTGCGCGCGGGCTGGCTCGAGGTTCTGCACGCGCCGCAGGCCCAGACCCGGGAGCTGCGCGAAGCCGTGGTGCAAGCCGAGCGCATGCTCCCGCTCGCGCGCTTCGGCGCGCAGGGCGCGCGCATGGAGCTGGTCGAGGACGCCTTCGGGAATCGCGTCTGGACGCTCGCGACACGAGAACGTGTCGGCTACGCGCGCCTCGCGCCGCCGCCCGCCTACTACACGAACGGCGCGCTCGTACGGCTCGTCATCCGGCTGCCGCTCGGCAGCGACCCGCTGCGCGACGCTTCGCGCTGGAACCAGGCGGAGCTCTGGAGCGGCCCGGAGAGGATCGCGACCTTCGACGCCGCGCGCGGCTTCCGCTCCGACGAGAAGAGCTGGCGGCGGGCGTTCCCGACCGCGGGCGACGGCGTCGAGTGGGCGGCGCTCGGCGACGCGCTCCCCGCGCACATCGTCGTGGCGGCGCCGAACGGCGACGTGCTCGCGCTCGTGACCGCCTACGGACGGCTCGGTCCGGCGACCGCGAGGAACGGACGTCCCGTCGGCCTCGAGGCGTTCTACCGCGAAGCCGCGCGCGCGTTGCCCGACGCCGCGCACCTCGACCTGATCGGCGAGTACCTGCTCGTCTACACCTACGACAGCCCGGATCCGCGCAATCCCCTGCTGCTCGGCACGCGCACGGTCTCGGGCGATGTACACCAGACGGCGTCGGAAACCCTGGGCACGCAAGCGGGCGGAATGCTGCGCGGTGACTGCGACGATCTCTCGGAGCTCTACCAGGAGATCGCCGCGCGCCAGGGCCGCGTGGCGCACATGATCGGGTTGCCCGCGCACGCGGCGCTCGCGTGGGCTGAGCGCGAGGACGACGGCACGTGGCTCACCTATGTGCTGCAGACCGGCCAGCCGCTCGCGTTTCCCGGTGCGACGCTGCAGGAGAGCCTCGAGCTCGCCTACAAGAGCTTCGGCAGCGGAGAGCTCTTCGATTTGACGAAGCTCGAGGTGCTCCTGCGCTTCTCCGGCGAGAACACGCGTTCGAGCTGGTTCCTCTCCTCGCGCATCTTCGAGGACCCGCAGTACGCGCGAACCATGATCGACGTGCAGCGCGACTGGCACTTCCAGACCTATCAGCGCGCGATCGAGAAGATGCGCAGCCTGATCGCGAGCGGCGACGGAGATGCGTCGAACTACACCGAGCTCGCCGGCCTCTACCACTACACCGGTCAGTACGAGCTCGCCGCGCAGGCGCTCGCGGACGCAAGCAGCCGCACGCCGCCCGGCGAGACGCGGGTCTCGATGTCGATCGACCGCGTGATCGCGCTCTTCGACGCGGGGCAGCTCGACGAGGGCCGCGCGCTCGCGCGCGAGCTCCTCGGTACACAGATCCCGGCGCTCGAGGAAGAGATGGGCACGCCGCTCGTCGACCCGCGGCTCGCGCTCGCGGACGCCTTGCAGGTGGAGCGCGGGGATCTGGCGCTTGCGCTCGAGATCCTGGCGCGCGATGTCACGCCGCAAGTCGAGAAGGAGATCGCCCGTCTCGCCGAATCGCTCGGAGACGAGAGGATCGATCTCGAGCTCTGGCGCGCCCAGACCGAGCCCGCGCGCGGCCAGATCCGTTGGTACGTCTCGAGCGGTGTCTCGCTGCTCCTGGCCACGCGCGAGGGCGCGCTCGCGTCGCGCCCCGAGCGCGCGGTGATCGAGTCGGGTATCTCGGCGTGGCTCGAAGAGATCGCGTTCCGCGAGCTCGACCCGTCCGAGTCTCCGCTGCCGCGCTATGCCGTGGCCGCGCGTTTCTACGAGGCGCGCTTCGGCCGCGACGAGATCGCCGCGCGCGTCGAGACCGCGCCGCTTCCCCGGGACGGAGCGATCGATCACGCGGAACGCGCCACGGACGAGGCGCAGATCGAGCGCGACCTCTCGTTCGCGCGCATCTCGCCGACGTTCTGGGCGAGCGAGCTCGCCGCGCTCTTCGCCAAGGACCAGGCGACGCTCGATCCCGAACGCGCCGCCCGGCTCGCTCGCCGCGTCGAGCAGGCGCGTGACGAAGCGCGCGGGCTCGGCATGGAGCACCGCAGCTTCGAGCGCGAGGCACGCGAGGTTCGTCTGGTCGGCGCGCTGGCCACCGGCGACGAGGCCGCCCTGCGCCGCGAGCTGCGCGAGGTCAAGCTCGAGAATGACCGCCGCGTGCGCATGAATGCCGCGAGCTGGATCGCGACCAGCGCGCGTTTCCAGACCATCCCGCGCTTCACGCGCGTCGTCTCGATCTGGCGCGAGGAAGTCGACTACAAGCCGATGTGGTTCTGGATCGCCTGGAGCGCCGCGCTAAACGGCGCGACCGACCAGGCGCTGCTCGTCGCGAAGTCCGCCGCCAACGAGTACCCCGACGATCGCGCCTTCGTCGAGGAGTATCAGTTCATGAAGCGGCGCTTTGCCGTCCCACCATCTGCCGATAGGCCGAGACCGGCAGCAAGTAGGCGATCATCGACGCTGGAATCACTCCGATGATCAGACACAGCAACCCGATCAGGATGACGACGAGAGACATGACGATCAGCGCCGCGCAGTTCCCCTTGAGCTCCGCCGTGATGTCCCAGGACGCCTGCAGCGCTTCGACCGGCCCGAGTCCCTGGTCGACCGCGTAGAACCAGGCGAAGTTGAGCCGCGCCATCACCAGAAATGTCCAGGCCAGGTTCACGATCGCGCCGACGCCCTCGAGCACCGACAGACCCGCCGCGGTGCCGATCAAGCTCAAGCTCTGACCTAGCGCGCTGATCAGCGAGCTCAGCACGAAGAGCAGAAGCATCGACAAGAGCGAGCGGCCGTAATCCGCAAAGCCGCTGAACAGGTCGCCGAACTCCGCGCGCCCGTCGATCACGTTCAGCATGAAGCGGATGCCGCCCCACGCGAAGACCGGCACGAGCAGGAAGATGCCGACGACCGTGACCGTCGACGCGAGCACCAGCAGCCCGCCGACGAGACTCACCGCGAGCAGGAGCCCGAAGTTCGCCCAGGTCGCCGCCCACGCCTCGTTGAAGGCCACTCCGAGGTCGAATCGGCCGGTTCCGGCCACGGCCGATCCGGCGTCGCCGAGGTTCGCGGAGGGAGGCGCATAGCGCTCGTCGGACATCGTTCAGCTCTCCTGGTTCTTGCCCAGCTGGCGGTCGAAGAGCGCCTGATTGCGGCCGTAGTTCTGCTGCCCGCCGGCGACGAAGAGCACCTCTCCGGTCACGTAGCTCGCCGCGGGTGAGGAGATGAACACGACGCCGTTCGCGATCTCCTCGCGCGTGCCGAAGCGCGCGAGCGGGATGCCCTCGAAGACCTCCGCGATGTTCGGGTCGTACGTGGTCTGGAACGCCTCGGTCGAGACGGGCCCCGGGGCGACACAGTTGAGTCTCACCTTCGGGCCCCACTCATAGGCCAGCGTGCGGGTGAGCTCGAGCACGCCCGCGCGCGCCGCGGCCGAGTGCGCGATGCCGGGGAATCCGCGCCCGACCACTGCGATCACGTTCGTGATCACGCCGCCCGCGCCCGCGAGCATGCGATCGCCGAAGATCTGGGTCATGTGCCAGGTGCCGGTCAGATTGGTGTCGATCACGGCGTTCCAACCCTTCGGCTTGAAATTGCGCGCGGCTTGAGGGAACTGGCCGCCCGCGTTGTTGATCAGGATGTCGATCCGTCCGAACAGAGAGAGCGCGCGCGCGTCGAGCGCCTCCACGGTGTCGCGCTCGCGGATGTTCACGAACGCCGCCTCGGCGCGTCGGCCCGTTGCGGCGTGGATCTCCTTCGCGGCGAGCTCGCAGCGCTCGACTCGACGCGCCGCGAGCAGCACGTCTGCTCCAGCCCGCGCGAGCGACTCCGCGATCACGCGGCCGAGGCCGCTGCCGCCGCCCGTCACCAGAGCCGTCCGCCCCTCGAGCAGGTCCGGAGCGAACGGAAACTTCGCAGTTGCGCGAGGCTCGGGCATGTCCCGTCGAGTCTAATCGAATCGGTTGACCGGCGCGGGGCGACGTGAGAGCTTCGCCGCGATGGAAGCCTCGAATCCGAGCCTGCCGCAGCTCGCCGAGACCGAGGCCGCGGTGCTGGTCCTCGAGCGCGAGCGAACGCGACTGCCGCAGGCGATCGCCGCGGCCGAGGCCCGTGCCGCCGCCGCCCGCGACGTGGCGGCGCAGGTTCGCGCGCGCCTCGAAACTGCCGACAAAGATCGCCGCAACCACGAGGCCGAAGCGCAGGATCTCGGCGCCAAGCGCAGCAAGTTCCAGGCGCAGTCGGCGGTCGTGAAGACGAACAAGGAATACACGACGCTGCTTCACGAGATCGAGACGCACTCCAAGCGCATCGCCGAAATCGAGGACGCGATTCTCGTCGCGATGGAGCTGATCGAGAGCACGACGGACGAGCTGAAGCAGGCGGACGCGATCGCGCGCCAGATGGATCGAGAGGTCGGCAAGGAGACCGAGGAGATGCGCGCGCAGCTCGCCGACGTGGAGAAGCGGCTCGCGGTGCGCGTCGATGAACGCGCCGCGCTTCTCGTTGCGCTCGGTCCGAGGGTCGAGGCGTTGTATTCGCGCGTGATGAAAACGCGCGGCAACGGGATCGCGCGCATCGAGCACGCCGGCTGCTCCGCCTGTCACCGCACGTTGCCACCCGAGGTGATGAATCGCGTGATCGCGGGCGAGGTCCACGCTTGCGCGAGCTGTCACTGCATCCTCGTGCCCGGCGAGACGCGCCGCTGAGCACGCGTCGCGGGACCTCGAGAGGTCTCGCGACTTCTACTAATTCTCTCATGTTATCAAATAGTTACGAGATTCCGTCGACGACGGCATCGCGAGCAGCGCGAGTTCGCGGTTTGCTAGAATCGCGCCCGGTCCAGGGGGCAAGCACATGCTCGATCGAGATCGCTATTGGGATTGCCTGGACCAGGCGATGGAAGCCTCATCCAATGGACAGCCGGACGAGGCCCTGGCCTGGTTGGATGAGGCACTGAAGGCCAACCCGGAGGGAGCCGAGGCTCACAACAGCCGCGGCGAGCTCCTCTGGGACGGCGGCCGCCACGAAGAGGCGCTCCAGGAGTTCGAGCGGGCGCTCGAGGCCGAAGCCGACTATCAGCCGGGCCAGCTGAACCGGATCGAGATCCTGATCGAGGAGTTCCAGGAGTTCGAGGAGGCCCTGGACCTGGCCGACGGCCTGCTTCAGACCTCGCTCGAGAAGCCCATCGAAGCCGAGGTCTACTACCTGAAGGCCAAGGCGTTGTTCTACCTGGACGATCTCGAGGGCGCGCTATTCCTGCTCCGGCGCGCGATCAAGATCCAGGGCGAGGTCGGCATCTACCGCGGGTTCGAGGGCCAGGTGCTCTTCGAGCTCGGCCAGTTCGGCGAGGCGCGCCGTTCGCTCGAGCGGGCGCTGGCGCTCGAGCACGACTGTGCGCACAGCACCTACCACCTGGCGCTGGTGATGGAGCACACCGGCCAGCTCGAAGAAGCCGAGAAGCTCTTCACGAAGGCTGCGCAGCTCGCACCGGAGCTCTACCCGCTGCCGGTCCGGATCGGCGACGCCGAGTTCGAGGCCGCGGCAGAACAGGCCCTGAAGAGCCTCCCCGAGCCGATCCGCAAGTACACCGAGAACTGCCCCGTGATCGTCGAGGACCTGCCGAGCGAGGAGCTCGTGAAACAGGAATACGTCTCGCCGCAGGTGCTCGGCCTCTTCTCGGGTGTGCCGGCGACCGAGCCGGGCGCCAGCCCGACACTGGGCACCCTGCAGCGCCTCGATACCGACCGGATCCTGCTCTTCAAGCGCAATCTGGAAAAGATCGCGCGGACGCACGCCGAGCTCGTGGAGCAGATCCAGATCACCGTGAAGCACGAGATCGGCCACTTCCTGGGCATGGACGAGGAAGAGGTCGAGCGCCTCGGACTCGCCTGAGCGGGGCGTTGGCTCCCTCGGGCCCCCGTGAGCTAGCGAAGCGTCTGCGCGCGATCCCGGACGTCGCCGAGGTGCTGACTCGGCCGGGGGAGCTCTTCTCGTACGAGTCCGATGGTCTGACGCTCGAGCGGGGCATGCCGCTCTGCGTGGCGTTCCCGACGACCAGCGAAGCCGTCGCCGCGATCGTGCGCGCGTGCAATGAAGCGGGGGCGCCGTACGTGCCGCGCGGCGCGGGCACGGGACTCTCGGGCGGCGCGACGCCCGTCGCCGGCAGCGTCGTGATCGAGTGCGCGCGCATGGACCGGGTGCTCGAAATCGATGCGACCAATCGCACCGCGACCGTGCAGCCGGGCGTGATCAACGAGCACCTCTCGCACGCGGTGCGCGCGCTCGGCCTTTTCTACGCACCCGATCCTTCGAGCCAGTCGGCGTGCACGATCGGCGGCAACGTGGCCGAGAACAGCGGCGGGCCCCATACACTGAAGTACGGCACGACGAGCCCGCACGTGCTCGAACTCGAGGTCGTGCTGCCCGACGCGAGCATCGTGCGGCTCGGTCGCCGGGACGGCCACGAACACGGCTACGACCTGCGCGGAGTGTTCGTGGGCTCCGAGGGCACGCTGGGCATCGTCTGCGCTGCGACGGTCCGGCTGGTGCCGATTCCCGAGGCCGTCTGCACGGTCCTCGCCAGCTTCGCGAGTCTGCGCGATGCGTGCGCGGCGGTCTCGGCGATCATCGCGCGCGGGATCGTGCCGGCCGCGCTCGAGCTGCTCGATGACCGCACGATCGAAGCGGTCGAAGCCTCGGTCTACGCGGCGGGCTACCCGCGCAATGCGCGCGCCGTTCTGCTCGTCGAGCTCGACGGAATCGCCGTCGCCGCCGAGCGTGAGCGCGACCGGATCTGCGAGATCTGCAGCGCGGGAAAGGCGATCGAGGTGCGCGTCGCGCGCGACGAGGCCGAGCGGCTCGCGCTCTGGCGCGGCCGCAAGGGCGCGTTCGGCGCGATGGGGCGCCTCGCGCCGGATCTGTACGTGCACGACGCGGTGGTCCCGCGCACGAAGCTCCCGGACGTCGTCGACGCGATCAACCGCGTCGCCGAGGCGCGCGGCATCCGCATCGCCAACATCCTGCACGCCGGCGACGGCAACCTGCACCCGAACATCAGCTTCGACCGGCGCGATCCGGAGCAGCTGCGCGCGATCCGCGAAGTGGGCGAGGCGATCCTGCGCATCTGCGTCGACGCCGGCGGCGTGCTCTCGGGCGAGCACGGCATCGGACTCGAGAAGCGCGACTACATGTGCCTGATGTTCTCCGAGGCCGATCTCGCGCCGATGCGCTGGCTGCACGACGCCTTCGATCCGGAGGACCGCTGCAATCCGGGCAAGCTGATCCCCGCGCCGCGCGCGTGCGCGGAGAGCAATCCGCGCCACCGCGGCTACGGAAACGTGAGCTTCTAGCCGTGGGCGACGCATTCGAAGCGATCGTCGGCGCCGCGCACGTCGAGCGACCGGCGGCGCTCTGCCTCGCCGGTGCGCGCGTCGCCGCGGTCGTGCGGCCAGCGGACGCGCCCGAGCTCGCGGCTTGCCTGCGCGCCTCGAGCGAGCTTGGAATGGCGATCGTCGCTTACGGCGGCGGAACCCGGCAGCACTTCGGCAACCCGCTCGACGCCCGGGAGTGCGTTCGCCTCGAGCTCGGGCGGATTGCCGCGCACATCGACGTCGATGCGGACGAGGGCATCGCAACGCTCGACGCGGGCGTGCGGATCGGCGCGCTCGCTGCGCGCGTGGCGGCGTGCGGGAAGACGAGCCTGTTGGCCGATCTCGGCCCCGCCGGAACGGTCGGCGGCGCGCTCGCGGCGGATCCCTTCGGGCCCGACTGGACGCTCGATCAGCGTCTGCGCAACGAAGTGCTCGGCGTCGAGATCGCGCTCGCAAACGGCGAGCTCGCCAGCGCCGGCGGGCGCGTGGTGAAGAACGTGACCGGCTTCGATCTGGTGCGCCTGTACTGCGGCTCGCTCGGAACGCTGGGCGTGCTGACGCGCGCGACGGTGCGACTGCGCGCCGTGCCGGAGTGCGAGCGGATCGTCGCCGCGCGCTTTCCGTCGCTCGACGCAGGCATCGAGGCCTTTGCGCGCGCGGCGCTCTCGGCCAGGCCGGCCGCGGCGGCGCTTCGGCTCGACCGGTCTGGTGTGGAGCTCCTGTGCCGCTTCAGCGGCGACGAGAAAGCCGTCGAGCTGCAGGCCGCGCGCATGCCCGGCGTGTCGGCGCCGCTCGAGTCATGGCTGCGGCTCCGCGCGGAGCTCGCGTCGCCGCCCGCCGTCGGTCGTGCGCGCGCGCGGCTCTCGGCGCGCCCGAGCGACGTCGCGGTGCTGTGTCGCGCGGCGGCCGAGGCCGCGGGCGAGAACGCGCTCCGCGTAGTCTTCCCGCTGGCGGGCGCGGTCGTCGCGGAGGTCGACGACGCGGAGCTTCCGCGACTCGCCACGGTCGCCGCCGATCTCGACGCGCTGCTCTTCGCCGAGCGCGCGCCCGGCGCTGGCCCGAGCCCGTGCGACGTCTTCGGGTCGCCGCCGAGCTCGCTCGAGCTCATGCGCGCCGTGAAGGCACGCTTCGATCCGCGACGCGTGCTCGCTCCCGGGCGCTTCGTCGGGGGGATCTGAGCGGTGGTGGACGGCGGACTGCTCGACTACCAGGCGACACTGGACTGTGTGCACTGCGGACTCTGCCTGCCGCATTGCCCCACGTACCAGGAGACCGGTCGCGAGTCGAGCTCTCCCCGCGGCCGCATCTACCTGATGCGCGGAGTCGCCGAGCAGCGCATCCCGCTCGACGAGCTCGTCGTCGAGGAGATGTCCTTCTGCCTGGCCTGTCGCGCCTGCGAGTCGGCATGTCCGGCGGGCGTGCGCTACGGGCACCTGGTCGAGGGCATGCGCGCGGAGATCGATGCGCGCGGCGCGCGCGGGCGCGTGCGGCGCTTCGCAGAGCGCTTCGCGCTGCGCCGGGTCGTCGCGTCGCCGCGTGTCCTGCACGCCTTCGCCGGCGCGCTGCGCGCCTATCAGCGCAGCGGTCTGCAGCGCGCGGTTCAGGCGACGCGGCTCTTGTCGCTCGTCCCGCCGCTCGCGCGCATGGAGCGGATGCTGCCGAAGCTTCCCGACGCGCATCGCGCCCCGCTCGTGATCCCCGCGCGCGGCGCGCGGCGCGGCCGAGTCGCGTTCTTCTCGGGCTGTGTGATGCCGGAGGTCTTCGGCCCCGCGAACGCGGCGACGATCGACGTGCTCGCGCGCAATGGCTTCGAGGTCGAGGTGCCGGCGGGGCAGGGCTGCTGCGGTGCGCTCCATCGCCACGCCGGCGATCCCGAGGCCGCCGATCGCCTGCACGCCGCGAATCGCGCCGCGTTCCGGCTCGACGGCATCGACGCGCTGATCCTGAACTCCGCGGGCTGCGGCGCGGCAATGCGCGACGCCGGCGACGCGCTCGCGAGGAAGGTCCGCGACGTGACCGAGTTCCTCGCCGAAGCCGGCTTGCGCGAGACGCCGAGCCCGCTGCGACTGCGCGTGGCCTACGACGATCCGTGTCATCTGCTGCACGGCCAGCGGGTGGCTGCGGCGCCTCGAGCCCTTCTGCGCGCGATCCCGGAGCTCGAGCTCTTCGACCTGCCCGGCTGTCGTGACTGTTGCGGCGCGGCGGGGATCTACAGCCTCACGCAGCCCGCGATGTCGGCGCGGCTGCTCGAACGCAAGGTCCAGGCGATCCGCGAGACTCAAGCCCAGGTCGTGGCCACCGGCAATCCCGGCTGCCTGTTGCAGATCGGCGCGGGCGTGCGCGCCGCTCGGCTGCCGGTCGAGGTTCTGCACCCCATCGAGCTGCTCGCGCGCGCTTACGGTCATTCGTAGAGCAGCGCATCGCCGGGAGCCTCGGGCAGCCGGATGCGCGGAAATGCGGCCAGGCCGAGCGTCTCGATGTCACCGCGCAATACCAGGTCCACCGGCAGGATCCCCTCGTGCGCGTTCAGGAGGCCGTGCTTCTCGTACGTGCTCTCGTAGACCGCTTCGGAGCGCGCCGACGGCCGCAGGTCAGGTGCACCCGTCACGCCCAGCCGGGCGGACGCGAGGAATGCGTCGCGCGCGGGGTCGGCGAACGGTTTCTCTCGCGGATCGCGCGTCAGGCTCGCGTAGCTGGCCTGCTCGAGCCCGGCGACGAAGCGCGAGAAATCGTCGGCCGGAATCTCGCGCGTGACTGGCTCGCGGCCTTCGAGCGAGATCTCGACAAAGCTTCCGCCGAGCAGCGTCACGCCGGAGACCGCGATCTCGCCGTTCCGCAGCGCCCCGTCGAGCAGCTCCGGGTTCAGATCGAGCGTTCCCGGTGCCCGGAGCTCCGGATGCTCGATCAGGAATTTGTAGGTGAGCCGGATGCGTTGGGGCGTGACGGTACGCTTCTGCGCGATGAACTCACTCTTCGCCTGCTCGCCCGCGGGTGTGTCCGCGTAGTTGCGCGCCACACTCGCCAGGATCGCGAGCCGCATGTCCACGCGCTTCTCGCGCTCCGCGCCGGCGAGCATCTGCACGGCGATCTGATCGCGATAGCGCGCGATCGCGTTGGCGTCGGGATCCGGCAGGGCCTGTTCGTGGAGCAACGCGGCGCCCGGCTGCCCGCGTTCGTCGTAGCGCGCCGCGAGATCGCGATTGACCGCCTCGGCGTGCTGGCCTTGCGGACGCCGCTCGGTGTAGCGCTCGCCGCTGCGCCGCACGCCCTGACCGAACTTCGCGCGCGTGCTCGGATACTGGAGCACGCGCAGCGGGAACGTGACCAGCGAGATCGCGAAGGCCGGCACGTCGAGCACGTACTCGATCGGCCGGGGAAGATCGCGGTGCCTCGGGCCGTTCGCGTGCTGGCCGAGCGCGAGCCAGGCGAGCTGCGCGCGCCGATCCGCGCTCGTCGCGGCGGTGTAGAACGCGTACGGATTCTGGTCGGGATCCCCCAGCATCGCGACGGCCTGACGCGCGATGGTGTCACCGGGCAGCGCCGACTCGGGCACCTCGCCCAGCCCGGCGAAGAAGCCGTCCTCGTCGCCGCGCGCGAGCGGCCCGAACGTCTCGAGGAAGGTGAGCTCACCGCAGACCTCGCGCGGCGCGCCGGCCGCGCGCCACAGGCCTGCGCGCGCGGCGACCGCCTCGGCCGGCGCGATCAACGCTTCGCGCGCCAAGCCGGCGTACGGCGCTTCGGCGCTCGCGTCGAGCGTGGGCGGCGCGAGCTCGCGCATCGCCAGCGACTCGCGCAGACGCGCTTCGCGCGCCGCGAGCTCCGAGTCGGCGTGCTCCAGCAGCGCTTGCGCGTCGGCGCTCTCCGGCCGGCTCTGCAGCGCGCGTCCGGCGAGAATCCGCGCGCGCGCGAAGTCGCGGCCGCTGAACGCCTCCTGCGCGCCCTCGAGAGCGCGCTCGTAGCGCTCGTCGGCGAGCTTCGCGCGGTACTGCTCCGCGCGCGCCGCGATCTCCGGCGCTCTCGGATCGTCGGGGTGCCGCGCGAGCCAGTCGTCCCACGCGCGCAGCGCCTGGCGCTCGTGCACGCTCGCGCCCGGGAAGCGGTTCGCCGTGAGCAGCGTCCCGAGCGTCGTGCGGGTCGCTTCGATCGGGTTCGCGACGCCGGTGAGCAGAAACTGGGAGAGCGGCTGGGCGACGCGGTTGAAGACCGAGCCGGCCTTCCACTGGCGGTCGTCCGAGATGCTCGCGTCGGCGCGCTCGAGCGGGTCGCTCGCGATCATCCGCTCGAGACTGAGCCGCAGCGCGGGGTCCAGGTCGTTTCGCGCGAGCAGCGTTCGCGCATGCGCGGGGAAAGCGTCGCTGCCGGCGCAGGCGGCGGTGACCACGGCCGCGTTGTCGGCGAGGCCCGACGCTGGCTCGCCGCGCGCTTCGCGCAGCTCGTCCTCGCGCGCGAGCCCGGCCGCAAGCGAGAGCGCCTGATCGGTGTGGCCCGCGAGCGCCGCGGCGGCGACGCGCGAAGCGATGCGCTCGGCGTCGTCTGGCAGAGGCTCGCGCGCCGGCGAGCCATCCAGCACGGGCGTGAGCTCCGCCGTCGTCGGCGCGCGCGTGCACGCCGCTGCGCACAACGCGAGCGCGCAGGCGGCCGCCCAGCTAGCGCGGGACACGTTCCTCGTGGACCTGCAGCGTGAAGCCGAGGAACGCCTCGAGCTTGTGCGCCGCTTCGAGCTTCTCGACCGTGCCGTCCTGCTGCGCGACGACCTCGTAGACGCGCGTCGCGCCGTGCGCGTACTCGTCGAACGTCGCCGGGTCGAAACCAAGCGATGGCGGGGGAAACATTTGCGTGTAGCGGCGCGAGAGCGCAGCGTAGAGGTCGCCGAGCGCGAGCAGGTGCCGGTTGTGGTTTTTGCTCTGGCGATGGTTCTGCACGAGCGACTGCGCGCTCTCGAGCGCCGCAGCGTCGTAGCGCGCGTCGAGCGCCGCGTGCGCTGCCAACATCGCCGCATCCGCCTCGTCCGCGCGTTCGACCTCTTCATCGACGACGTAGACCCAGTGCGTCTCCGCGACGTCGGCGTGCAGCGCGTCGAGGGCCGTCCGCCGGTTCGCGTAGACGCCGTGCGCGTCCTCGGCTGTCGCGCCGGCCGCCGGCGCGAGCGCGCGCGCGGCGGCGAGCCGCTGATTCACGTCGCGCCCGGTTCGCGCCGGCTCGGCGAGCTCCGAATCGAGCTCGGTGACGCGCGCGTAGTGGCGCGCGGCCAGGTCGTACTCGCCGATGCGCTCGAGCGCGCGCCCCTTGGTGAACCAGACGACATCGGTCGCGTAGCCCGACGAGAGTTTCTGGGGGTGCGCGGTTTCCAGGCTCTCGAGCCGCTCGAACGAGACGCGGAAGACGTTCTTGCCGGTGTAGTCGCGCGCGGTGGGGAAGCGGTAGGTGTCGTCATCGACGTGCACCCGCACGACCGCGACGATCTCGAGCAGGTCCTGGGTCGGCGCGAGCGCGGGCGGCGGCTCGGTGCTCGCGCAGGCGCTCGCCAGCGCGCCGCAGGCCAACGCCGCGAGCCGAGCGCGCGCCGCGTTCACAGCCGCGCCGTTTGCCGCGCCGCCAGCAGGTTCAGCATCTTCTCGGTGGCGATCACGGCGGCCGCGAGCTGGTCGGAGTCGACGCCGATCGTGCTGAACGGCTGCGCGCGCGCGCTCGTTCGCCAGCTGATCAACGTCTCGACGAGCGCGCCGGTCTTGCCGCCCGGCGGGATCCGCACCTTGTAGTCGACCAGCTGCGGGAGCTTCAGCTCGAAGCTGCGGATCGCCTTGGCGAGCGCCTTCATGAATGCGTCGTAGCCGCCGTCACCGGTCGCCGACGCCGTCGCGAGCTTGCCGTGGTAGCGAACCGAGACGGACGCGCTCGGCAGGCCGTCGCTCGCGGAGTGGAACTCGTAGCGCTCGATGCGCACGAGCGACTCAGCCGGCGTCTTCAACACGTCGGCGATGATCAGCGGCAGATCCTCGGGCGTGACGCTGTGCTTCTTGTCGCCGAGCTCGACGATGCGGCGCAGCACCAGGTCGCGCTTCTCGGGCGGCAGCTTGATGCCGAGCGTCTTCAGGTTCTGGTCGACGGAGGCCTTGCCAGCCATCTTGCCCAGGGCGTAGCGCCGGCGCCGCCCGAAGCGCCCGGGCGAGAGCCGCGTCGCGTACAGCTCGCCCTTGGCGTCGCCGTCCGCGTGGATGCCAGCCGTCTGCGTGAACACGTCGCGGCCGACGACGGGCGTGTTGTCTGCGATGGTCTTGCCGGAGAGCGTCGCGACGATCTCCGAAACGGCGACCAGCCGGCGCTCGTCGACACCGGTGCGGTAGGGCGTCAGGTCGTGCAGCGCGGCGACCACCTCCGCGAGGCGCGTGTTGCCGGCGCGCTCGCCCATGCCGTTCACACTCGTGTGTACACCGCGCGCACCGGCGGCTACCGCCGCGAGGCAGTTGGCCGCGGCGAGGCCGTAGTCGCCGTGGCCGTGGAACTCGAAGTGGATGTCCGGCCAGGTTCGCGTCATCAGTCCGACGTATCGAGTGACGTCGTCCGGTGTCAGCACGCCGAGCGTGTCGGGCAGGTAGACGCGCCGCACGCCGAGCCCGGACAGGTTCTGCACGTGGCCGAAGACGTAGTCGAAGCTGTCGCGCACGCCCTGCGACCAGTCTTCGAGGTAGACGTTCACGACGAGCTTGCGCGCGCGCGCGTAGCGGATCGTCTCGGCGATCTCCTTGAAGTGGAGCTCGGGCGTCTTGCGCAGCTGGCCTTCGCAGTGCCGGCGCGAGCCCTTCGTGAGCAGGTTCAAGGCGCCGCCGCCGTGTCCCACGATCCAGTCGACCGACCTTCGTCCGTCGACGAGGCCCAGGATCTCACTCCGCTCCGCGTGGCCGTTCTTGCGCGCCCAGACCGAAATCCGCTTGACCGCCTCGACCTCGCCCTCCGATACGAATACCTGCGCGATCTCGATCCGATCGACGCGCACTGCGTCCAGCAGCAGCCGTGCGAGCTCGAGCTTCTCCGACGGCGTGTACGCGACGTTCGGCGTCTGCTCGCCGTCGCGCAGTGTCGTGTCCATGACTTGGATCAGCGGGGGCGCCATGCCGCTAGGCTAGCCGCAAGCGAAGCGCGCAGCGAGTCGAAGCCGAGCGAAGTGCGGGTGGCGCGCGGCCGAGTACCGACACCGGTGATAGCGCGTCCGGCAAGCGGAGCCGAAGGCGGAGCGCGCAGCGAGTCGAAGCCGAACGAAGTGCGGGTGGCGCGCGGCCGAGTACCGACACCGGTGATAGCGCGTCCGGCAAGCGGAGCCGAAGGCGGAGCGCGCAGCGAGGCGAAGCCGAGCGAAGTGCGGGTGGCGCGCGGCCGCCCGCGCGCCGGGCCCCGCCAGTCAAATCGCTTCCGGCTCGGCTTCCTTCTTCGCGCGCTCATCGTGGGCTTTCTTCGCGGCAAGCAACGCGGGCATCACACGGTCGAGATCGTCCTGGGTCCAGAGGTGGTCGGTCTTGAAGTCCCGGATCAGCGCGGGCTGCTGCATGATCGCGACCTGTCCCCGCATCACGTGGATGATCTGGGCCGTGCACTCTTGAGCGGCAGGCGAGCAGAGCCAGGAGACGACGGGTGCGATCTGCTGCGGGCCGGCCAGCGGGTTGTCGGGATTCACCTCCGCGCCGCGTCCCTGCATGAGCGGGATCGTCATGCGCGTGGCCGCGCCCGGCGAGATCGTGTTCACCGTGCAGCCGTACTTCGCGAGCTCCAACGCCAGAACGCGCGCGAAGCCGGCGATCCCCGCCTTGGCCGCGCCGTAGTTCGACTGGCCGAAGTTGCCGAAGAGGCCGGAGACCGACGAGAAATTGATGATCCGGCAGCCGCGGCGATTGGTCTCGCGGATGTAGCGCGCGAAAGGCTGCGTGCAGCAGAAGTGGCCCTTCAGATGAACTGCAATGACCGTGTCCCAGTCGCTCTCGTCCATGTTGAAGATCGTCTTGTCGCGCAGGATGCCGGCGTTGTTCACCAGGATGTCGCAGGCGCCGAAGGCCGAAAGCGCGGTCTGGAAGATGCGCAGTCCGCCGTCCATCGTCGCGACCGAGTCGTAGTTCGCCGCGGCCTTGCCGCCCTGCTTCGCGATCTCGGCGACCACGTCGTCGGCGACGCGCCCCGCGCCGGTACCGTCCGCGTTGCCGCCCAGGTCATTCACCACGACGCTCGCGCCGTTGCGCGCGAAGTCGAGCGCGATCTCGCGGCCGATCCCGCGGCCCGCGCCCGTCACGATCGCGACTTTCCCGTCCAGAACGCCCATAGCCAGCCCTCCCGGTGCCGTTGCCATTCTACTTCACTCGGGCTTTGACTTGCGGCCCTTGTGGCGCTTGCGCAGCTCCTTGCGCTGTTCGGGGCTGAGCTTCTGCCAGCGCTCGCGCAGTTTCTCGCGCTCTTCCGGCGGGAGCTTGCGCCAGGTCTCGTAGCGCTCGCGCGTCTTCTGCTGCTGCTCGGGCGAGAGCTTCTCCCAGCGCTCGTAGTTCTTGCGCACGCGGGCGCGCTTCTCGGGCGGGAGCTCGCGGAACTTCTGCAGGCGCCCGCGGATCTCCTCCTGCTTCTCGGGCGGCAGCTTCTGGAAGTCGCGATAGCGCTCGCGGAGCTTCTCGCGCTGCTCGGGCGAGAGCTTCTCCCAGCGCTGGCGCGCCGCGTCGGATGGCGTCGGCTCGTCGGCGCGCGTGATTCGGGGCAGCGCGGCCGAGCCGAGCGCGAGCGCGCAGAACAAGAGGAACGCGCGCCGGTTCATCTCCCGTCGGCCTCCTCGAAGTCAGGCACGGGCCTCGGCGCGTTCGGATCCCAAGTCTCGAGCAGCTCGAGCGCCTCGAGCAGCTCCAGCGACTCCAGGATCGCCTGGTCCTCGGCCGAGAGCTGTGCGGGGGCGGCGGCCGGGCCGGGCCTGGTCTGCGCCTGTGCCCTCATCCTTGGTCCCCCGGCTCGGCTTCGAGCGCTTCCAGGACCTCGATCAGCCGAAGATCCGGGTCCTCGAGCAGCTCGTAGTCCTCGGCGTTCGCGACGATCGGCCAGTCCGCGTCGGCCTCGGTGTCGGTCCGCTCGCGCAGCGCGAGAACGACCGCCAGGGCTGCGACGGCGGCCCCGCCAAGGCCCAGAGCAAGCCGGCGAGTGAAGAGGCGGGCGAGCCAGCCCGGCCGCGCATCCTGCTCGCGCGCGATGCGCGCCCAGAAGCGCGCCTCGAAATCGGGCGAGGGCCGAACGGCCGGCAGCGCGCCGAGCATGCCCGAGAGACCCCGCTCCGCGGCGAGCGCGCTCTGGCAGGTCGCGCAGCCCGCGAGATGGGTTTCGAGCTCTGCGCGCTCGGCGGGCGCGAGCTGCCCGTCGACGTACGCAACCAGCTCGGCTCGGCGCTCGACGCAGCTCATCGCGTCTTCTCCGCGCCGAACTCCGCGAGCAGGGTCTCTCGCGCGCGGTGGATCAAGCTCTTCACGCTGGAGACACTCGTGGCGAGCGCAGCCGCGATCTCCTCGTAGCCGAGCCCCTGCTCGCTGCGCAGCAGCAGCGCCGCCCGCTGTCGCTCCGGCAGCTTCAGGAGCGCGCGCTCGAGCCGCACGCCGGTGCGCGCGGCCTCGAGCCGCTCGTCCGCGCCGGGCGCGGGATCAGCGACCGCGAGCTCTTCCAGGTCCCCCGGGGCGTGCTCGTAGCGCCGGCGCGCTCGCGCAAGGTCGTTCAACGCCAGGTTGTGCGCGATCCCGAGAATCCAGGTCGAGAAGCGCGCGCTCGCCTCGTAGCGCGGAGCCGCATTGTAGATGCGCACAAACACGTCCTGCGTCAGCTCCTCGGCGCGGGCACGGTCCCGCACCATCCTCGTGAGGAAGGTCAGAACGCGCGGGGTGTAGCGAGCGAAGAGGGTCTCGAAGGCGCGCCGATCGCCGTCGCGAAAGGCCAGCATGAGCCGGGCGTCATCGTCGACCATCCACCGTCGCCCACCCCCGACCGTCGTTCACGTGGGTGGAACCGGCCGGTCCCGCTCGGGTTTCGCGGGATGGCCGATTCGGTCCTGCCCGGCCTCGCGGAGCGGCAGGCGCGGGAGCCAGCAAAGCGGAAGCAGAGCGCTTCAGCTTGCAATCATGGGCTTGATGTACCGAATCCAGGTCGCGACGAGCAGGCCCAGCGTAGCCAGGCCCAGGAACGTCATTGTGAGGCT
>Ga0210377_10000653_pt1 | contig 32958 bp, 30 predicted proteins | sample PLM4_65_b1redo_FD_155480 | JGI IMG/M metagenome (GOLD analysis project Ga0210377, IMG submission 155480) | Groundwater sediment microbial communities from an aquifer in East River, Colorado, USA - PLM4_65_b1 redo | ecosystem: Environmental > Terrestrial > Soil > Riparian zone | place: USA: East... | reverse complement strand
ACGCGGTGTGTACGATAACATCCGCAAATTTATCACTTATATTTTTTCCAGCAATATCCCTGAATTAATGCCGTTCATCGTCAAGGCGAATTTTCCGTTAATGCCGCTGGCCTTGAGCGTGCGCCAAATCCTTGCAATCGACCTCGGCACGGACATGTTCCCTGCGCTGGCGTTGGGCATGGAAAAACCCGAACCCGATGTGATGAACCGTCCGCCGCACCCACGCAATCAGCCATTGATTGACCGTGGGTTGTTGTGGCGTGCATTTTGGCTTGGGATGATCGAAGCAGGCCTGTGCTTTGCCGGCTTCCTGTCCATCTTCATTCTCTCAGGTTACGTCGATGAAATTGGGCTGGCATTTCTAGCGCCGCTGGCTGACCTTGTGGGTTTCAGGCTGACGTTGTCATTTGATCAGGCCATGATTTTGGCCGCCACGGTTTATCACGCAGGTGTGGTCACATCTCAGGTTGGGAACGCCCTGGCATGCCGTTCAGATCATATGCGCAGTTCATCTCTTGGATGGCTGAGTAACAAATATTTGTGGATTGGTATTCTTATTGAGTTGTTGGGAATTATCAGCATTATTCATGTTCCCTTCCTTGCCGATATATTCAACCACGCCCCCCTGCCTGCCTGGATGTGGATTGGACTGGGGTTGAACGCGCTTGTGTTATATTCGATTGAGTGGATTCGCAAAGCCATCATGCGCGGATTTAGAAACATGCGCAAGGGAAAGACTTCTACTCTCTCCCTTCAGGAGGTCAACCGATGAAAATCATTATTATGGGTTGCGGGCGGGTAGGCTCACAGGTCAGCCTGTTGCTGGTTAAACATGGGCATGCAGTAACAGTAATTGACCATGATGACAATGCACTCTCGAGGCTGGGTACAGACTTCAAAGGCAAAGTCGTGCGCGGACTTGGCTTTGATCGAAACGTTTTGCTCGAGGCTGGAGTCGAAACCGCTGAAGGTTTTGTTGCAGCCAGCTCCTCGGACAATGCAAATATCGTGGCGGCGCGCATTGCACGCAACATCTTCCGTGTGCCGAGGGTGGTGGCACGGCTTTACGATCCGGTGCGCGCGGAAGTCTATCAGCGGCTGGGACTGACAACCATATCGAGTACAGCCTGGGGGGCGGAAAGAATCGTCGAGGTTGTCACTCATGCAGATCTCGACGTGTTGCATGTCTTCAGGGATGGAGGCACAACACTGGTCAGAGTCGAAATCCCCGCACGCTTGAATGGGTATCGCGTCTCGCAGATGAACATCCCTGGCGAAGTCGCGGTCACTGCCATTACCCGTAATGATCAAACCTTCATCCCTGTTCCTGGGACTGAATTTCAGGAGGGCGATGTTATTTATCTTGCAGTCATTCCATCAGCCATGGTCCGTCTGGAGGAATTGTTGGGGATCGAGAGGAGCTAGTTATGTTTGTCATTGTTGTCGGTGGTGGTAACACGGGTTCGCAACTTGCAAAATTCCTGATCGAAGCGGGCCATACCGTGCGTGTCATCGATGAACGCCCAAGTGTGCTCGAAAAACTGGCGACGGAAATTCCGCAGGAAGTGATCATCAACGGAGATGGAAGTTCGCCAGCTGTGTTGGAAAAGGCGGGCATCCAAAAAGCGCAGGTGCTTGCGGCTGTAACGGGTTTGGATGAAACCAATCTTGTGATCACATCTCTTGGAAAATTTGAATTCAATGTAAAACGCGTAATTGCCAGGATCAACAATTCAAAAAACGCCTGGTTGTTTACACCTGACATGGGTGTGGACGTTTCACTCAATCAAGCTGAAATTCTTGCGCGTCTTACCGCGGAGGAAATGTCACTTGGCGATATGATGACGATGTTGAAAATCCGGCGCGGAAAATATTCCATTGTGGAGGAAAAGATTGCACCTGGTGCACCTGCAATTGGTAAAGCGCTCAAGGATTTGCCACTTCCCAACAATTGTGTGATATCAGGCATCATCCGCCATGGAGAGATTGTGATGCCGCGTGGTGTAACTGTTCTTGAGGAAGCAGATGAAATTTTGGCATTAGTGGATGAAAGCTCTCGCATTGAATTATCCAAATTATTGGGACGACCTGCAGAAAGTTGAATCGTTGAGTGGTTGAATTATAATTACGCCACCCCGCCATGAATTTACACCCCTACCTCAATTTTGCAAAACAACTTGCCTATCGCGCGGGGCGCATTACGCTCAGTTATTACAATAAAGGTATTCAACACGATCTAAAATCCGACGAGTCACCTGTCACTGCGGCCGATCAAGCGACAGAGGAATTCATTCGCGGCGAGATTGAGAAGAATTTCCCGACTCACGCCATTGTGGGAGAGGAGTTTGGTGAGAAGGTGGGCACAGGGTATCCCTTCCGCTGGATCGTCGACCCAATCGATGGGACCAAATCCTTTCTCAAGGGCGTTCCGTTCTATTCGGTGTTAATTGCGCTTGAGATCGAAGGCGTGTCGCGTGTAGGCGCGGTCTGTTTCCCTGCGCTGGACGAGATCCTTTATGCGGCAGATGGTCTCGGCGCATGGTGCAATGGCAAACGCGCACATGTGTCTGATGTAAGTGATATGAAGAAGGCGGTATTTACATTTACGAGTTGGTCCGGCTTCCGCACCAAAAAGCGATTGGATGTGTTTGAGAATTTACATAAGGAATGTTTCTTCGGGCGCGGCTGGAGCGACGCGTACGGCTATCACATGGTGGCAACCGGCAGGGCTGAGATCATGTTAGATCCGTCCATTAAGATATGGGACGTTGCTCCCTTCAGTCCCATTTTTCGGGAGGCGGGCGGCTTCTTTGGTTCGTGGGACGGCGAAGAGGGTCATACTCACGGGGAAGGGCTGGCGGTTAATGCCGCGCTCAAACGAAAAGTCCTGAAATTGACACGCAACGGATAATGCATCCTGCTATAATGGATTGGGAAAATGAAACTTCCAGACGTAAGATCCATCCGCATTAAAGAACCCGACGGGCGATTGCCGTATCGCCTGCGCGAGAACTTCATGTCCGCGCCGGAGTTGGCGTTATATCGCGCACTGGTCGAGTTGGTGGAGCGTTATTATGTGGTTTGCCCGAAGGTGGCGTTGAACGATATTTTCTATATTGTGCGTCCCAACGAGAACGTCAATTTTTTCAACAAGATCTTCCGCAAACATATCGACTTCCTGTTGTGCGAGCCATCCACGTTCAAGCCTGCATTCGGCGTCGAGCTGGTGAAGCCCATCGCAAAGAGCGAGACGCGCGAAACTGATCAATTCATGGAGGACCTCTTCCTGAGCGCGGGGATTCCGCTCGTACACATCCCGACGAGTGAACATTATCGGATCACCGATCTTGTGGAATTGTTTAAACTGTCTCTCCTCAAAGTGAAGCAAACGGGATCGCTTCGCGCGGCGGCGGTAACTGATTCCGTTCCGATGTGCCCTGTCTGCGGCAAGATGATGGTCCTGCGCATACACCGTACTGGACCCGATAAGGGGAAGAAGTATTACGGGTGCATGGATAATCCGCATTGTGCGGGATATGTAAAGGTAGATTGACGAATTATTGTGATTCCAGTTTGATGCCGAACGGTTCAAGATAATTTCGATATTCATTAAGACTGATAAACCCAACACAAGGATACGCCCCGTAAGCGGGCGGAATTTCATTGAGTATTTTCCTTGCAAGGAGCACTGCTGGCGAAGTGGGGATTCGTGGTCCGTTCTGAGATGTTACGAACGCAAGAGATTTGCTGTTTCCGCTATTTTCTTCAACTTTCACCAACATTCCGCCTGAATACGAACCAAAGTTTTTGAACAGTCTGCTGATCCAGATGAGTGGTTCAGCCATGGATGGAAGGTTTATTTCGGGAATGTATTTTTTGAGTTGCGCCAGTATTGATAAACCAATATTAAAGATTGGCAATTCGACACCGGCTTTGAATATCACTTGATCCGCTTCGAACAATTTCGGGAAAAGTTCGAGATCCGGGACGTTGCATAACTGTACAAAGCGCCTGCCAACCGGTGGAGGAAAATTGAAGATTTCTGTCAAAGCCCAGCCCATGAAATTTTCCCATTGACCGTTGCTCCAGACACGGATTTGCGTTCCTGCATAAGAAAGTATCGACTCGAAAGTAGAGACTCCAGCTTTGTTTTTATTTCCCGCGCTCATATAGATTTTTATGGAATGAATGTCATGAAAACTTTCACTTAATTCAGAAACCAAAGCATATGTCACGGCTGGCGTGGTGCTGGCTCCTGTGCAGGCAAAAACTTCCTTGTCTTTTGCCAGTTCGTTAAGTCCTGGAAAATTCTTTACATATTCCCGGTCATCTGCCAAATCAATATAATGACAGTTTTCTTCAATGCAGACTTTTGGGATTGAATAATCGTTCGGGTAAAAAGGACCGGATGTGTTGATAACAATTTGCGTCCCGGCGATTGTGTTCCGCAATGACCTATCATCCTTTGCGTCGCACCAGGAAAAATCTGCGTTGATCGAGTCTGCAAATTTTTGCCCGGTATCCCGGTTTCGCCCTGCGATGGTCACGTTAGTTGATTTGGCAATCTCGCTTGAGATCAAACTGCCAAACGTACCGTAGCCGCCCAAAACAACGACTTTTTGATTCGACATCTTTTCACTGGGTTGGATTTTCGGATTGGAAAAAGTGTTTTCTTGCCATGAAGAGCGGGATCAAGATTGCGAATGCTGAGACGAGATTGATGAACGCATTGATAGGGATTCCCTGCTGAATGGACAACAGGCTGTCGTAAGGAGCCCATACAATGCAACTGAGAAAAATAGCCCACCAGCCTTTTGGGTCTGGATTCTTGAACGCAGTTGAGACCACATATAAAAACAAAACTCCCCAGCTTGCAATCGTCGGACCGAACAGCCCCATCAAAAAATTGATGGCTGAGTTTTGTACCGTTGTTTCAGCTCCAAGAGCCTGATATAAGAGCGTATTGTAGGTCGCGAATAGCGGCGAGTTCACAAGAAGTGGCAGAAAAATTCCGCCCAGAATGTGAGCAATTGCGACAAGTTGCAGGAATATTTTTAGCCTTGAGAGTATCATGATCATTCACAGAAATCTTGCTTTTAGACTCTCGGTTGGCATCATACAAACATCCATTTTGCCAAACCATTGATAGCGATGCATTGCGATTTGATTGTAAACCCAATCCCGGATGAATTGGGGAACCAGCGGACCAAGAGAAGCCAAAATTGACCAGGGGATTACAAGTCCCTGCCCAATCTTCAATGCGGCGGTTGAGCCTAAATGGATCTTTCCGTTTTCGAGATAAACGATAGCCTGACTATAGTCGGATGGCAATCCGCACCATTTCAAAAGTTCCTGTCCTGTTTCAGATTGGATCGAGGCAAAGCGAAAAGTTGAATCCTTCTCATGCCTCAGTCCAAAGATGACCGATCCGTTACACAGATTGCAGACGCCGTCGAACAGTATAATTTTCTGTCCCCTGATCTCTTCATCACGCATAGTGTTTCTTGAGTTCCGATGCGTACCTTGCGCCAACGTTCTGATTATTTCTCTCCAGCCAATCTCCCAAATGAGTCTTGCAGCGCGGCGGCTCTTTTGAAACGAGCAAGCCAGCCATCAATCCGTCCACTTCTTCGGGGGTGAGGAGCACATCCTTGACGAAGAGACTCAGGAATTGAGCCGCGAATAAGGCCAGGCGCGGTGCGATGGAGACCATCGGTCGTTTCGCGCCGATCTTTTCACCAATCAATTCCACCATTTCTTTGAAGGTGAAAATGTCAGGACCTACCGCGTCGATGATGTAATTCTCCTTGCTGTAAATACCTTCGACAGCGAGTTGCGCAAGGTCGTCCACGTAAACGGGTTGCAGTTTATAGGATCCGTCGCCGGGCAGTGCAAAGAATGGGAATCGCCTGAGCAGGAAGGCGATGTTGTTGATGAGGATATCCTCGTCGCCGATCAATACTGTGGGACGGAGGATGGCGTAGCTCAGACCTGATTCCATCACAGCTTTTTCGTTCGCAGCTTTGCCCCAGAAATACGGCAGATGCGAATCTGCAGAGGGATTCGTGATGCTGATATGAACCATTCTTTTCACGCCCGCGGCTTTGGCGGCGTTGACCAGTACACGCGTATTTTCCACGGCACGCGGCTGGGTGTTCTCGCCCTGGTCAAAACGTACCCAATAGGTGTTGACCAACACATCCACGCCTTGCAGACTGCGCGTCATGCTGGTTTTGTCGAAATCCAGTGGGAATGCTTTGACTTTTCCGTTGAATGGGTCAAGGCGATCCGGGTGACCTGTCAAGGTGATAACTTCTTCACCACGAGCTAAAAGTCGTTTTGTGATGTACTTGCCTGAATAGCTGAATGCACCTGTAACTGCGATTTTCATTTTTATTTTTCCTTCTGCTTCTGCCGTCGTCACTTCGACAAGCTCAGTGCAAGCCTCGGCGGCAGGCACAACGCCGGGGACGGCGTTGTGAGCAATAAAATTATTTCAACACACCCAAAATCTTCGTAACATTCGAAATTCCCAGTCTCTCCAGTTTGATGACGGCTTTTGTAAGACTGTCAATCGCATCGAAGAAATTCTGCAACGCCTGCACGCGTTCATAGACGAACTTCCACTCGTCGTTATCCACCCAGTTCTCATCCATCTTTGCGAGCGTGTCCTTCACCGAACGAACAGCACGGTCAAATTCCGAATTCTGGCGTTCCTGCAAGATCGAGCGGATCGCCGCGTAAAAATCTGACTCGGCGGAGTAGTAGTCCTTGCGGTCGCCAAGCCTCGTGGAGCGATGGACCAATCCCATGCGGGCGAGGGCGCGGATCTCAGTGCTGATCGCTCCTTTGGTGAGTCCCGTTTCCATTACGATCTCATCGAGTGAGAGCGGCGTGGGGGAGAGATACAATACAGCAAAGATGGCTCCCATTCCCTTTGGGAAGCCCCAGAAACGGCTGATCTGGCTCAGCCCTTCGGTGAAGTCCTTTTTGATCTTTGTGAGAGATTGTGGCATATGTTTCTCGTTATGTACGTTTAGTAATTACTAAACAAAGTATATGATAATAATGGCTGATTGTCAATATACCTGGCTTTGCGTGTAGGCGCGCTAGTAATTTCTTACTGAAATTGGAGTGTCACCGACTATTGTATTGAACTGTCCCGAAGGTATCAAAGAGCGGATTGGCAATCTGCTCCACGATTTACTGGCCGGTGAAAAACATTTGGAATAATTCCTCCCCACTTTTTCCTGCGGCTTCGTCCTGGTATTGCTGAATGGAAACGCGGACGATCACATGCTCAGCGTCGTTCTTGATGAACCAGAATTCCACAAAACCTGATATTGGACCCACGATCAATTCATCGGGCAAGTCTTCGATGATCATCATGGCTTGGACGATCCAGTTGCCGAATGATCCATAGTCTGTTAAGTCCGCAACGGTCGAATGGACATAAAAGTCGGTTTCCCTTGTTAGGAAATCCACGCGCCCATCCGCATGGATACAATCTTCACCGAAGGCGGTTGCCCATGCTTTTGCTGTGGGGTCAGCGGATTTGATCGACTCGTCCAATCGGGTCGTCAACTCAAACATATCTTTGTATGCCCACATGTAAGCGCATCCTTCGAAGGTAGGCGCGGTGGTGGGGAATTCAAGAGTAAGAGTAATTGTCGGTGTAGGGTCTGACGCGGGTAAAGTTTGCGGGGAGGAAGCGCCATTTGAACACGCGCACAGGATCAGGCTTAGAAGAAGAAGCGCATGGAATCTTTGCATGAGGAGCCTCCGGTCGGTCCTGTCCATTCTGTGGTTAGACCTTCCTTTGATTAACGCCTCCCATCGGCTATATGTTCCTGTCGGTGGACTATTTATCGTTGAGCACTTCCAGCACGGCGGATGCCATCAATGCAGAGGCGTGGAACAATGCCTCTTCATCAAAGTCGAATTTTGGATGATGATGTCCGAAATCGAGATGCCGTTCCTTGTTCGCGGAGCCGACGAAAAAATAACAGCCGGGGACTTTCTCCTGCATGAACGCCATATCCTCCGCGCCCATCGTGATGTAACCGGATGTATCCAGACTGGACTCGGACAACTCGCGCCGCGCGGCATCCTGAACCCTGGATGCGATCGCTTTATCGTTGATGAGAGCGGGAGTCATCTGTTTGACGTTGACATCCACCTGACATCCCATCGCCTCGCCGACCCCGCGCGCGATCTGCTCGAATCTCTCCACGACCCTTTGCCTGACCCCGATATCAAAAGTGCGGATCGTCCCCGTCAGCTCTGCCATTTGCGGTATGACGTTGAACGCAGTTCCCGCATTGACCGTCGTCACGCTGACGACAGCCGTTTCAAGGGCAGCGACGTTGCGCGAGACAATCGTTTGTAACGCGTTGACGATGTGCGCCGCGGCTACAATGGGATCGACGGTCGCGTTCGGAATCGCGCCATGTCCGCCTTTGCCCGTGACTTTGATGGTGAAGATCTCCGAGCCTGCCATGACAGGTCCACCTGCGATGCCGAGCCAGCCGAGCGGCTTTTCATTCCAGAGATGAAGCGAAAGAGTTTTGTCCACTTTGGGCGAATCGAGTACACCATCGCGCATCATCATTTCAGCGCCGCCAACATCTTCTCCATTGTTGCCCTCTTCGGAAGGCTGGAAGCAGAACTTGATCGTGCCTGCCAGTTCTTCGCGGCGACTGTGAAGTATCTTCGCAACGGTCAGCCCAATGGATGTGTGACCGTCGTGTCCACAGGCATGCATGACACCGTTATTTTGTGATGCGTATTCTGCGCCTGTCTCTTCGACGATGGGGAGGGCGTCCATGTCAAAGCGGATGAGGAGAGTCGGTCCGGGCTTTGCACCTTCAAGCAGACCCACAACGCCTGTCTTGCCGACGCCTTTGGTTACTTCGATGCCGAGGGATTCGAGTTCCTTTGCCACGATACCACCTGTGCGAATCTCACGGAATCCGAGTTCAGGGTGCATGTGAAAGTCACGTCGCAGGGATTGGGTGTAGGGGAAGAGTTCCTGGGCTTGTTCGAGGAGGTTAGACATAAGGGTAAGGTCTCCTTGATAATTTGATTAATCCTTACTTTCCAACACGTATTGTACTGCCTGATCCATGGTCATCTTTGCCCCTGCTTCTTGTGCGGATAAGAAATCAGATTCAGACAGCTTCTCTTTTACTGAGGCAAGCGCACTCGCATATGGGCGTTCCAGTTCGGGTTCCATTTTGAATCCAATGGAAACCGCAAGGGAGGACGAAGCGCTCAATAGTTTTGCGGTATGCGAAAGTTTTTCTTCGGCAAGATAGACACAAGCGTATCCAATCAAATTGTAAATGATATAGGCTTTCGTGTCGCTTTGATGCGCGATCGTTAAACCTTCCTGAAAAGATTCGTGCGCTTTGTTAATTTGATTTCGAGTCAGCGCCAATAATCCCAGATAACAATGAAGCAGAGATAATGAAACCTTGTGGTTCAACGCACGGCAGAGTGTCAAGCCTTCCTGATAATGTGTGTCAGCTTCTTCCAGCTTGGCTTCCTGGAAGGCTGTAATTCCAAGTGAAATATGCGCGAGCGACATCGTATAGCGATCTCCCGTTTCATACCCCAGCGTAAGGGATTCCGTGTAATATTTTTTCGCAGTTTGATAATCGTTTCTTAAATAGAAAATATTGCCAAGGTTGTTCGACGCGATCGCGGTACTGCGTTTATCACCGATTTCGCGGTAGAAGGCAAGGCTTTCCCCAATGTATTTTTCAGCGGTTATATAGTCACCCTCGTAATAATATGCGGTTCCCCAATTCAATAATGTTGACCCGATGCGACGCGCATCGTTTAATTCCCTGCCGATGGCAAGGGTTGCTTCAAAGAATTTATGACTCTCCGCGTAATTGCCTTTCTCGCTGTGTATGGAAGCCATGAAGAAAAGAGCCATGGCTTCTCTTTTCTGGTCGTCCAACTGACGTGCAAGATCCACACTTTGTTGGGCGTATTGAAGCGCAATATCAGATTTTCCCAATCGCCAATAGACATTGCTAAGTTCGTTGAGCGCGTCACATATTCCCTTTGAATCATTTGTCTGCCGGGCAAGTTCGTGCGCTTTGTTCAGCCAATCCAGTGACTGTTGGTATTCTCTGTGCGTACCTGCCACTTTGATCTGGCATTCTATAACCCGTTCTGTAAGATTGTATTCCTCGGCAGCTTGTAACGCGGCATTGTAATGTGCGATGGCGTCGTCCCGCTTGCCAATCATTTGGAGAATCTCGCCTGACTTCAAATGTATATCTATTGATTCATCCTGCTCTGGTGATAATGCCAATACCTGTTTGTAATATTCCACGGCTGTTTCATTGGAATAAACTGCATAAGCGGCTTCTGCGGATTTGCGCAGGTATTCGCGCTTCTTTGGCAGGTTCTCACTGCGGTTGTAATGGAAGGCAAGCGCATCCAATGGAGGATCGTCGGGATATATCGATTCCAGATAAACCGCCAAAAGTTCATGTAATTGAGATCGCGTGGCATAGGATAAACTCTCGTACGCCACCTCCTGCGTGACGATATGCTTGAAGAGGTAAGCCAGTTCAGGATCGGGCGTATCCAGAGGCGTTAAGTCCAGCTTGGACAACTCTGCCAGATGATCTTTGACGATCTTTTCATCGCCGAGCGAAGGATAATATCCATAAAGCCATGAAAACGGGAATACGCGCCCAATAACGCTTGCCACTTTCAGTGTAACTTTCTGCGGCTCGGTAAGCTGATCGATACGACTCAAGATCAGTGTTTGTAAGCTGGCCGGTAGTTCCAATTCCTTGAGAGCGTGCGCGTCATACGGATTCAGACCCCGGTCATGCAGATAGTTAAGCAACTCTTCAATGAAAAATGGATTGCCCTCTGATTTTAGGATGAGTTCATCCACCAGGGCCTTGGGGAGGGAACCGGTCCGTTCAGGAAAGAGTTGTGCCAGCTTGGCGCGGATCAATTGTTCTGCGTCTGATGCGGTTAGGTCCTTTAGTTCGATCTTTGTAAAATAAGACAGGTTTTCAACACGCGGTGTTTGATATCGCACCAAATCTGGAGGGCGATATGCCAATACAAAACACACGGGGAGATTCTCGCTGACGCGCGCCAGAATTTCCAACAGATCATCCGAGAGGGGATCGACCCAATGTAGATCTTCCAACACGATCAGCAGAGGTGTTTCGCTGACAGCGGACTTAAGACAATCCTCCAATAATATTTCGAGCGTGCTTTTGCGGTCTTTTGGCTCAAGCGCGCGCGTGAATTCGTTATCAACAAGGGGCAGGTCGAGCACCAGTCCTAATAGCGGGAGAGAATCGACACGCCCAGGTGCGCGGTCTTCGAGTTCGCCTTCCAGCAAGCGCATTTGTTTGCGTTGTGGCATTTCAGGATCGAGATCAAAGAATGCCTGCCAAATGGGTTGCCAAACAAGATAGGGTGTATTTGTGCCTGAAGATTGACAGGCACCACCATAACCAATGAAGCCGCGCCTGCGTGCCAACCGAATAACTTCAGCAATCAAGCGCGATTTGCCCATGCCGGCTTCAGCGGTGATACCGATCACCTGACCTTTGCCTTGCAGCGCTAACTTTAATTTTTCATCAACCAGGGTCAACTCCTCCTGTCGTCCCACCATGGGCAGGCGATAGGTGGGCTCCGGTAGACGTGTTGCACGATGATGACTGATTCCCGTCACAGCAAAAACAGGTTGAGGTTCCCCTTTGCCTTTCATGGCGATCGGTTCACGCGGTTCCAGCGTGAACGTATTGGCAATATCAATTTGAACGCGACCCGTGATAAGGATCTCATCGGTCCTGGCAGTGGTCATCAAACGCGCCGCCAGATTGACATCATCGCCGAGTGCCGCATAAGTGTGACGTGTTGCATTGCCGTATACGCCTACGCGTAATGTGCCAAGACTGATACCCGTTTGCAGGGATTGAATGTATGTCAATTGCCTGGGTGTTTGTTTTAATTCCAGTGCCGCGTATACGGCTCTTTGTGCATCGTCCTCATGAGCGTTGATCGCGCCGAACACAGCGTATATGTAGCTGCCTTTATCACCGATTACGAGTTGCAGTAAAGCCCCATCGTATTTTGTGATCACGCGTTGGGCACGGGTGACAAACGCATTAAGTTTTTCTTCTGCATCAGTGTCGTTGTCATAATCAATACCAGAAAAATTCACAAAAAGTGGAACTGCCGGTCGCAGTTCAGTAAGAAATGAGATCATGCCGATGTGTTCGCGTTGATACACAGTCGATAACAACCACGGACGCAAACTTTCTGCCGGCACCGCATCCATGTTCATGGGTGGTAATGCCGGTAATTCCGATGGATTCCCAAGTGAATCGAGAACCGAAAATTTTTCAGAGGAGTCGGGGGCGATTCTTTGTTCGCGAATGTTGGCGTTATCCCCAATAACTTCGCGTGTGGTTTCATCCAGAATGATCTCGCCCTTGTGCGCCAATCTTTCAGCGCTGGCGAGGCGCGCAATGATCTTACCCGCGAGTGTGTCCATCAATTGGATATTTGGATCCCCGGCAATCAACCGTCGCGCTGTGCCAGTCGTAATGGCAACTTTAAGCGACAGCTCCTGAAGGCCCGTCATTGCGGATTGCATGCCTTGTGCGCAAGTGACAGCTCTGAAAGATGCGGATGAACCTGCGTCCGCTTCATCAAACCAGCCGATAATTGAATCGCCCGCAAAACTGATGATACTGCCCCCGTAGCTTTCGACTTGGTCAATCAGCGCGCCATAGACGGCGTTCAACTGACGCGACAACTCCTCCACGCCTTTGCGCGGACCAAGAGTCCGGGTCAGTTTTTCGGTGAGAGAGGTGAAGCCGGAGATATCTGCAAATATGGCGGAACCGTTCGTGCGGTTCGGTAGAACAGTATTATTTGCGAGTGCTCGCAAACGGTCTTGCGGAAGATAAGTCCCTAGTCTCTGCATGCGAATTCCCTTTTTCTGATTGTAATATCATTTTCAGAGATTTCAGGATCGTTTGGTTACACAGGCTTAAACCACGAAGCGCACGAAGAAAAAGCCCAATGTTGAACGTCAAAGGTCACCGACGTTCAACGTTCGATCCACTGATATTTCACGACTCTAAATATTTCTTCGTGGCGTGGATTCTCCTTGGTGCGGTCTTCTGCTCGGTAGGACTTGAAACGTCCGATGAGCACGGATTATTTCCATGAGCTATCCACCATGTCCGGGATAAATCCTCGTGATCTTGTGCTGATAGATTTTATCCCAGCTCTGGCGGCTGAGGTGGTCATCTTCGGGGAGCATGAAGCGTGGGTGCAAATCTCCCGTGAAGGCAAAGCCTTCGTCAAGGATCAGTGCCACGCTGTCGTCGCTATGACCGGGGGTGTGGAGGATCTCTCCGATAAGTCCGATGCTCGCGAGAAACTTGCGGCTGTCTTCGAGTTTCAGGATGAGGTTATCGTTTTGTTTGATCTCCACGTAGGGATAGGATTTTGCTTTGAAATAATTGGCGAACGGGACGATGAAGTCCGTTTGACATTCGGGCAGGATCAACTTTGCCCCATGGTCCTTCAGTTCCTGCGTGAGACCGGCATGATCGGGATGGAGGTGTGTGACGAGCAGGTATTTGATCTCGTTGACGGAGATGCCTTTGCGTTTTAATACTCCGGTGAATTGAGGCAGTGTGCCGGGCCAGCCACAGTCAACGAGGAGTTTGCCGTCCCTGATTTGGATGGCGTAGTAGTTCGTGGATTGGTAGCCGACGTTAACGATGTTCATGTTATCTGATTGACATTGTCAGTACTTCAATTTCTGTTAACCATTTTACCCAATGCCAACCTCGCCGCGAAGGGACAACAGCTCGTAATGGATACCCGTGCCGGTGATCCAAAACCTGGCTACCAACATGCGTGGCTAACAGGATTTCCTGGGCTTGCGCGAACGTGAAATAGGCCGTGTATTCTGAAATGCCTTTCATAACAATACCAATTGCATCCTGGTCTATTTCCGCCTGGGTCAATAAATCTGCCAAATGAATTCCTCTCCAGGTTTGAATCGAATACCAACCGCCCGTGCAATCGAGAGTGGCAACAACTTCAGATGTGGACAAGGCAAGTACATCCGGATAAGCCAATGTCAACGGTGTTTTGACAGCGCCTTTAATGGTCAGATGCCATGCTGATGGATCGATCTTGATCCTGCCCTGTCCGGGTCCGCTGGTGACGGGGTAATCCAGCCCGGTGAAAGAACCGTCTTCGCGTGAGCCTGTGAACCGGCGCGAGGACTCATCATTTTGAAGTGTTTTGGCGAGCGTCTCTGCAATTCCCCAGGCCGCGACCGATGCCGCGCCAAAGCCCATAAGTTTGAGTGCCTGCCGTCGCCCAATGAAATCGGTCTTTTTGGGATGAGGCCAGCGACGCCAGACATGGAGCACGAAGAGTGGCAATAACAAGTAAAGAGCGATGCCCCAATGCCATCCGATGGCGGTATATCCATATCCTGCCATCCAGAGGTAATACTCACCGAGGTTCCATTTCCAAATCAATCCAAAAACCAGGATGATGAACGTGGCTATCGCCAACACAACGGAGACCACGATCATCACGTTGCGGTCGAGTCGATGGTCAAAACCGCGTCTCAATGAATGCAGTGAGATTATGGTTTTCCATGGGATGATGACGATAAGCGCCCAACCAGCCACGCGATGAATTTCGAACCATACCGATGGAAAGGGCCATACCAATCCATAAAGCCCTGTTATGCCAAGGACGCAGATCACAAGCAGAATGAGGGTGTTGATGAAGCGCAAACCTTTGCCGCTCATCAAAGTCTCCTTTTCTTACCAGTAAAAGAACCCGGGACAAAATCCGGAGATGGCCGGTTGTGCAGGGTCTCTTGATCGCATTGATCGGTGTCGTACTGCGTTGCCTATTCTCTAGGTGGGCCGAACCAATCAGTGGCGATCGCGAGAGCATAGAATAAAAAGGCAATCCACGCCAAACTCCCAATCCCAAGCAGTAGTGTAACATATTCCACAAACCCACCAAGGATCGCGCCAAGCAGGTTGGATGCCATAGCGACATCCACTTCCTGAACGCGTTTAAGTGATCCCGAAAAAACCATTCCGGCAAAAAATATAGGCAGTGCCAACACGAGCGCCGCGATTGTTCCACCGCTGACCTGTCCCAGGCTCAAAAAAGTTGCCGCCGGGATGAGTGAACTTCCTGCAAGTGTGACCAGCAGGAGGATTCCCCACAGACGCGTGTTTTCGACCTTTAATCGCGCGATCAAAAGGTTCGAAAATGTTGCCATCACCAGGACCGCTGAAATCGCCGCGGCATTCACCACCCAGGTGGAACCAAACAATAATGCGACCTGCGCAATAATGCGGACTTCCATCAACATAAAAGCCGCGCCGAGGAAGAAGAAGCGCCACTGAATTCTCCAGCCTGTGCCCAGCATACGTCTGGATAGCGCAATGGATGTCAGTGCCAATAGAGGTAATATCGTCCAATATGCAAAAGGCATCGTCCGTTCGCGCATATATAGATAGGGCCAGTTATCGGTCGTCAACGCGATGCCCGTTGAATCGAGAGGTAGCGGTTTTACGACACCACCCAACTTGGACAACGCTTCATCTATTTCAGCTTGTGTCAGTGATGGACCATTACGCACGATGAATACGGTGCCGTGATGTGCGGTCAATACAACCGGAGTTTGCCCTGTCGCTTGCTGTAATACCCCGGAGATGCGTTCTCCCATCCACGGTTCGAATAATTCAAAAGTTACAATGAGTAGACCGTCTGGCTTTACGCGCGCAAATGCATCGCGCATACCTTCGATAGTGTAAACAAAATTGTCAAGCCGCACGGAACCGAACGCAGACAATACCTGTTGTGAATCCAATAACCCAAACAAAACCAGGTCATATTGAGCCTGCGTATTTTTCAGAAAGGCGCGTGCGTCATTGGCGTATGGATTCACCTTATTTGATGCGTAGGGTTGTTCGGGATGCAGACGTTTACCGAACTCGATGATACCCGGATCAATATCCACGGCATCCACATATTGTGCGCCACGTCGCAGTGCCGCCGAAACATCATTGCCTGTACCCGCACCAAGGATCAATACCCGTTCAGGACGAATGAATGCATAGGGGACTTCGTATTCAGAATAGCGATATGCAGTTGGCAGGTCATTATGCGTGGAAAAGAAATCGTCTGAAAGATCCACCAGATCCTGGTAATAATATTCTCCGACGCCAAGCTGGTAACCCCATTGAAACGACTGCCCGTTCGAATCCTGACCCATGAGCGGACTTACGACCAATTTGTTGTATGGGGACCAAACCGTTTCTCCGGGGAGTCCTTGCAGGGCAATCATTGCAAGTGCGCCAATAAGATTTGCGCGCCAAAGCCAGCCTGTGCCGAGACGAACAACTGGCAATGCCATCAAAACGACAAGGAAGAACCAAACCAGAGGCGGCGACCAGACAAACGATACCGCTGCAAATGAAAGGTATCAACCTCGGGGCAAGCCCCGAACCCTTTCTTCCGCCGCAAGCGGCGGGGTATTCAACCCGAAAAGGAATAAAAGGGTGCCTGCGAGCGAACCAGCCAGATTCAGTGAATACGCGGGTATTGGGGCAAAAGCACGCATGCATTTACCTGTATATTGCCCGAGCGGAACAAATACCAATACAACAAACAAAAAGTACAACAACGTGATCGCGTAATAAGGGATCCACGTCAGTATCTGGGACAAGATTGGTAGGGGTTCTAAATTTCTGAAGCTCAACCCTAGTAATACGAGCTCCTCCCCACCGGGCAGGATGGTATGGGTAAGTAAACCGGATATTCCACCTAATGCAACGGTTGCGACCAACAATGCGGCACTAGGCAGAAACAGCGGCAAGAGTGCGATGCGTTGGCGCGACAAAAAGAATCCCATACCCAACCCAAGGAATGCGCCGATGAGAACAACATTTTTCAAAAATGCGAAGACTTTAATTTCAGACCCCAACAATCGAATCAACACCAACTCGAAAAACAGACCCAATACACTTACCAACACTAGAGCGACAGTACGTTGTCGAATGGTCAAAACATCATCACGATCATTCCACTCGATCAGCATCTCTGTCAGGCGCGCGCGCCATGTTGTATAGATCGAAGAGTTCGCGCTGCGTCGCAGAAGAATCCAGCCAATGGTTCCCACACCAATGACGAATATTATGATGCCCAACTCGGTCATTTATGTCTCCTGGATATTTACGGTAGTGTAGTCCGTTGTGGATTGTGTCGCCACGGCGCCACGGCGACGCTTCGTCGGCTTGGTCTCAATACACCTTTCGCACACCGCCCGTGATTTGCCTAGCAAATCACGGGCGGTGCCAGGGAAAACTGCTCAGGGTACCCGACCAGCGCCTCCTCGCAATGACCTGTGCTAACTGTATTTCACGACTCTAAATTTTTCTTCGTAGCGTGGATTTTCTTCCGTACTATCTTCCGCGCGGCGGGATTTGAAGCGTTTGACCAGGTTTTCGGGATCCTGCACCTGGCTTTTGTGCTCGAGAATGGCATTGAGTTTGATGTCCCATGAATCAGTGACATCGAGTGTCGTGTTCGGTTGGTCGGCGAGTGAGCACCAGATTTCCTTGGGCATATGCGGTTGGAAACCTTCTTCGAGCAATTCTGGAAAGTAGGCGAGATTGCCTGCAGCGGGGAAGACGGCATCAAGCACGACTTGCCCTGCAGCGCGGTGATCGGGATGGTTGATGCCGTAGGTGGCGAATAAGGTTTGTGGATCGCAGGTCACGAGGATATCGGGCTTGTGTCTGCGAATCTCGCGGACGACATCGCGACGCAGATTTATATCAGGGACAAGGTAGCCGTCGGGGTGATCCATGATATGAACGGACTCGGCACCAATAACTTTTGCCGCGGCATATTGTTCTTCATGGCGGATAGCGCACAGCTTTTCGGGAGTCATTTCGGGGTGCGTAGTGGGATTGAAGCCTTTATCGCCACAGGTGAGTAGCTGGTAGGTGATGTGATGTCCCGCACGCGCCCAACGAGCAAGGGTCGCGCCACAGAAAAATTCGGGGTCATCGGGGTGGGCGAGGATGACGAGGATGTTTTGGGGTGAGGACCAATTTCCGGCTTGTTCCATGAGGCGTGGTTGGGTGGATGGAGATGTTAGGGCAGGGGAAAAAGGCACTAACCACGGAGACGCAGAGACACGGAGTTTAAGAAAAAGAATCTCTCTGGGTCTTCGTGTCTACGTGGTGAAGGATTAATTATTTTTGTTGCGCGGACTGCTTTTGCCACAGGTGCAACCACCGGAGTTGTGACGGTCGCAGGGGGCTTCGGATTTGCGGCGCAGGGTTTCGAGTTCATCCCAGGGTTGCAGATCTTCGCGGTCGAAGGTCTCGGTAAAGCGTTTGCCTTCCTCGCCTTCGAGAAGCACCATCACCTTGTTGCTCATGGGCAGTACGTCGATCACCTTGCCTTCGCCTTTGGGGGTGACAACTCGTTTGTTGCGCTTTGGGAGTTCCTTACGCGCGGCAACGTATTGCTCATATTCGTAGATAAGACAACAGCGCAGGCGTCCGCACATGCCGGTGATCTCGTTAGGCGTGAGCGAGATGCCCTGGTCCTTCGCCATCTTGATGGAGATGGGGGAGAAGTCTGTGAGGAATTTGGAACAGCAGCGGGTCTCGATGCCGCATGCGCCCATGCCGCCGATGATCTTCGCCACATCGCGCGGACCGATCTGTCGCAGTTCGATGTAGGTGTTGGGATAGATGTTTTGCATGTCCCTTTTGAGGGATTTGAGATCGACCTTTTCCTCGCTCTCCGTGCTGAACAGGAAGGCGAGACGCGAGCCATCGTAGTTGTACTCCGCGGAGACGATCTTGACGCCTTCGAGTTTGAGTTCGGAGGCGCGGGCGCGGCAGTTGATCATGGCTTCAGTCTGTTTGGACTGCCATGACTGAAGGAGAAGCAGGTCGCGCGGCGTGGCACGCCTCTCCACGGACCTCCAGCCGCCTTCGGGTTGCGGAGGCGTTTCCTTCACTACCTGGACGACTTCACCGAGATGCCTTCCGCGGGATGTATCCACGATGACGTGCTCGCCGACTCCCACGTTAGGGATGGCGGAAGTGTCGAAATGATAGATCTTGCCTACTTTGGTGAATCGTACACCAATAATGTTTGGGTTCATGTATTGAATTATACCTTATGGAAGGCATACGGACTGGCTAAACTACGGTCTTGCCCTCGAAATTATCCACTCCCTGGCATGGAGGAAGAAGAGAATATTGACAATAGTGCTATAATTTATCTTGATTAATGTTCGTTGACATGCTATTGCTTTTGGCAAAGCCAGGAAGGAGGCGCAATCGGTCGAAGTTTTGTGCTTGCTTATTCGGTGGAGAAAGATTCGTTGATTCCTTTAGAGATGAGGAGAAGAAAAATGAATCCCAAAAGACCTGTGCTTTACTCTTTGACTGGAATGTTAATCATACTGACATTGCTCCTCTCTGCCTGTGGTGGGGGGGCTGCGACAGCCACAGAGGCCCCTGCACCTGAAGCGACGAGCGCGCCGACTGAAGAACCAGCAGCCACCAGCGCTCCTACCGAGCCCCCAGTCGCTGAAGTGACTGGCACGCTGGCGGTCCTTGATTGGGCTGGCTACGATGCTGAAGATTTCTGGGTGGATTTTAAGAACGCCTATCCTGACGTAACCGTTAACTTCGAAATTGGTATTTCAGACGCCGATATCTATGCCAAGATGGCGGCAGGTAATCAAGCCGACGTTTTCCATCCGTATACGGGCTGGCTGCAATTCTATGTGGATGAGGGCCTGGTTGAGGCGATCGATACCAGCAAATTGACCAACTGGGACAAGGTGCCTGAAAACTTCAAAGCAATCGGTCAAATTAACGGCAAACAGTATTTCATCCCGTGGGATTGGGGCTTTACATCCATCCTATATCGCACGGACAAAATACCAGAGGGAGTCGATTCGTGGGCCGCGCTCATGGATCCAAAATATTCAGGTCATATCTCCATGTGGGATGATGGCCCCGGTGCGGTAACCGTATCCACTTACATACACGGATATGACGAAACCGCCGTCACTGCCGATCAACTCGCTTCGATCCAGGAGGAATGGATTGCCCAGCGCGATTTGAATCTTTTCTATTGGGCTGGTGAGCCTGAACTTGTCGAGGGCATGACCAGTGGCGATGTGTGGCTGGCTTACGCATGGCAGGGCGCGTATGCGACTTTGCTTACGAATGGTGTGCCGGTTGCTTATGCCAACCCGAAGGAAGGGCGAAACTCATGGGTCGGCGTATATGGAATTCGCAAAGGAACAGAGAACCTTGATCTTGCCTTAAAGTTCCTCGATGCGAAACTTGCAGAGGCTACCGGCAATAATGTGGTGAATCTGTTCTATTACGGACATTCGAATCAGGATGTAATGAATGGCATTACAGATGCCAACCTCAAGGAAGCTTTCTCGATCGACGATCCATCCATTCTCGAGACAACCAACTTCACACCAAATCTCACCACTGAACAGCGCGATGCCTGGACAGCCATGTGGGCTGAAGTGAAAGCCGCACCTTAGTTCCCTCTTGCCCCTAGCCTCTCTCATCAAGACTTAGGTGTAGACAGGATGAGACTTGTCTTGATTTTTTGAACCGCAAGGCTCGCTAAGAACGCGAAGATTTAATTTTTTCTCTTTGCGTTCTTAGCGCACTTAGCGGTGGAATTTAAGACCTGTCTGCCCTCAATCCTATAAAGGAAGAGGAGAAATACAAAATGGATCGCCGCGCTACTTTCTGGATGTTGTATCTCCCGCCCTTGCTTTGGCTTGGTGCGTTCTTTTTGATTCCCCTGTTGTTGATGTTCGCATATAGTTTTCGCCAGGATATGCGCGGGGACTTTTTTCAACTCTGGCAACCATCGCTCAACCAATATACAAAATTAATAGCAACAGGAAGTTACTGGCGGTTGTTGGGGGTATCCTCCCTGATGGCGCTGGCGATTTCGATCTCTGCGGTTGTGTTGTCCTATCCCATTGCATATTTCCTTGCATTTCACGGGAGGCAGCGCGCCGGGTTTTACCTCGTCCTGCTCCTCGTCCCGTTTTGGACAAGTTACCTGTTGCGCGTGATGGCGTGGAAGATCATGCTGGGCACAGAGGGGGTGATCAATTCATTTCTCATTTATATCAACTTGATTCAGGAACCGCTGACCGCGTTACTCTATAACCGCAATGCAGTCATCCTCACTTTGATCTATGTCTGGATACCGTTCGCGACGCTCCCGATCCTGGCGGCGTTGCAACGGATCGATATTGCCCTCTTTGAAGCCGCTGCGGATTTGGGTGCACGTCCACTTCATCAGTTCCTGCGAATCACATTGCCTCTCAGTTTGCCGGGAGTCTTTGCGGCATTTTTCATGGTCTTCATTCCTACTGTGGGTGAGTATGTGACTCCCTTGCTTGTTGGTGGGAGCCGCGGTTCGATGTATGGCAACATCATCCAGGATTTCTTCACCAAAGCCGCGAACTGGCCCTTCGGTTCGGCGATGTCCATGGTCATGCTGGCTGGGACGTTGATTCTGGTTGCCATCGCAACCCGATTGATTAATTTACAGGGTCTGCTCGAATGACCACTTTCAGAAACCCAATTCCTCTCAAGAGTTATTTTTTCGGCTTGATCGCTTTGCTTTATCTTCCCATTGTGGTTTTATTTTTATTTTCCATCAATGCAAATACGTATCTTTCCTTTCCGCTTCAGGGATTCACCCTGGACTGGTACGAAAAACTATTCGCGTCGGATGCCCTTTTGCGTTCGGCGCGCAACAGTCTGGTAGTGGCGCTGGGGAGCAGCCTCGCGGCTACTTTAATGGGAACCATGGTCGGCTTGCTGATGATGCGCTATCAGTTTCGCAGTAAAGGATTGCTCGTGGCGATGGCTGTCCTGCCGCTGATCGTTCCCTATATTGTTCTGGCGGTCGCCTTGCTTTTGCTGTTTTCCGTGTTGAACATTGACCGTTCGTTATTGACAGTCGGTGTCGCGCATACAGTTGTGGCCTTGCCTTACGTTCTGTTGATCGTTGCGGCGCGTCTTGCGGGGTTCGATGCGAACCTTGAAGATGCCGCCATGGATCTCGGTGCGAGCTATCCGACCACACTTCGCCGTATTGTCATCCCGATGATCGCGCCCGCCATGGTCTCGGCGTGGCTCACGGCATTTACAGTTTCGTTCGATGAATTTGCGCTGGCATTGTTTCTCGCGGGGACACAGCCGACCTTCCCGGTCTATCTTTATGGTCAATTGCGTTTTGCGAATCGCTTGCCGATCATGATCTCCCTGGCTGTTTTGATGATGATCGGTACGCTGGCGCTGGTCTTGATCGCGGAGAGGGTAAGGAGGGCGGAGTGAAACGGGTAATTGGAAACTGGAGATTGGATGTTAGATGGCACAGCAATTGACTCTCCTCACCTGGCCCGATTACATCAACCCGAAAACGATTGAACAGTTTGAATCCGAATTTGGGGTGAAAGTAAATTTGGAGATTGTGCCGAGCGCAGTTGAACTCATCGAACGGATGAAGAGTGGCGGTTCCTCGTCAGACATTTTGTGCCCGCCTGATTACGCGGTGCGGGAGTTGGGCGCGGAGAATCGTCTCGCCGTGCTCGATCACGCGAAATTGTCAAACATGGAGCATCTCGAAAAACGGTTTCAGCTTGGGCGTGGGCATGACCCGCAGAGTCGCATCAGTATCATCAAGGATTGGGGCACGACCGGATTTATGTATCGCAATGACATGATCTACGAGTCACCACAATCATGGTCTGACTTTTGGGGACTGGCCGAAAAATTTAGCGGATATGTCACTGTGCTTGATTCCCCCGGCGAAGTGATCGGTGCGGCATTGAAGATGCGCAGACATTCGTATAACGCATCCAGCGCGGAGGATTTGTCTGCCGCGCGTGAAGATTTGCTAATGCTCAAGCCTCACCTGCTTGCGTTCGAGACGAACTATAAACCCCTTCTGATTTCCGGTGAAGCATGTATGGCATTGGGTTGGAACGGTGACGCGGCCTCATTGACCGCACAAGGTGTGCCAATCAAATACGTTGTTCCAAGTGAAGGCTCGCAAATCTGGGAGGATGACTGGGCAATTGCCACAGACGCGCCCAACCCCGAACTCGCGCATGCGTTCCTGAATTTAGTTCTACGTCCTGAAATTGCCGCACAAGAGGCGCGCTACACGCGTTATGCAACTGGCAACCGCAGCGCGCTTAAATTACTGGATGACGAAATGCGTAACGATGTATCTACGTATCCGCCACAGGTTGTGCTGAGTAAGCTGGAGGCGGGCATGCCGTTGGATGCGGAAGGTCAAAAGAGGCGTGAGAGTTTGTGGCAGGAGGTGAGAGGGTAAAAAGATATTGTCCCCCGATCAATTGATCGGATAGTGGATCATTACATCATTTCCGCAACAACATTCAACTCTTAGTGCGGGATCAGGAACTCACCGAGGATGAATATAAACACATTGAACATGGGCAGAATGGACAGGAATACGAGCCACGAGCGTTCATGCTGGCGAATCACCGCGATCAGGCCCAATACCCCGCCAATGATTCCGCAAAGGAAGCCGAGCAATGCGCCTCCGGGCAGGAAAAGCCACATAAAGCCAAGTAAGACGCTTGCCACCGCCAGCCCAATTGCCCACCATCCGAGCCTGGTGTGCGGCCTTTCAAGGAAGTGACTTGAAGCAGTTTTCATGTTGCGCCTGCGATTTCACCAAGATAATGGATTCCTATGCACCTATCAGGAATGCCACCAGTTGCAGCAATTCGTTCAGGACAAGGAAAAGCACAAACAGCCCGATGAGTATGGCCAGCCATACAAGGGAAGAGCGCTCATGCTTACGAATTGTTGCGATCAATCCAACAATCCCGCCAGCCAGCCCGCATATCAGCATAAAGATGCCGTAGAAGGGAAGTATCATTTGCCGCCATGATGCATCATCCGTTATGAGCGAGAGCACAGCTACGTTGATAAGGAATAGCACCACGAATGCAACTCCCAACCAAACCGACCACCATCCGAGTTTTGTGTGCGGCTTGTCAATGAAGTGACTTGAAATGGTTTTCATCCTGCGCCTCCGAATTCATCATAGCACGCAGGGAGGGTGAATTCAATGCCCTCCTCAAATCGTGAATTGGAAAGATTGTATGAAACTCAAATACGGACAACTATCCCGTGATCAAATGATCGGGTAAATGGTCTGTACGATTCATGTAGGTGATAACCATATCCTCACCGCGAATATCAAAACGACTGATGGAGCAGTTGCTGAGCAAAAACCATGACTTGAATCCGTTGAAGGCCTGGCGCCAGGGAATATTGAGCATGGCACACATCAGGTGAATAAAGAAGCCACCGTGACTGAATATTGCGACGCGGTGATCGGGCTGTCCCTTCCTATCGCCATGGCGTGTGAGCAGGTCTGCCAGAAATTGTTTGGCTCGTTCCTGACACTCCTCCTCCGTCTCAAAGGGACGGTTCCACCAGCCCGTTTCGTTAAGGCCCTCTGGAAGGATCAGCTCAGGAAAGTTCTGGTCGAAATAGGAACGTGATTTACCCGGCAGAGCCATGAGCTTTGACTCATCATCCCGACCGTAAATTCCGCCGCTTTCGTGGATCTCCTTCCACGCGGCAAAACCGACCTGCGGCAGGCCGCGCGCCGTGAACGCGGCAGTGTGGACGGCGCGTTGCATAAGACTGGTGTAGATGTGCGTCAGCCCGAAGCCGCGCCGGTTCTGAAAATCCCAGTTGTTACCATTCGTAATTGGTTGGTTCTTCTCCAAAAAAATTGCCAGGTGGCGGGCTTGTTCCATGCCGATATCTGTCAGAGCGGGATCGGGGTTTTCCTTATACTCGGGGTTGTCCCACCCCGCGTTGTTTTGTGATTGTCCATGACGGATGAAGTAGAGTTCCATATTCGATGTGTTTGCCTCGTGTTGTGATTTGCCCGCTGATTATAGTGGGGTTTTTATCATCTTGCGTGGAGGGGACTTTGGCATTATGCTTGGGATTGGATGAAAACGACGCAGTACTTTCGTTATGCACGCGAACGCCCTGACCGTGCTATCATTAAGGATGAATGGATCGAGCGAGTCCTTCGCGGTCCTTTACGAGAGGAAGTGCAGTCTGATGGAAGAATTCGAAAATGGGCGCGGATCGCTGAGATGGAAGACCGCGCTTTACGCGTGATTTTGCTCGAAGATGGCGAGACCGTTCATAACGCTTTTTTCGACCGGAATTTCAAGGAGTAAGAAATGCGAGTTAAATATTTTGCCGATACGGATACAGCTTTATTGGAGTTTTCAACGAACCCACCTGTGGAAACACAGGAGGTCAGTGAGAACATTTACCTTGACCTTGACAGCGAGGGGCGCGTCGTTAGTATGACGATTGAGCACGCGGGTCAATCTGCAAATATGGAAGAGTTCTTATATCAACGCATTCCTGCAAATTTGCCCGCCTCGTAGAATAACTGATAGGGTAAACCAAACGCCTTGCAAACAAAGAGTTGCAGGGCGTTTTATTTTGTCTATGACGGATGAAGTAGAATTCCATATTCGATGCGTTTGCCTCGTGTTGTATTTTGTCTGCTGATTATAGTCTGAAGCGCTTCCTGTGTTAAATAACCTGGAGACCTCACAGTTGGAGGTCTCCAGACATTATCAACCAGCGAGCAACTTACCGATTATTTGATTTGCTACCACCCTGCGTGAACATGAATTATTTCACCGCGTCTTCAGCATTCACCATACCTGCACCGAAGAACGAAGTTTGGCCGAAATCACCTGTGCACAAGCGCGGATCATTAATAGGCCAGGTCGCCGGGCAGTCTAACGGAGTTGCTGACAAGCGGATCAATGCCGCGACTGCGCCTTGGGGCATACCCGGGTGCATTTGACGAATGAGTGCCGCGACGCCAGCTACGTGGGGTGAAGCCATCGAGGTACCGCTGATCCACACATAGCGGCCTCCACCGCTCACAACGGCTCGGTTGGCTCCGATCAGAGCTTGCCATGTTCCGGTTGCATCGGTGCTTGACCATCCAGCGAGAACGCGACCGCGTCCGAATACTGTGCCTGGTGTTTGAGCGGCATCACCACCGGGGGCAGTGACATCCACCGGGGAGCCGACGTTCGAATAGCTGGCGAGGGTGTTGACACCGGTAGCAGACGCGGTAACAACGCCGGGCAGTTCAGCCGGAGTAACGCGGCAGTTGTTGCCTACCTCGCGCTCGATTGCAGCGCCTGGGGGCCAGTCGGGGCTGATGCCATCAATGGTGGGATGACCGAGATCGTCCGCTTCGTTGCCAGCCGCAGCGACGATGACCACGCCCCGCTGTTGTGCGTAGCGGGCCGCAGCTTGAAGATCCAGGAGCATCGCTCGTTGTCCGGCTTCGTTGGCGCAGAAATACAGATACGGATCGGCGAACAGACTGAGGTTAACCACATCGAGGTGCTGGTCTCCCGCGTAGCGGAGCGCAGCCGCAACCGAGTCGGCGAAACAGTAGCCGGCGATGGTGCAGGCTTTCAGTGCCACGATGGTTGCTTCGGGCGCTACACCTACAATGCCAAGTCCGTTGGCGCGACCGGCAATCGTTGTTGCCACATGGGTGCCGTGACCTTGAAGATCCTGAACGGCGGCTTTGTTCGTGCAATCCCCGTTGGCAATCTCCTGTGGATCGGCTGTGGGAGTCCAGTCGTAAATGAATGAACAGGACCGGTCAACGTCAATGCCACCGGCAAGATCAGGATGGGTGAAGTCCACACCGCCATCGATCACGCCGACGGTGACGCCCGCGCCGGTTGCTTTGTCATGAGCGGCGACCGCGTTGATCGCCACCATATCCCACTGACAGGGCGAAAGCGGATCTGCCCCGGTCGTTCCCGGGTAGCCTGTAAGACAGCGCGCCTGGGCGGCGGCTTCATCGAAAAGCACCTCGCTATCTGCGGACACAGGCTGAACCATCCCGCCCAACATCATCGCGACCAGGGTCACGATCACGAGCGGGTTCCAAAGAAATTTGTTCCTCATACCGAATGCCTCCTCTAAGGTTGTGGTGTACGTTCCGGACAGATCATTTATTTCCCCTTCTCACATCTAAATTATAGGGTTATCAATGGAGCAAGTCAAGAGAATGTAACCTTTTGGTTCGCGAGTTAAGTACAGCCCTCTCCAAATGCGACAAAGGTTCATAGTGTTCAATACGCCATGTGTTTGCCTCGTATGTAGTTTGTGCGGTGGTTATGGTCGGAAGGAGTGAAATGATTTTGCATGGGGTAAAATCAAGGATATAAATCATTGGAGAATGCATGCCCACCTTAAACTGGATCGGCAAAGACGCCGTCGTTGACCATCACAAACAAGTGCCTTTTCGCCTGCTCAAACCCATTGACAAGTTATCAGTTGGTGATGATTCGGGCAATTTACTTGTTCAAGGCGATAATCTCGAAGCCTTGAAAGCCTTGCTCCCCTATTACGCGGGACAAGTGAAATGCATTTACATTGACCCGCCATACAACACGGGCAACGAGGGCTGGGTATATAACGATAACGTCAACAGCCCCGAAATGAAAGCATGGCTAGGCAAAGTAGTGGGCGGCGAAGCCGAAGACCTTTCACGTCATGATAAATGGCTTTCAATGATCTACCCGCGTTTGAAACTATTACGAGATATGCTGAGTGCTGACGGGGTAATTTTTGTTAGCATTGATGACAATGAATTATTCTTCCTCAAAAATGCATTGGACGAAATTTTTGGAGCAGGTAACTTCAAGACTTGTATTACTTGGCAACGAAAATATAGTGTTAGCAATAACTTCAAAGGAATTGCAACCATTGTAGATTATCTGCTTGTTTATTCAAAAACTGAACAATTTCAGAACAACTTACTTCCCAGGACTGAAGAATCCATTGCTCGTTACTCAAATCCTGATAATGATCCTCGTGGACCTTGGAAAGCTGTTGATTATTTAAATCAGGCATCCCCTGAACAACGTCCAAACTTATGCTATCCAATAACAAATCCAAATACTGGTGAAGTTATTAAGAACACAAAAAAGGCGTGGAAATACGAGCCAGAGGTTTATGAAATTCATGTCCGCGAAAATCGACTGTGGTGGGGAATAAAAGGAACAAATAGAGTTCCTGCCCTAAAACTATTTTTGTTAGAAGTACGGCAAGGATTGACTCCTCATAATTGGTGGTCGCATGAAGATGCAGGTCATACCGATGAAGCAAAGAAGGAAATAGAACGTATCTTGGGAGCAAACTCTTTTGACACGCCTAAACCCGTCAGACTTATCCAGCGTATTTTGCAAATCGCTACAAACTCAGGCGATTTAATACTTGATTCGTTTGCTGGAAGCGGTACCACTGGTCATGCAGTTTTGAAACAAAATTCAGAAGATGGCGGCAATCGTCGTTTCATTCTTGTTGAAATGGACAGCAATATTGCCCAAACCATTACTGCCGAACGTTTGAAGCGTGTCGCAGAAGGCTATAACTTCAAAGATTCAAGGGGCAACAAGAAAAAAGAAAAGGGGTTGACTGGCGGATTTCGTTATTGTGAATTAGGTGTAACCCTGTTCAATGCCGATGGTCAAATCCGCGAAGAAGTCAAATACAGCGATTTGGCACAACATGTTTATTTCATCGAAACAGGTCAGCCATTGCCGCAGAACGCCAAGAAGCATTATCCATTATTGGGCGTTTCCAACGGTATAGCCGTCTATTTGCTCTACAACGGTATCTTGAAAGATAAGAAAGCCAACGGTGGGAACGTGCTCACGCGCGCTATGCTCCAGTCCCTGCCAAAGCATGAAGGCTCAAAAACTATTTATGGAACTGGTTGTTTGTTGAGCGAAGAGAAGTTGCGAGAGTTGGGTATCACGTTCAGGCAGATACCGTATGAGGTGAAGGCGAGTTAGAGCGGATTAAAATCCTCCCTCAGAGCATGGAAGCCCTTCGGGCTGATGAGCCAGTCGGCTTCAGCCGACTTCCACGAACTGAGGCAGGGCTTTAGCCCGCCGAATAAGGTAAACGATGCAACTCAAAGAATATCAAAAGCGAACACTCGATGCCCTGCGCGATTACTTCCGTGCCTGCGTTGAAAAACGTAATGCCAATACTGCTTTCTATGAAACCACCTTGCGCCGTTATGGTCTCGGCGTTCCCTATAATCCCGCGCCCGAACTTCCCGACCTGCCTTATGTTTGTCTGCGGCTGCCAACAGGCGGTGGTAAAACGCTCGTTGCCGCATACTCGATTGCTCTCGCCAAAACCGAATACCTGCACACCGACGAGCCGCTCGTCTTGTGGCTCGTTCCATCCAATACCATCCGTGAGCAAACCCTGAAAGCCCTTCGCAGTCGCAAGCATCCTTATCGAAAAGCGGTCGAAACGGCAGGCGCAAACGCCACCGTGCTGGATGTTAGCGAAGCCTTATCCGTCCAGCCTTCCCAACTGAACGGCGTAACGGTCATCGTCTCGACCATGCAAGCCTTCCGCGTCGAAGAAACCGAGGGACGCAAGGTGTACGAACAGAACGGTTCACTCATGGGACATTTCCCCGCCTCGCTTCAACCCTCACTTTTAGCCGGTCTCGATAAAAATGAGGATGGCGCCCCTGTTTATTCTCTCGCCAACGTGCTTGCCCTGCATCGTCCGCTCGTGATTGTGGACGAAGCCCACAACGCCCGCACCGATCTATCCTTCTCCACGCTCAAACGATTCGCCCCATCCTGCATCCTGGAATTCACCGCCACACCCGATACCGAAGATTATCCGAGCAACGTTTTGCATACCGTCTCGGCAGCGGAACTCAAAGCCGAAGGGATGATCAAACTTCCCATCTATTTGGAATCTCAACAGGATTGGCGCGTTGCTATCTCACAAGCGATTGCCAAACGTAATGAACTCGAAGCCATCGCCCGCCTCGAACGCTCCGAGACAGGCGAATATCTGCGTCCGATTGTTCTTTTACAGGCGCAACCTACATACAAAAACAAATCTTCCGTCAACGTGGAGGCAGTCAAGGAATGTTTGCTGAAAGATAATCACATTCCCGAAGACCAAATTGCGATTGCCACGGGCGATAACAATGAAATCACGAATATCGATTTGTTCGCACCTGATTGTCCCATCCGTTACATTATCACTGTGCAAGCCTTGCGTGAAGGCTGGGATTGTTCCTTTGCTTATATTCTTTGTACAGTAGCTGAACAAGTCGGTGCAACCGCAGTCGAACAAATCCTGGGCCGGGTCTTGCGCCAACCAAATGCACAAGCCAAGAAACACCCCGAACTCAATCGCGCTTACGCCTTTGCGACCTCCCTGCACTTTGCCCAAACTGCCAATGGTCTTGCCGATGCGCTTATTCAAAACGGTTTCGAGAAACAGGAAGTCCGCGGTCTGATTCAGATTGCCCAGCAGCAACAATTGATGGATTCTGGCTATTGGTTCGGCGAGAATGAAGCGGAGGTTGCATCCGAGACTACGAAAACAGAGAAAGTTGGTAGGGCTTCTGCTCAATCATCTCCTTTCTCAATCCCAAAGTTAGCCGTGAATATGGGCGATTTCCTTGAACAATTCGACGAAAGCTTCTTTGAAGAGACTTCGCTCGACTTAGCCAAGCAAGACCCTTATCTCTCGGAAGAGGAATTTCCGAAGGATGCTCCTACAGACATCAGTGTCGAATTGGATATTGACGAGCAAGGCAAAATCTCTTCAAACTTTATTACCGATTTGCATCAGCAAACGTATCTGCTTGCATCTGACCAGAGAGTTACAAAAGAAACGCTGGCAAAATGGCTGGATGGGAACATCGTGCACAAAGACGTTCCACAACAAGAGTCTTATGCCTTCTTTCTCGGCATGGTCGAACGCCTGCTCGAAAAGCGTCGCTGGACGCTCGGCGAATTATGGCGCGAGAAGTACCGTCTCAAAGAAGCCGCCCGCAAAAAAGTGGATGGCATTCGCAAAGGTGTGAAATCGGATGTATTCCAGAAAACCTTATTTTCCACAACAGAATATGAGTTGGTAGCGACGCCTGATTTGGTCTTCACCTTCGATCCCGAAGAATATCCCTACCCGCCTAACTCCCTGTTTGAAGGGCGGCACAAATTCAAGAAGCACTACTACAAAGTCATTGGCGACATGAAAGCCGAAGGCGAAGAATTCCAGTGCACCCAACTGCTCGATAATCATCCCAAAGTCAAACGTTGGGTGCGGAATCTCGAAGGTCGCCCGGGACATTCCTTCTGGCTTCAAACCTCCACAGACCGCTTCTACCCTGACTTTGTCTGCGAATTAATTGATGGTCGTTATCTTGTCGTCGAATACAAAGGCTTCGACCGCTGGAGCGACGACGACTCCACTGAAAAACGCGCCATTGGTCAAGTGTGGGAGGATAAGAGCGATGGTCAGTGTCTTTTCGTAATGCCCAAAGGTCCCGATTGGAACGCAATCCTTGCCAAGTTGGGAGAGTAGGTCTTGTGCTTACGAATGTTATTTTCGTCCTTGCTGGATATAACGATTAGGGGAATTATAAGTTGGCGAATTTTTCAACTGCCACGTCTCCCCAGTTGCGTGTCGCGACTCCCGTCAAAACTCCCTGCACCACACCAAAAACTTAAATATGAGTTTGTTACAAGAAAGGCTTGAAAAGAGGCGTATTATGAGATAATATTTTTATAGGTCTTTACTCGTATCCAATTAGCGTTAGGAACTTGAAGGTATGCAACAGTGTGAAGCCAGCTGATAAGCCCCAGGGTTTAGTAGTATTTCTGGTTGTCCCCGTCATCTGTCTCCTTGCATTTGGCATTCCATTCATGTTGTCCGGGGAAAAAGTCGACAGGCATGCCGATGTCATCCTCGAACCGAGGAATACAGCCACTGCCACTCCTGCTGATCGGGCATTGACGCAAAATGCATTTGCCAACCTTTTCTTCACACCCACGAATACACCCGTAGCCTCCTTCACAACTACACCTGTCCCTTCCGATACTGCGACTCCTGCGCTCGAAATCCCTGTCACCGGACCCAGCAGTACACCCTCCGCCACCCCCTCAAAAACTTCCATCCCATTGACGAGCACCAACCGACCCGGCAGTAATCCATCGTCCACACCCGGTGGAGGCTATACGCCTCTTCCCAGCCTGACGCCCACCAAAACCTCGACACCTGTTCCCACCAAGACCTCGACGTCTCTTCCCAGCCTGACGCCCACCAAAACCTCGACGCCTGTTCCCACCAAGACCTTGACGTCTGTTCCCACCATCACCTCGGTCGCCTCGCGGACATCCACTCCAATCTCCCAGCCGACATCCACCTCGATCCCTGCGCCAACGGCAACGCCAAACATCCCACCGACCAATACCCCGGTCCTTCCGCCGCCAACCAACACCCCGGTCCCTGCGCCGACAAACACGGCAGGTCCCACCAACACGCCCAGGGATACCAATACGCCCCGGCCCACTCCCACAGCAAAGCCAACCAACACGCCAAAGGGTGCCCCAACCAACACGCCAGTCCCTCCACCACCTGATACGCCAGTTCCTCCACCCGATACCCCGGTCCCTCCGCCTCCGCCCACAGATACACCAGTACCGGTTCAAGGTCAGGAGGGTGTTGGTATCGTACAGAGTTGGATGAGGGAACTGATACTATTAATGATTAGATGAAAATATGATCCATGCCTTGACGCAACAAATACCTGACGGACATGCGTGTCTGTCAGGTATTTTGATACCTTGTAAAACAATCACAACAGCTAATCTGCAATTGCAGGATTTTCAACCCTCCTTGTTTCGCTTCTGAGATA
>Ga0210377_10000652_pt1 | contig 32993 bp, 32 predicted proteins | sample PLM4_65_b1redo_FD_155480 | JGI IMG/M metagenome (GOLD analysis project Ga0210377, IMG submission 155480) | Groundwater sediment microbial communities from an aquifer in East River, Colorado, USA - PLM4_65_b1 redo | ecosystem: Environmental > Terrestrial > Soil > Riparian zone | place: USA: East... | reverse complement strand
CGCAGCCGCGCCACCCTTTCGCTCGGCTACGCCTCGCTGCGCGCTTCGCTTGCGGTAACCTCGCCTCATGCCCGTCGAGTACCGAACGCGCGGCCTGGTCCTGCGTACGTTCGACCAGGGCGAATCGGACCGGGTGATCCACCTGTACACCGAGTCGCAGGGCAGGGTGGGCGCGATCGCGAAGGGCGCTCGGCGCTCGAAGCGGCGCTTCCCCGGCACGCTCGAGATCCTCTCGCTCGTCGACGTGCGGCTGGTCGATCCGCCGCGCGCGCAGCTCATGCGGCTCGAGAGCGCGAAGCTCGTCGGCGCGTTCGAGGGCATCACCGAGAGCCTCGGCCGCTATGCGATCGCCTGTCAGTTCCTCGAGCTGCTCGATCGGTTGACCGCCGAGCGCGAGGCGCACCCCGAGCTGTTCCATTTCGCGGTCGGCGTGCTCGAGGTGCTGCGCGAGGCCGAGCCGGATCGGCTCCTAGCGGTGCTCGTCCTGGCGAAGACGCTCGCGCGGCTCGGCTACCGGCCGCAGCTCGTCCGCTGCGCGATCTGCGGCACGGAGCTCACGGCCGCGGCCGCGCGCGTCGCGTTCCTGCCGGCCCAGGGCGGCGCGGTCTGCCGGAGCTGCGCGGGTCCGGAGGAAGCCGCGGTTCCGGTTCGCCTGCTGCGCGCGCTGGAGGCGGGCCTGCGTCAGCCGCTGCGCGCGCGCGGCGAGCTGGGGCTCGGTGCACGCGACATCGAACGCGCGGAGCTCCTGGTCGAGCGATTCTTCCGCTTCCACATCGGGACCGAGCTCCGCTCTGCCGGGTTTCTCCGCCAAGCTTTGGCGGACGCTGAGGAATCCCGCGGCGACGGGGAATCGGTTGACGGCGCTTTGGACCGCGAGGATACTCCGCCCGCGTCAGAGAAGGACGCAGCCCCCGCGCGATCCGAGCTTTCGCGCCTCGATCTCGAAACCGATGGTCGCCCCTGACTGAAACGAGCCCACGGAGGAGGCCACGAGCTTGGCGAAGCGAGCACGGAAGACAAGCGCGGCGCGGGCCAAGCGGCGCGTCTACTTCTTCGGCGGCGGGCGCGCGGACGGCAACGCGTCGCTCAAGAACCTGCTCGGCGGCAAGGGCGCGAACCTCGCCGAGATGACGCGGCTCGGCGTGCCCGTTCCGGCGGGCTTCACGATCTCGACGGAGGTCTGCACGGAGTTCTACGCCCGCGGGCGGAAGATCCCCGCCGGCCTCGAGTCGGAGCTGCGCGCGCGCCTCCATGCCCGGGATGATGGACACGGTCCTGAACCTCGGGCTGAACGACGCGACCTTGCAGGGGCTGATCTCGGAGAGCGGCGACCGTCGCTTCGCCTACGACACGTACCGACGCTTCGTGCACATGTACGGCGACGTCGTGATGGGCGTGAAGCACGAGCACTTCGAGGAGAAGCTCAGCTTCCTGAAGCGCGAGCGCCGGGTCGAGCTCGACGCGGATCTCTCCGCGGAAGACCTCGGCGAGCTCGTGCGGACCTACAAGCAGGTCGTGCAGGAGACCACCGGGCGGGAGTTCCCCGACGATCCCTTCGAGCAGCTCCGCGGCGCGATCTCGGCGGTCTTCCTGTCCTGGCACTCGCCGCGCGCCCAGAAGTACCGCGAGCTCGAGTCGATTCCGGCGGAGTGGGGGACCGCCGTCACCGTACAGGCCATGGTGTACGGCAACCTCGGCGACGACTCCGCGACCGGCGTCGGCTTCACGCGCGATCCGTCGACGGGCGAGAAGCGCTTCTTCGGCGAGTTCCTGCCCCGCGCGCAGGGAGAGGATGTGGTCGCGGGCATCCGCACGCCCCAGCAGATCAGCAAGAGCGAGCGCAAGCAGGGCGAGCCGCCGTCGCTCGAGGAGCTGATGCCGCGCTGCTACAAGGAGCTCGCGCGCACCGCGAAGCTGCTCGAGCGGCACTACGCCGACATGCAGGACCTCGAGTTCACGATCCAGCGCGGGCGGCTCTGGATGCTGCAGACGCGCAACGGCAAACGCACCGCGCGCGCGGCGGTGAAGATCGCGGTCGACATGGCGAACGAGCGCTTGATCGACCGCAAGACCGCGGTGCTGCGCGTGAACCCCGCGCAGCTCGACCAGCTCCTCCACCCCACGCTCGACGCGAGCTCCGCGCCGACGCCGATCGCCCAGGGTCTCCCGGCGTCGCCCGGCGCCGCGAGCGGCCGCGTGGTGTTCACCGCCGAGGACGCCGAGGCCGCAGCCGAGCTCGGCGACAAGGTCGTGCTGGTGCGGCGCGAGACCTCTCCCGAGGACATCCACGGCATGCACGCCGCACAGGGCATCCTCACCGCGCTTGGCGGCATGACCTCGCACGCGGCGGTCGTCGCGCGCGGCATGGGCAAGTGCTGCGTCGCGGGCTGCTCCGCGCTCTCGATCGATCTCGAGCGGCGCACGGCGGTGCTCGGCGGAGTCGAGCTCGGCGAGCGCGACGTGATCACGCTCGACGGCTCGACGGGGAACGTCTTCAAGGGGCCGGTGCCGACCGTGGAGCCGGAGCTCTCGAAGGACTTCATGACCTTGATGCGCTGGGCGGACGGCATGCGCCGGCTGCGCGTGCGCGCGAATGCCGACACGCCCGAGGACGCGGTGATCGCCGTGCGCTTCGGCGCCGAGGGCGTCGGGCTCTGCCGCACCGAGCACATGTTCTTCCAAGCGGAGCGCATCCTGGCGGTGCGCCGGATGATCCTGTCCGAGAGCTCGGAGGAGCGCGCGCGCCCGCTCGCGCAGCTCCTGCCGATGCAGCGCGAGGACTTCGTCGGGATCTTCCGGGCGATGGCGGCCCGGCCCGTGACGATCCGCCTGCTCGACCCGCCGCTCCACGAGTTCCTGCCGCACACGGGTGAGGAGATGGCGAACCTGGCGCGCGATCTCGCCATGCCGGAGCTCGAGCTGCGGCGGAAGGTCGAGGCGCTGCGCGAGTTCAATCCCATGCTCGGCCACCGCGGCTCGCGGCTCGCGATCACCTATCCCGAGATCTACGAGATGCAGGTGCGCGCGATCGTCGAGGCCGCCTGCGTCTGCGCCGACTCCGGGCTGCGCACGTATCCCGAGATCATGCTGCCCCTGGTGATGGGGACGCGCGAGCTCGCCGTGCTGCGCGAGCTCGTCGATGACACCGCCAAGGCCGTCATGCAGGAGCGGGGTCGCAGGATCCGCTACAGCGTGGGCACGATGATCGAGGTTCCGCGCGCCGCGATCCTGGCCGATCGGCTGGCTGGCATCGCCGAGTTCTTCTCGTTCGGCACGAACGACCTGACCCAGATGACCTTGGCGCTCTCGCGCGACGACTCCGGCCGATTCCTGCCCACCTACGTTCAGCGCGACCTGATGGACGACGATCCGTTCGTCACGCTCGACACGGAGGGCGTGGGGGAGCTGATCCGCATGGCGATCCGCGCCGGACGCGCGACGCGCAAGGACCTGAAGGTCGGGATCTGCGGGGAGCACGGCGGCGAGCCGCGCTCGATCCGCTTCTGCCACCAGGCGGGTCTGGACTACGTGAGCTGCTCGCCGTACCGGGTGCCGATCGCGCGGCTCGCCGCGGCACAGGCAGCAATCCAGAGACGAGGCGAATGACGCGTCCCTCGGATCGTCTTCCGCGCGCCTGGCTGGCGGTGGTCTGCGCGGCCTGGCTGCTTGCGTGCTTTGGCGGCGGCGCGGCCCCGACGGCCGCGAGTCCGCCGCCCGTGTCGGACGAGGAGGCGGCGCGCTTCGCGGTTCGCGCGGAGCAGTTCTACGCGATGCTCGCGGGGGTCTCGCTCCCGGCGCTCATGACCTTCGAGAACCCCAAGCTGCGCGGGTACTTCTCGAGCGCCTCCGCCTACGCGGACTACTACTCGGCGCTCGCCACCCTGGCGCGCCAGAATACCCTCCGGGACGGACAGGCTCGATCGGTCCGGATCCGCGAGTTCCACTTCGACGGCCCCGAGCAGGCGGTCGTGGACGTGGTCCTGACGGGCAAGCACGAACGCGAGCTCCGCTTCTGGGACATCGACCTGGACCGCCGCGACATCTGGCGCCGGATCGACGGGGTCTGGGTGATCGTTCCCGAAAAGCTCTGACCTACCGGGCGCTGCAGACGCGCCTGCGTGTGAAGTTCTTTTCCTCGAAGTGGGTAGTCCGCTTCACCTCCGCGCCACTTCCGCCTGGACCGCCACACTCAAAGACGATCGCGATTCCCCAGCAACCCGAGCGAACTCGCAGGGCTTTCGACCTGCGCCCCGTTTGGCATGGCGATTGCTGCTCCTCCTGTCTCAATGACACCTGGAGCGGCGAATTGAAGGACGAAGACCGGATCATCGTGGACGCGATTCGAGCCGGCGACCCGGCCGCGTTCCAGGATCTGTACAAGCGGCACATGCGCCGCATCCACAATTTCGCCGTCCGCCGGCTGGGCGACGTGGCCGAGGCCGAGGACGTCTGCCAGGAGGTCTTCGAGGCGGTGTTCTGCTGCCTCGAGAAGTTCGAGGGCAAGTCGGACCTGGTCGTCTGGATCTACGGGATCGCCCGGAACATCCTCAACAACCGCCTGCGCCGGCGGGGCGGGGTGCGGCTGATCTCGCTCGAGGACATCCCCCCGGAGGCGGCGCCGCGCGACCTCGGGCCGGAGCCCCTGGCCCAGGCGCGACAGACGCTCGGCCGCGTGCGCAAGGCGATCGAGAGCCTTCCCGGCGAGCAGCGCCGGATCCTCGAGCTGCGCCACGGGCGGCGGCTCAACATCCGCAAGATCGCCCAGCTCACGGGCCGGAGCGAGGACGCGGTGAAGTCGAGCCTCTACCGCGCGCGCCGCGCGCTGGCCGCGCAGCTCCCCGAGGAGCGACTCGCGCTCTGAGCGACTCGCCCCCGGGCGCGTGACACCAACGCTTCAGTCCCCCCACCTTACTGACGTAGGGATGAGCAGGAGCGCGGGCCGGAACGGTCCGACGCCCACACGCGGGGCCGAGATGAGCGATCGTCGCAAAGCGGAGCAGCACACGAAGCACGCGCCCGGTGCGCGCTACGGGGCGCAGTTCTGGGACGCGGTCGAGTGCGAGATCGAAGCGCTCGACGCGAGCGACCTCGCGTTCTTCCTCGCGGCCGACGAGCTCCCGCTCGAGCCGTCCCCCGACTTCGCGGCCGCGCTCGGCGAATCGCTCGGAAAGCTCTGCCGCGCGCGCTTTTCAAACTGAACCGGCGCGGCTACCCCTTCCGGCCATGAGGTTCGTCCGCAAACGGCTGCGCCCGCGGCTGCTCGTGGTGTACGCGCTGGCGGCCGCCGCGGTCTGGGTGTCGTCGCCGACGCCGGCTTCGCTGGCCATCGGGGCCATCCCGATCGTGCTCGGCGAGTCCCTGCGCCTCTGGGCGACCGGGCATCTCCACAAGAACGACGCGCTCACGGTCACGGGTCCCTACGCCTATCTGCGTCACCCGCTCTATCTCGGGACGCTCCTGATCGGAGCGGGCTTCCTGATCATGGCGTGGAGCCCGATCGCCGTCGCGTTCGCCGCGCTCTTCGTCGCCGTCTACTTCGGCTACTACATGCCGTACAAGGACCGGATCGAGAGCGCGCGGCTGGAGTCGATCTACGGCGACGCGTACCGGCGCTACTCGGCGGCGGTCCCCCGGCTCATCCCGCGGCTGCACGCATATCAGCCGTTGCCCGCCGAACGCGCGCCCGAGAAGACCTGGCGTGCGACCCGCTTCGCCGACAACAACGAGACAGGCACGGCGGTCGTGGTGGCCCTGGGCGTGCTCTGCATGGTGGCCCGCTGGGGCCTGTCCTGACGCGAGCGGACCTCGAGGGTCCGGGCGTCTCGGTCCTGAATCTCGGCGGGTTCGCGAACCCGGACGTGCTCGTGGTCCGCCGCGGCGGCGACGCGACCGTGGTGAAGGACTGGGGACGGCGCTCGGCGTGGGTGCGCAGTCTCGTCGCCCCCTGGCTCGCGCGCCACGAGGCCGCGATGCTCGCGCGCGCGGACGGGATTCCCGGTGTGCCGCGCCTGCGCGCACGCATCGATCGGCTGGCGTTGGCGATGGAGTACGTGGAGGGCCGCTCGCTGCGCCGGCGCGTGCACGGGCGCTCGCTTCCGCCCGCCTTCTTCGACGCGCTCGAAGCCATTCTCGACGGACTCGCGCGCCGCGGCGTGGCGTATCTCGATCTGCGCAGCCCCACGAACGTGCTGGTCACGCCCGGCGGAGCGCCGGCGCTGGTCGACCTGGGCAGCGCGATCCGGCTGCCGCTGCCGCGCCGCTGGATCCTGCGCCTCGAGCGCCATGCGCTGGCGAAGCTGCGCGATCGCTTCCAGCAGCAGACCGAGTGGGCGCCCGTGGCGCCGGACGCCGAAGACGACGCGAGCGCGAACTTGAAAGCCGGCGGCACGCGCTTCTGCCTGCGCGAGCACGGCTCGATGGACGACCCGACACCGGCACTCCTCCTTCCCCACGCCGGCCTGTCGGCGCGGCTCTTCGCGCCCGTCTTCGCGCGCGCCGCCGCGCGCGGTCGGCGCGCGATCGGCGTGGACCCGCCCGGCTTCGGCGGCTCGCGGCGAGACGTGAGCACGCTCGAGCCCGCGCGCGTTGCGGAGCAGCTCGAGGCGCTGCTCGACGCGCTGCGCGTGAGGCGGATCGATCTGGTCGGGGCAGGCTGGGGCGCGCTCGTCGCGCGCGCGCTCGCGGAACGCGCGCCCGCGCGCGTACGGCGTCTGGTGGCGATCGCCGCGGATGACTCGCCGGCGCGTTCGGCCGAGCTCGCGCAGCGCGTGCGTGCCGCCTCGAGCGACCCCGAGGCGCTCCGCGCGCGTCTCTTCGATTCGATTCCCGCCGATCTTCCCGACGGGCTGCGCTCCGTGCTCGCGGCCGAGCTCGGCCGGGCCCCGGCGCGAAATCTGGTGCTGGCCTATCGGGCGCATCCGGAGGCCGCCGCCGCTGCGACGCCGTTCGGTGTCGGATCGGCCGGACGCGTCGATCTCGACGAATCCGCGCTCGGCGACCCCGAGCGCATCTGGTCCGAGCTCGGCGCGTAGGACTAGGGCGCGGCGACCAGCGACGCCGCGGGCGCGTCGGGCGTGACACGCGCGGCGGCGCGGACCTCGATGTCGGGGGCCGTGCGATCCTGGAGCTCCGAGCCGAGCGCCGCACGGAGCGACTCCTCGCTGCACTCGCCGGCGAGGCGCAGCGGCCGCCCGTTCTTCGGTGCGCGCGGGTCCCGGCCGAAGCGCACGATCTCGACCTCGATCTCGTCGGCCATCGGCGGGTGGTCGAAGCGCAGCGCGATCTGCGCGCCTGGCTCGATCCGGCCGCGGTGGATCCAGGTCGACTTCCAGGTCGACGGGGCCTGCGCGAGCTGCGACGTCGAGAGCAACCGGAGCTCGACCCACTCGATCGGGCGCGTGCCGAGGTTCCGCACGACGGCGCAGATCTCCGCCTGGTCGGGGATGCCTTCGAAATGCGTGCTGTACGCGCCGCGATAGCGCTCGAGGCGAACCGCGCCGGAGGCGCAGGAGCTGAGCGCGAGCAGCGCGAGCAACAGGTGCGCGCGTCGCATGGGGGGGTCTCCGACCCCTTCTTCGGACGGCGCTGCGTGGGCCTTTACACGCGCCGTCCCAGGAGCGCCTCGCGCACGAGCGGCAGCCGGTCGTTCCCGAAATAGAGATCCGAGCCGTCCACGAACATGGTCGGTGAGCCGAACCCGCCGCGCGCGATCAGCTCGTCGGTGTTCTCGCGCAGGCGCGCCTTGTACTCGGGCGCCGCAATGCGCGCGAAGAACTCGTCGGCCGGCAGGCCGACCCGCGCAACGATCGGATGCAGGACGTCGTCCTGCGAGATGTCCTGGAGGTCGCCCCAGTACGCCTCGAAGATCGCGCGGGCGTAGGCCGGCAGGACCCCCTTTTCGAGCGCGAAGAAAGCGCCGCGCATGGCCTTCACGCTGTTCACCGGGAAGACCGGCGGCTGACCGATCCGCAGGCCGTAGGAGCGTGCCCAGTCGCGCAGGTCCTTCGCGTAGTAGCGGGCTTTCACGGGAACGGGCTTCGCGCGCTGCTCGTACACGCTCGAGTTGACCGCGTTGAAGACGCCGCCGACCAGGATCGGACGCCAGATCAGCTCGGCCCCGGTTTCGCGGCAGACGTCCTCGATCCGGTGGAACGCGAGATAGGTCCAGGGGCTGCTGCAATCGAAGAAGAACTCGAGCCGGGCCATGACTCCCTCCGTCGGAAACGGATCATAGCCGGGCCGCGCATGGCCAGTCGAAATCGGTTAGAGTGCGCCGCGAAACGGACCGGCGGCTCGGCCGAGGAGAACGCGTGGAGATCAGTCGTCACGACATCGTTCTGGTCGGCGGCGGAGGCGCGGGGCTGCGGGCCGCGATCGCCGCGGTCGAGGCCGATCCGAAGCTCACCGTGGCGTGCGTCTCGAAGCTCTATCCGATGCGCAGCCACACCGTCTCGGCCGAAGGCGGGGCCGCGGGCGTCGCGCGCGAGGACGACAACCTCGACCTGCACGCCTACGACACGCTGAAGGGCAGTGACTTCCTCGCGGACCAGGACGCGGTCGAGGTCTTCGTCGAGGCCGCCTCCCGCGAGCTCGTGCAGCTCGAGCACTGGGGCTGTCCGTGGAGCCGCGAGAAGGACGGGCGCGTGGCGGTGCGCGCGTTCGGCGGCATGACCACGAAGCGCACCTGGTACGCCACCGACAAGACCGGCTTCCACATGCTTCACGCGCTCTTCCAGACGTCGCTGAAGCACGACCGGATCGTCCGCTACGACGAGTACTTCGCGACGCGGATCCTGGTCGAGAACGGGCGCGCCGTGGGCGTCGCCGCGTTCGACATGCGCACCGGCAAGATGCACGCCGTGCTCGGCCGCTCCGTGATCCTGTGCACCGGCGGCGCGGGCCGGATCTTCCCCTTCACGACCAACGCTGCGGTGAAGACGGGCGACGGCATGGCGCTGGCGTATCGCGCGGGCGTCGGCCTGAAGGACATGGAGTTCGTGCAGTACCACCCGACGGGGCTGCCGGGCACGGGCATCCTGATCACCGAGGCGTCGCGCGGCGAGGGCGGGTACCTCAAGAACAACAAGGGCGAGCGCTTCCTGATCGAGTACGACTACGGCGTCGGCGGGAAGGCGGAGCTCGGCCCGCGGGACATGGTCTCGCGCGCGGAGATGCGCGAGTTCCAAGCCGGTCGCGGCTTCAAGGGGCCGTACGGCGACTACGTGCACCTCGAGCTCATGCACCTGGGCGAAGAGAAGATCGACAAGAAGATCCCGTTCGTGCGCGAGCTCGCGCGGAACTACGTCGGCATCGATCCGGTCTTCGAGCCGATTCCGGTGCGGCCGGTCGTGCACTACATGATGGGCGGCGTCGACACCAACCTCCATGGTGCGACGGAGCTGCCGGGATTGTTCGCGGCCGGCGAGTGCGCGTGCGTCTCGATCAACGGCGCGAACCGACTCGGCTCGAACTCGCTCACCGAGTGTCTCGTCTTCGGCGCGCGCGCGGGCAACAGTGCGGCGGCGTTCGCGAAGGGCTCGTCCTCCGGCGACGAGAAGTCCGCGCTCGAGCAGGCCCGCGCCGAGGCAGCCCGGCTCGATCGCCTGCGCGGCAAGCACGGCGGCGAGAAGATCGCGCAGATCCGGCGCGAGCTGAACCTCGCCACCGAGTCCGGCTGCGGCGTCTTCCGCGAAGAGGACTCGATGCGGGCCGCGCTCGACACGGTCACGCAGCTCAAGGGCCGCTACGCCGACATCGGCCTCTCCGACCGCAGCCTGATCTTCAACACCGAGGTGGTCCAGGCGCTCGAGCTCGGCAACATGCTCGACGTCGCCGAGACGGTCGCGCTCTCGGCGCTCCACCGGCGCGAGTCGCGCGGCGCGCACACGCGCACGGACTTCCCGACCCGGAACGACGGCGAATTCTGGAAGCACTCGCTGGTGAAGTTCGCGGCCGACGGACCGCACCTGTCGTACAAGCCGGTGACGAAGACGCGCTGGGAGCTCGAGGAGCGGAAGTACTGAGATGGCCGAGACGAGAATGGTGAAGTTCGAGGTCCTGCGCTTCCGGCCCGAGTCCGACAAGGAGCCGGTCTTCGAGACCTACGAAGTGCCGTGCATGGAGGACTGGGTCGTCCTCGACGCGCTGAACGCCATCAAGGACGACATCGACCCGACGCTCTCGCACCGCTGGTCGTGCCGGATGGGCGTCTGCGGCAGCTGCGGCATGCTCGTGAACGGCCGCCCGATCCTGACCTGCGCCGCGTTCGTGCGCGACTACCAGGGCACGATCCGCGTAGAGCCGCTCTCGAACTTCCCGATCGTGCGCGATCTGGTGGTCGATCTCGAGAGCTTCATCCACAAGATCAAGAGCGTGAAGCCCTGGATCATCCGCAAGATCGAGAAGGACGTCGCCGAGGGCGAGTACCGCCAGTCGCCCGAGCAGCTCGAGGAATTCAAGCAGTACTCGATGTGCATCAACTGCGCGCTCTGCTACGCGGCCTGCCCGGTGCTCGCGGCCGAGCCCGAGTTCCTCGGCCCCGCCGCGATCGCGCTCGCGCACCGCTACAACCTGGATTCGCGCGACGAGGGCAACGCTTCGCGCTTCGACGCGCTGAACGACGGGGACGGTCTCTGGGGCTGCTCCTACGCGAACGAGTGTAGCCAGGTCTGCCCCAAGCACGTCGATCCGGCGATGGCGATCCAGCAGGCCAAGCTGACCGACGCGCTGCAGTTCGTGCACGTGCTGCCCAAGAAGAGCTTCACATGAGCGCCAAACACTTCGGCCCGCCGAAGACGCCGTGCGCGCCCGCGCGCAAGCCGTCGGGCTTTCCGCTCGGCTGGTACCGCTACCGGAACTACACGATCTTCGCGGCGACCTGCATCCCGATGGCGATCGCGGCGGTCGAGCTCATCGTCGGCATCCGCGCGCTCGGGAAGGGCGAAGCGGCCTGGGACGCGTGGCTCGCGTCGCTCGCCACCGGTCCGATGCGCGCGCTGAACATCGTCTGCCTGCTCTTCGCGATCTACTTCGCGTTCCGCTTCGGCTGGGTGGGTCGCAAGATCGCAGCGGGCCGGATCGGGCCGGTGCCGAAGCCGCCTCTGCCGATGCCGATCCTCGGCGTCGCTCCTCTCGGCGGCTTCGCCACCCTGTGGCTGATCCTCTTCATCATCCTCGGAGGATTCGTCTGATGAACTTCATCCACAAGCTCGAGCCGATCTGGTGGATGCTGTTCGGCGGCGGTGGCTTCGTTGCCGGATTCTTCCTGCCGGGGCTGATCATCAGCGTGCTCCTGCTCGGTCCGAGCGACCTGATGAGCACGGGGCTCAGCTACCCGCGCGCGCACGCGCTGGCGTCGGGCCCGGTCGGCAGGATCTTCCTGATCGCGGTGATCTCGCTCGTGCTCTGGCACTGCGCGCACCACCTGCGCCACTTCACGCTCGATCTCTTCGGGCACGCCGCGGCGCCGGTCGCGGCCTACGGCGCGTACGCGCTGGCGCTCCTCGGGACGATCGCGACCGTCTCAGCCGTTCTCGCGCTCTAGCTCGGCGAGGATCGCGGCGCGATCGGCGTCGAGTTCCGGTGCAGGCGGGCGCGTAAGCGGATCCGCGCGGCCGTCGAGCTTGATCGGGTTTCCCGGCATCTCGAGACGGCCCGAGATCGGATCGTCGGCCGACACGATCATGTTTCGCGCGCGCACCTGCGGATCGGCGAGTACGCCGGCGACGTCGTGGATCGGTCCGCAGGGCACGCCGGCCGCGGCGAGGCGCGCGAGCCAATCGGCGGCGTCGCGCGCGCCCAGGCGCTTCTCGACCTCGACGCCGAGCGCGTCCGCGTTCGCCACGCGCTCCTGGACGCCGAGGAAGCGCGGGTCGCTGCGCAGCTCCGGCGCCTCGAGGACGCCGCAGAGCTTGTGGAACATCGGGTCGTGTCCGGCCGCGATCACCAGGTGCTTGTCGCGCGCGCGGAACGCGGCGAACGGCGCGATCGACGGATGTCGCGAGCCGAGCGGACCGGGCACTTCGCCCGTCGCCGCGTAGCGCGCGATCGCGTTCTCGAGGATGGCGACCTGCGAGTCGAGCATCGCCACGTCGACGTGCCGGCCGAGCCCCGTCTGCGCGCGTTCGTTGAGCGCGGCGAGAATGCCGATCGCGCCGAAGAGTCCGGCGGTGATGTCGCCGATCGACGTGCCGACACGCGTCGGCGGTCCGCCCGGCCAGCCGGTCAGGCTCATCACGCCGCCCATGGCCTGCACGACCATGTCGAACGCGGGCCGGCTCGAGTAGGGCCCCGTCTGACCGAAGCCGGAGATCGACGCGAGCACGAGCCGTGGCCAGCGCGCGTGCAGCGCTTCCCAGCCGAGCCCGTGCTTCGCGAGCACGCCCGGGCGGTAGTTCTCGACCAGCACGTCCGCGCGCGCGATGAGCCTCTCGAAGATCGCGCGATCGGCGGTCTCGCCGAGATCGAGCGCGATGCTCTCCTTGCCGCGGTTCAGCGACATGAAGTACGCGGACTTTCCGTTCATGAACGGGCCGACGCCGCGCGCGTCGTCGCCGTGACCGGGCCGCTCGACCTTGATCACGCGCGCGCCGAGCTCGGCGAGCACCAGGGTGCAATAGGGACCCGCGAGCACGCGCGTGAGATCGACGACGACGACGCCCGAGAGCGGGCCAGCGGGGATCTGGACGGAGTCGGGCATGGCGGGGCGCATGCTAGCATCCGGCGATGTCCGAGCAGGCGCCGCGCTCGACGAGACCGGCCGCCGCGGGCCTCGGCGCGGTGCTCTCGACGGCGAGGCGCGTTCGCGAGCTGGGGCTCTCGCGCGGGCTGCGCGTGCTGGCGCAGGTGAATCAGGTCGACGGCTTCGATTGTCCCGGCTGCGCCTGGCCCGAGTCTTTGCCGCGCCATCGACTCGAGTTCTGCGAGAACGGCGCGAAGGCGGTCGCGCACGAGGCGACGCGCAAGCGCGTGACGCGGGCGTTCTTCGCCGAGCACACGGTCGCGGATCTCGCCGCGCGCGAGGACCTGTGGCTCGAGGCGCAGGGCCGGCTCACGGAGCCCATGTGGCTGCCGCCGGGTGCCGAGGGCTACGAGCCGATCGCGTGGGAAGCCGCGTTCGGTCGCATCGCCGAGCACCTGCGCGCGCTGGCCTCGCCCGACGAGGCGGTCTTCTACACCTCGGGGCGAACGAGCAACGAGGCCGCGTTCCTCTGGCAGCTCTTCGCGCGCGCGTTCGGCACGAACAACCTGCCCGACTGCTCGAACATGTGTCACGAGTCGAGCGGGACGGGGCTGAGCCAGGCGATCGGGGAAGGAAAGGGGACGGTCGGCCTCGCCGACTTCGAGCTCTGCGATCTCATCCTCGTGCTCGGTCAGAATCCGGGCTCGAACCATCCGCGCATGCTGACCGTGCTTCAGGCCGCCAAGCGGCGCGGCTGCGCGATCGTCAGCGTGAACCCGCTGCGCGAGCGCGGGCTGGTCGCGTTCGCGAATCCCCAGGAGGCGCTGGGGCTCGTCGGGGTCGGCACGCCCCTCGCGAACCTGTTTGTGCAGGTCCGCGTGGGCGGCGACGTCGCGTTCCTGCAGGGCGTGGCGAAGTGCCTGCTCGCGCTCGAAGCCGACGCGCCCGGGCGCGTGCTCGATCACGCGTTCATCGCGGAGCACACGCAGGGCTTCGAGTCCTGGCGCGAGGCGGTCGAGCAGCGCTCGTACGAGGAGCTCGAGCGCGCGAGCGGCGTCTCGCGACCCGAGATGCGCGAGCTGGCGGAGCTCTACGCGCGGTCGGAGCGTGTGATCGCGTGCTGGGCGATGGGTCTCACCCAGCACACGCACGGCGTCGCGAACGTGCAGGAGGTCGCGAACCTGCTCCTGCTGCGCGGCAACATCGGCCGCCCCGGCGCGGGACCGTGCCCGGTGCGCGGGCACAGCAACGTGCAGGGCGACCGCACCATGGGGATCTGGGAGCGGCCGCCCGCGGACTTCCTGGACCGGCTCGACGCCGAGTTCGCGTTTCGCGCCCCGCGCGCGCACGGACACGATACGGTGTCGGCGATTCGCGCGCTCGACGACGGCAGCGCGAAGGTGTTCGTGGCTCTCGGCGGGAACTTCGCGCGCGCGACGCCCGACACCGCGTTCACCGAGCGCGCGCTGCGCCGCGCTGCGCTCACCGTGCAGGTCTCCACCACCTTGAACCGCTCGCATCTCGTGCACGGCCGCGAGGCGTTGATCCTGCCGACCCTGGGCCGCACCGAGCGCGACGTGCGCGGCGGCGTCGCGCAATTCGTGACGGTCGAGGACTCGATGCGCTGCGTGCACCGCTCCACGGGCCGCCTCGAGCCCGCTTCACCGGAGCTCCTGAGCGAGCCCGCGATCGTCTGCGGTCTCGCGCGCGCCGCGCTCGGCGCCGCGCACGCGATCCCCTGGGAAGCGCTCGGCTCCGACTACGACCGGGTGCGCGAGCGCATCGCGCGCGTCGTACCGGGCTTCGAGGACATGAACCGGCGCGTGCGCGAGGACGGCGGCTTCGTATTGCCCAGCGGAGCCGGTGCGCGCGCGTTCAAGACCGGCTCGGGCAAGGCGCACTTCACCGCACAGGCGATCCCCGAACACGCGCTGCCGCCGGACCAGCTCTGGCTGATGACGATCCGCAGCCACGACCAGTACAACACCACGATCTATGCGAACGACGATCGCTATCGCGGAATCGCCGGAGACCGACGCGTGGTGCTGCTCCACCGCGACGAGATCGCGGCGCGCGGCCTCGCGGAAGGCGAGCGGGTCGAGCTCACGAGTCACTGGCAAGGGGAGACGCGCGTGGTCTCCGGCTTCTCCGTGCGCGCGTACGACCTGCCGCGCGGCTGCGCGGCGGCGTACTTCCCCGAGGCGAATCCGCTCGTGCCGATCGATGCGCTGGCCGCCGGGAGCCGCACCCCGGCGTATAAGTCCGTACCGGTTTCGCTTCGCCGCGCCTGATCTGATAGCCTCCTTGAGAGTGAAAGCCGTTCTCAAAAACGGCAGCGCCTCGGGGCGGACGCCCGTTTCCGGGCGGATGCCGCTGGCGGCGCTGCCGGTCGGCGTGAGGGCGCGCCTCTGCGCGCCCGCGCCCGGGTCCGCGATCCCGACGCGGCTCGGTGACCTCGGCTTCGTCCCGGGCACGAGCCTGGCGGTCGTGCGGCGCGCGCCGCTCGGCGATCCGGTCGAGATCGACATCCGCGGCTATCGGCTCTGCCTGAGGCTCGAGCAGATCGACGCGCTCTTCGTCGAGATCGCAACCGATCGGGACGAGCCGTGAGCGCTGCCGTCGAGCTCGGGCCGCGGCCGGTGCGCGTGGCGCTGATCGGCGCGCCGAACGCCGGGAAGACGACCCTCTTCAACGTGCTCACGGGCTCGAGCGCGCGCGTCGGCAACTATCCGGGCGTCACCGTCGAGCGTCGCGAGGGCGCGCTGCGCGGCGCGGCGACCGAGGTTCGCGTGCTCGATCTGCCGGGCACGTACAGCGTGGTGGGCGAGACGCCCGACGAGCAGATCGTCGAGAAGGCGCTCGCGGGTCAGCTCTCCGGCGTGCCGGAGATCGACGGAATCGTCTGCGTGGTCGACGCCACCACCTTGCGCCGAGGGCTCGGACTCGTGCGCGAGGTGTTGAAGCGCGGCCGGCCGACCCTGCTGGTGCTGACCATGATCGACGAGGTGCGCGCGCGCGGCGGGAAGATCGAGCCGACGCGGCTGTCGCAGATCCTCGGCATCCCGGTGCTCGGCGTCGTCGGTCACCGCGGCGTCGGCATGGAGCCGCTGCACCGGTTGCTGCCCGAGCCGTCGCGCTGGGCGCCGGCCGCGGCGCTGCCGGCCGCCGACACCGCCGAGCAGCGCTTTGCCTGGGTCGACGAGGTCTGCCGCGCGATCGGCGCGAACGACCTCGAGCCCGACACCCGGACGGATCGCATCGACCGCGTGCTGCTGCACCCGGTCTTCGGGCTGCTGGTCTTCGCCGCCGTGATGATCTTCCTCTTCCAGAGCATCTTCTCGTGGGCCGTGCCCGCGATGGACGCGATCGATACGAGCTTCGGCGCGCTCGGCCGCGTCTCGCGCGAAGTGCTGCCCGGCGGCTGGGTCACGGACCTCTGGACGGACGGCGTGCTCGCCGGCGTGGGGTCGGTGCTGATCTTCCTGCCGCAGATCGTGATCCTGTTCGCGTTCATCCACGTGCTCCAGGACGTCGGCTACATGGCGCGCGCGGCGTTCGTCGTCGACCGCGTGATGGGCTGGGCGGGGCTCCAGGGGCGGAGCTTCGTGCCGCTGCTCTCCTGCTACGCCTGCGCGGTGCCGGGCATCATGGCGGCGCGCACGATCGCGTCGCCGCGGGAGCGGCTGGCCACGATCCTGGTCGCCCCGTTCATGACCTGCTCCGCGCGGCTGCCGGTGTACACGCTGCTGATCGCGGCGTTCGTGCCGAGCGCGACGCTGTTCGGTGTCCTGGGCGTGCAGGCGCTGGTGATGTTCGGGCTGTACCTGCTCGGCGTCGCGACCGCGCTCGTCTCGGCGGCGCTCCTGAGCTCGACCCTGCTGAAGGGCACGCCGTCGGTGTTCTACATGGAGCTTCCGCCCTACCGCTGGCCCACCGCGGGGCTGCTCGCGAAGCAGGTCTGGCGCAGCGCCACCGCGTTCGTGCGCCGCGCGGGCACGATCATCCTCGCCACGTCGATCGTGCTCTGGGGTCTGCTCACGTTCCCGCACGCCGCGCCCGACCCGACGCGCACGCCGGCCGAGGAGGCGCGCGCGAACCTCGAAGCCAGCGCCGGCGCCCGCATCGGCCACGCGCTCGAGCCGGCGATCGCGCCGCTCGGCTTCGACTGGAAGATCGGCGTGGGCCTGGTCGCGAGCCTCGCCGCGCGCGAGGTGATCGTCGCGACGCTTGCCCAGATCCATGCGGTCTCCGACGACGGTGACTCGGGGAGCCTGCGCGAAGCACTGCGCGCGGACGTGAATCCGTCGACGGGAGAGCCGGTCTTCAGCCTGCCGGTCGCGTTGTCTCTGCTCGTGTTCTTCGTATTCGCGCTGCAGTGCACCTCGACGATCGTCGTGATGGCGCGCGAGACGGGGAGCTGGCGTTGGCCCGCGCTCGCGTTCAGCTACATGCTGGGCCTGGCCTGGCTCGCGAGCTTCGTGACCTACAACGTGGCCCGAGCGCTCGCTTAGTTCTTCGGCGTCTTCGTCGGCTCCGGCTCGACCGTGAGCGTCTTCTGCTTCGCGGCCTTGCCGCGCGCGTCGGCGGCGGCGTGCAGCGTCAGAAGATGCTCGAGCCGCGCGCGCTGCGGCGCGTCGAGATCCGTGTCGCTGAAGACGATCTCGCGCTCGACGCGGCGCTCCCGCCCGTCGGACGCGATCGCGACGACCTCGATGCGATTCGCGCCCGCGACCACCGGGACCAGCGCGCCGTACCCGCCGTCCGCGTCCTTCACGAGCTCGAGCGCCGGAGCGCCGGTCGTGAGGTTCGCGACCCGCAGCTCGCGCAGCGCGCGGAACTCGATCTGCCCGAGCAGCGGCGCGAGCTTCGAGAGATCCTCGACGACGTGGTGCTCGCCGTGCGTGATGCGCGCGACCTGCGCCCCGGATCGCGAGCCGGAGCGAGACGCCGCGCCGATCTCGAAGACGTGCACGCGTATGCCGCGCTTGGCCAGCGAGCGCGCGGCGCGGATCGCGCCACCCTCGGGGTTGCCCTGGGGGAGCGTGGGCAGCCCGTCCGTCAACACCACCAGGTGTCGACCCGCGTTGCTCCGCGGCCGGCTCTGCGCGCTGCGCGTGCCCAGGAGCTCGATGGCTCCGCGCAGGAGACCCGCGCGCAGGTTCGTTCCGCCCTCCGGATCGACCAGGAGCCGGTCCTCGAGCGCCCTGCGCATCGCCGCATAGTCGGAGGTGAGGGGCGCCTCGACCCAGGCGCTGTCGACGCGTGGGTCGAGCTCGCCCGCGAAGCTCACGAGGCCCACGCGCGTGGTGCGCGCGTCGAAGCCGTCGAGCAGCGAGGCGATCGCGGCCACCTCGGCGCCCAGGATGCTCTCGGTCCGCGACACGGACACGCCCGGCAGGCGCTTGAGCCAGCCCGAGCCTTCGCCGATCCCCGATGCCTCGGCCGTGCTTCCGGACGTGTCGATGACGAAGACCACGTCGAAGACCTCGAGCTCTCCCTGGTGCGCGAGCGCGCGTCCCGAGACGTAGCCGAGCCCGGGCTCGGCAGAGGGCGCGCGCACCCGATCGACCGAGTCGAGCGTGAGCGTGATCTCGGAGGTGTCCTTCGGGTCCACCACCGATGGATCGGCGGCCCGGGCGGCTCCAGCCACGAGCGCAATCGAGAGCCCGACCGCCAGCGCGTTCATCGCCCCGTTCGACGCGCCTCGACCGGTCCGCATTCCGCGCACCGGCGCACTGTATCCTGTACGCAGTGAGCGGATTCGCGATTCGCGGGGTGATCGAGGGCTTCTACGGGAAGCCGTGGGCGCATGATGACCGCCTCTGGCTGCTCGAGCGCATGGGGCGCTGGGGCATGAACACGTACATGTACGCGCCCAAGGACGATCCGTTCCACCTGGCGCGCTGGCGCGAGCCGTATCCCGACGAGCAGCTCGCGGAGTTTGGCGCGCTCGTCGCGGCGGGCGAGCGCGCGGGCGTGCGCGTCGGCTTCGCGGTCTCGCCGGGGCGCTCGATCGTGTACTCCGATCCCGCCGAGCGCGCGGCGTTCGTCGCGAAGCTCGCTGCGTTCCACCGCCTGGGTTCGCGCGTGCTCGCGCTCGGCGTCGACGACGTTCCCACGTCCCTGCTGCACGAAGCGGACCGGCGCGCCTTCCGCTCGCTCGCGCAGGCGCAGCTCACCTTGCTGCGCGAGGTGCAGGACGCCTTCGGGCGCGACTCGCTGCTCTGGCTCAGCCCCACCGACTACCTGGGCGTCGAGTCGACCGAGTACCTCGAGGAGATCGGCGCGGCCCTCGATCCGGCGATCGAGGTCGCGTGGACGGGCCGCACGGTGCTCGCCCCGGAGATCCTCGCGCGCGAAGCCGCCGCCCGCGCGAAGACCCTGCGGCGGCGCGTGCTGCTCGCCGACAACACGCCCGTCGCGGACGGACCGATGCGCGTGATGCTCCACTTGAATCCCTACGCCGGACGGGATCGCGAGCTCGACGTGCACGTCTCCGGGATCCTGCTGAACCCGATGGAGCAGGTGCGGGCGTCGTCGATCACGTTGCGCTGCGCGGCGGAGTACATGCGCGATCCGCGCGCCTACGACGCGGAGAGCGCCTGGACGCGCGCGGTCGACGAGCTCGGGGGCGCGGTCGCACCCGCGCTTCGCCTCTTCGCGCACGCGCATCGCTTCTCGCCGTCGACGGCCGACGACCGGGATCGCGAGCTCGAACGCGCGCTCGAGCGCCCGAGCGAGTCGCTGGCGGAGATCGAGGCGCTGCTCGCGGCGCGGCTCGCCGCGAACGAGGCGCTTCGCGCCGGCCTCGCCGACCCGCGACTGCTCGCGGAGCTCGAACCCTGGCTCGCCTCGCACGCGGCCGAGACGCGCCGCATGCAAGCGGCGATCGGCGGCCTGCGCGCGCTCGAGACGGCCACGCCCCGCAGCGCCAAGGTGCTGGGCTTCGTCGGCTTCGAAGGGAAGCTCACGCGCGAGCCGATTCCCGCCAAGGTGAGCTACGGCCCGCGGCGCGTGCTCTATCCGCAGCTCGTCTCGATGGGCGACGACACGATGGCCTTCGGCGCCGACCCGTCGCTCTACACGGATCGCTGTCTCGCCGACGAGCTGATCCGCTACGTCGAGGCGCGTGCGCTCGCCCTGCTAGGACGGTAGGGCGGTCACAGGCGGGTGACGCTTGATCGGAAGCGGCGCGCCCGCGGGGATCTCGAAGCGGTCCCCGCGCTGCTCCTTCACCAGGCGCAGCATCGGCAGCAGGAGCCGCCCGAGGATCTTCACGTCGTCGAGCGCGTCGTGCCGGCGCAGCCCGACGGTGTCGACGGAGAAGCGCTGCAGGAGCTTCGACGTGCTCCAGCGCTCGTCGGGCGGGCCCAGGAGCCAGGTCGCGAAGACGACGGAGTCGAGGATCGGCGGCAGCTCGACGGGCATGCGGTGGCGCGCGAGCTCTGTCTCGAGCAGCGGGACGTCGAACTCGAAGACGCTCTGGCCGATCCAGAAGTCGGCGCCGCGCGCCGCACTGAGATGACGTGCCCAGGCCTCGGGCAGCTCCGCCGCGCCGCGCAGCGTGTCGAGCGTGATGCCGGTCAGCTCGCGCACGACCTTGGGGATCTCGACGCCGTCGCCCGGCCAGACGAAGGTCGTGAACGCGGTCTCCTCGCGCAGGCGGCCGCCCTCGAGCATGCAGCCCGCGATCTGCGTGACGCGCTCGCGGGTCGTGTCGAGGCCGGTCGCCTCGAGATCGAAGAGCCAGATGCGCTTCTCCGAGAGACGCTCGATGAGGAGATCCGAGACGTTGTAGATCTCGTCCGAGACCGGATCGATGCGCAGCATCGGGTGTTTCAGTCCTAGCACGCGCGCCTCCGGAACTCTTCGACGAGATGCGCGGGCCCGGCCGCCAGCAGCGGCTGGAGCAGTACCTCGCGCTGGTTGTAGATGCGCTCGCCGCGTGCGAGCTCGACGAAGCGGCCGCCCGCTTCGCGCACGAGCAGGTCGCCGGCGCAGACGTCCCACTCGCTCTTCGGCGCGGCGGAGATCCACAGGTCCGCGCGCGCCGCCGCGACCAGCGCGAGCTTGAGCGCGACCGACCCGACGGGCTCGATGCGGGCGAAGAGCCCACGGAACGGCTCGATCTGGCCGCGCTTCATCTCGGTGCGCGAGGACAGCATCGTGCTGTGCGCCAGGTCCGTGGCCCTGGAGACCTCGATGCGCTCGCCATCGAGCCGAGCGCCGCTGCCGAGCCGCGCCGTGAAGCACTCGCGCGTGATCGGCTGAAGGATGCAGGCCGCGACGGGTCGACCTTGCACCGCGAGCGCGACCGAGACGGCGAACTCGGGCACGCCCTCGACGAACTCCTTGGTGCCGTCGAGCGGGTCGACGATCCAGACGCGCGATGCCCCGAGGCGCGACTCGCTGTCGAGCGTCTCCTCGGAGAGAACGCAGTCGTCGGGGAACTCGGCGCGAAGCACGGCGCCGATGGCGGCGTTCGCCTCGAGGTCCGCCGCCGTGACGGGGTTGTCGTCGGACTTGTCCCACGACGCGCGCCGCTCGGCGGACGCGTGGCGCGCAATCACCTCACCGCCCGCGAGCGCCGCCTCGCGCGCGACGTCCGCCTCCCGCTCGAAGCTCACTCGTCGTCGTCTCGGTCGTTGAAGCCGCCGTTCCCGCGGCGGCCTTTCGGGCGGCGGCGGCGGCGGCGCAGCTTGGGCTCGCACACGTCGCAGTGGCCGCACGGGGAGGGCTCGCCGTCCTCGAAGTAGCGCCGGATGTGCATCATCCGACACTCCTCCGTGTTGTTGGCGTAGTTGATGATGCTCTCGAGGCGGCGGCGGTCGGTGGTCTTGCGCTCTTCGTTGCGGCGAGAGAGGAGCTTCACCGCGTCGTTCACGTCGATCTCGCCCACGAGCGAGAACTGCCCGTCGGTCTCGGCGACCAGGCTCGCGTCGCGCAGACCCTCGAGGATCGCCTTGGTGCGCGTGACGCCCACCTCCGTCGCCATCGCCAAGGTCGAGGCATCCACCGCGCGGCCGTCCTTGGTCCAGGCCGAGAGGCCTTCGACGACCTTCTTGATCTGCGAGCGGGTCGCCGGGCCTTCCGACAGGAAGTGCCGCTGCACGTCGATGTCGCGCGGATCCCAGAGCAGGATGCAGCGCGTCGGCAGGCCGTCGCGCCCGCCGCGGCCCGCTTCCTGTACGTAGGACTCGAGCGAGCCGGGCACCTGGTAGTGCAGCACGTAGCGGATGTCCGCCTTGTCGACGCCGAGACCGAAGGCGCTGGTGGCGATCATCACGATGCGCTTGCCCGACGACATGAAGCGCTTGTGCGCGTGGTCGCGCTCCGCCTTCGTGAGCCGGCCGTGATAGATCTCGGCCGGGATGCGCGCGATCTTGCCGAGCGCTCCGAGCTCCTCGACGTCCTTCACCGTCGAGCAGTAGACGATTCCCGGACGCCGCAGGCGGCGCAGGTACTGCACGAGCTCGCGCCGCTTGATGTCCTCCGACTCGCAGGTCTTCACCTCGAAGCGCAGGTTGGGACGCGCGACGGGGCGCACCACCATTGCCGGATCGCGCAGCCCCAGGCGCTTCACGATCTCCTCGCGCACGAGCGGCGGGGCAGTCGCGGTCAGCGCGAGGATCGGCGGCCGGCCGAGGTCCTCGGCGAGCGCGCCGAGCGCGAGGTAGGCGGGCCGGAAGTCGTGGCCCCACTCGGAGACGCAGTGCGCCTCGTCGATCACGAGTAGCGAGACCTGCTGGTCGGCCACACGCTTCTTGAAGGCCGGGCCGGTCGCGCCCTCGGGCGTGATCAGAACGATCTTCTGGTCGCCTTCTTCGAGGAGCGTGAGCGCCTCCTCCTTCTCCGTGCCCGTGAGCGAGCTGTCGAGCCGCACGGTCTCGATGCCCTGCGCGCGCAGCTTCTCGAACTGGTCGCGGATCAGGGCGATGAGCGGCGAGACGACGACGGTGAGGCCGGGCAGGAGCAGGCTCGGAAGCTGGTAGGTGAGCGACTTCCCGCCGCCGGTCGGAAGGACGCAGAGCGTGTCGCGGCGATCGAGCACCGCGCGGATCGCTTCTTCCTGACCAGGCCGGAAGTGCCGCAGGCCGAACTCGCGCCGCAGCAGATCGAGCATCTGTCGCAGCCGCTCGTCGCTGACCGGCCCTCCGCCGCCGCGCCGCCGTCTTCGTCGCCGGCGGGGTCGCTCGCGCCAGGGCTCGTCGGTCGCGGGAGCGGCTTCGCTCTGCGGCGCGGATTCCTCCGCGCTCTCGTCCTCCGCGGATTCCGCGGAGTCGCCCCAGAGCTCGGGCTCTGCGTAAGGGTCTGAATTCGGTGCCAAAGCTGTCTCCGACGTCGAGGCGAGGTCGGCCGATGGCTCCGGTGCGCCGCCGATCCAGCGGCGCCTGCGCCGGCGGCGCCGGCGCGGACGATCAGCGGACTGCGGATCGGCGCCGGGCTGCGGCGCAGCGCTCTCGACGGGCGCCGGGTCGGCGCCATCGATGGGTGAATCGTTCGTCGCGCCCTCGGCGGCGAGTGGCCGTTGTCCGCGGCGCCTGCGGCGCCGACGCCGAGAGCGTCGCTGCGGACCCGGTGCGTCGACGGGTTGGTCGCTATCCGATTCCAGGATAGACCTCCGGCAACAGGGAAATGCCGGTGCTCAGTATATGCGGGAATCCGAGCACCGCCCGTCCGGGATTCAATTCGGTACGGGTTGACTTGCCGATCTGTGTACAGCATTTTGCCATACAGGTCATGGGCAAGCACTCCCGAGCCAAGCATCGCGTCACCTTCCGGGTCGACCCCGAGCTCGCGACGGCGCTCAAGCACCTCTCGAACCAGACCGCCTTCGTCGAGCGCGTGCTCCGCGAGGCGCTCGGCCGTCTGTGCCCGGTCTGCGCGGGCACGGGCGAGGTGCCCGACGTGCACCTCGCGGTCTCGAACCTGAAGAAGCTCGCGGGGCGACGTCTCGACCGCGTCACCGCCGCGCAGCTCAAGGCGCTGGTCCGGCTCGGCCGGCAGCTGCTCGCCACGAATCTCGAGCTCGAGACCTCCGCCGAAGACGGCGAGCTCGAGTTTCGGCTCGCGCGCTCGAACGAGCTTCTCCTCTCGGGCCGAATCCCGCGAGGGCAGTCCGAGCTCACCCTGACGCACTGAGCGTCAACCGCCTTCCGAAGGAGCCCCCCATGTCGACGATGATCACCGAGGAATGCATCAACTGCGGCGTCTGCGAGCCGGAGTGCCCGAACGAGGCGATCAGCGAAGGTGAAGAGACCTTCGTGATCAACCCGCAGCTCTGCACCGAGTGCGTGGGCTTCCACGCCAAGGAGCAGTGCGCGGAGGTCTGCCCCGTCGACTGCTGCGTCCCCGACCCGAACAACGTCGAGACGGAAGAGCTCCTCTTCACGCGCGCCAAGACGATCCACCCGGATCAGGCCGCCTCGCTCGCGCTTTCGGCGGAGACCTCGCGCTTCAGGAACTAGAGAGCAGGAGCTCGGGCTCGCCGAACTCGACCCCGTCGTGCGGGACGACGAGGACCGAGCAGTTCGGGATGTCCTCGTCGGGCACTCCGTGCCAGTCGCCCTCGACGTGCGCCCAGCAGGATCGGATCGCGCCCGCGTGGCTGACGACGACGACGTCACGGCCGATCGACCCGCGTGCGATCGCGGCGAGCGCTGGACCCGCTCGTTCGCGCACCTCGATCAGTGTCTCTCCCGCGGGCGGCCGCCACTCCTGATACGGCAGCGAGCCGTAGCCCGGCGTTGTCAGCACGGCGTCGTACGAGTGGCCGTGTAGGTCGCCGAGCGACCGCTCGCGCAGGTCGGGCTCCAGCTCGATCGGTAACGCGAGGGCGGCGGCGATGATCTCCGCGGTCTGGTGCGCGCGGGTCATCGGGCTGGAGACGATCCGAGCTGGCGCAAACCGCGCGCGCAGGAACACCGCGGCACGCGCGGCCTGCTCACGCCCGACGGGCGTGAGCGGCACGCGGTCGGAATCCGTGAAGCGTCGCGTCGCGTTGCCCGCGCTTTCGCCGTGACGGACGAGCAGCAGTCGCCCCAAACGCTACCCGACGATCGGAAGCGATCCCGTCGCGCCGCGGTTGTCGGTCATCAGCCCGACCGCGCGCCACTGCGACTCGGTGCGCTCGGTGATCAGGCCGAGGCGGCACAGGTTCGGAATCACCGTGTGCATGAACGGCATGGCGTTGATCTCGGCCCAGTTCGGCAGGCCGAGCGACATGTTCACGATCATCTCCGGGTCGTAGCCGTACTTCGGCGCGAACAGGTGGAGCATGTCGAGCTGCTGGTTCGCGTTCAGCGCCTCGAGGATGCCGAAGGCCCAGTCCTCCATGCGCTCCATCTCTTCCCCGCTCGCGCGCTTCACGGTGCGGCGCATGGTGAGCACGCCGAAGGCCGCGTGGCGCGACTCGTCCTGCTCGACGCGGCGGATGATGTCGCGCACCAGGTCGTTGCGCGTGTTCTCGCGCAGCTGGTTCATGATGCCCACCGCGGTGCCCTCGAAGAGGGTCTGCATGCCCAGGCACTTCATGGTGTAGCCCTCGATCGAGAGCAGCTCGTCGAGCAGGACCTTCAGGTTGGCGCTGATCGGGTAGATCGTGCCCATCTTCTCGGCGAGCAGGCGCGCGAAGACCTCCGTGTGGCGGGCCTCGTCGTAGACCTGGTTCGCGGCGTAGAACTTCTCGTCGGTGGTCGGACAGAGGTTCGTGAGCTGGCCGCAGAGCTGCAGCGCGGCCTGCTCGCCGTGCAGGAGCTGCGAGAGCAGGTAGCTCAGCTCGTCGAAGACGGCTTCCTTCTGCGTGGCCTCGTCCTTGCCGAGCAGCTTCGTGACCTGGCCGAGCAGCGACATCTCCGGGTTGGCGATCCACTCGCGCGGCGACACCGGGATCGCCCAGTCGACGTCGACGCTGGCGTTCCACTGATTCGCCTTGCCCTTCTCGTGCAGCGCGCGCAGCTCGCTGACCTCGCTGCCGTACTCCCAGCCGTTCCAGCGCACCGCCATCGGCACCTTGACGTCGAGCTTCGCGCGGATCGCGGCCACCTGCTTCTCGTCCGGGAAGTCGACGATCTCGAAGTTGCCGAGCTGCTTCCGGTTGTCCTGCATGAACTTGTCCACGGCGGGTCTCCTCAGGCTTTGCGCGCGACCAGCGCGCGCTCGATGAAGTCGATCACGTGATCCTTGCGCCCCCGGATCTCGGCGGCGGAATACAGCGGCGCGCCGAAGAGCTCTTCGCCGAACTCCCCGGTCGCGAAGTGAAAGACGGTCATGCCGATCAGGGTCTGCACGGTGTGCTGGACCGGCACGCGGCGCAGCTCGCCGGAGGCCATGCCCTGTTCGAGGCCCGCGGCGACGCGCGCGAGCACGCGCTGCAGCACCACGCGCGCGGCCTGGTCGGCGGGCTCGTCGTAGTCGACCTCGAAGAGCGAGCGCAGCAAGAGGGGGGCGCGCGCGGGGTTCTCCACCAGCCCGTCGATCACGCCCTCGACGAAGAGCCGCAGGCGCTCGCGCGCGTCGTTTGCCCGGGCGTCGGCCGCGGCCAGGCGCAGGTCGAACTCGACGAAGCAGCGCTCGTGCACCGCCGCCCAGAGCTCGCGCTTGCTGGGGAAGTGGTGGAAGAGGGCGGACTTCGAGACGCCCACGCTCTCCGCGACGGCGCGCATGCCGACGCCGGCGAAGCCGAAGCGCGCGAACAGCGACTCGGCGGTGTCGAGGATCTTCTCCCGGGTCGAGGGGGAGACCTCCGTCTCGTCCGAATCGCTTGCGCCCGCCATCGAGACCTCATTTTCAGGCCGCCGGCCAGACCGACCGACCGGTCGGACGGGAGCCTACACGTGGCCCTTCGGCAGGGCAAGCGCGAAGCTGGCTGCGTGGTCGATCCCTCCCTTCTGGGCCTCGCGCGATCGGCGCGGGACGCCCTCGATGCCGTGCTCCTCGGGCACGACGACGCGAAGACCGGTCTCGTCCTGGCGTTGCTCGCGCGCGAGCACGCCTATCTGGAAGGGCCGCCCGGCTGCGGGAAGTCCGCGCTCGGGGGAGCGCTGGCGCGCATCGCGGGCGCGCGCGCGATGCACGCGAGCTTCCACCGCGACACGAACGCGTCCGAGCTGCTCGGCGCTCCGCGACTCCGGCGCGAGCGGCGCGGGAACGCGGAGCGCCTCTCGTTCGAGCTCATGCCGGGGCCGCTCGCGACCGCCGAGGTGCTGCTGCTCGACGACCTCTCCCGCGCGCCGGGGGAGGCGCTCTCGCCGCTGCTGCGGATCCTGTCCGAGCGGCGCGCGGCCGGAGCGCCGCTGCCGCTCGAGACCGCGATCGCGACCGCGGGTGCGGCGGATCTCGAGAGCTACGCGGACCCGCTCGAGCCGAGCCAGCTCGACCGCTTCGCGATCCAGGTCCGCATGCGCGGGCTCGTGTCGGGACGCCGCTTCGAACGCGCGCGCGCGCTGCTCGATCGCGATCCCGAGCCGCCGCTTCGCGCCGTGCTCGAAACCGATCAGCGCCACGCGCTGCAGCGCGCGACCCGCGCGCTGCCGATCGATCCGGCGGCGCGCGCTGCCCTCCTGCGCGCGGTCGAACGGCTGCGCGCCGCGGCGGGAGACGAGCCGGCGCTGCTCAGCGATCGCGCGTTCGCGCGCGCGGCCCCGCGGATCCTCCAGGCGCACGCCTTCCTGCGCGGCTCGGAGCGCGTCGAGCCGATCGACGTGCGCGCGCTCCGCTTCATGCTCGCGCGCCGTGTGCCGGAAGCGCTCGAGCCCTTCGTCGCCGCGATTCTCGAGGACTCCTTGCTCGAGAGCACGCCCGTTCCCGCGCCTCCCGCGTCCACGCGCCCCGCGGCCGCGGCGGGCGAGGGTGGGGGACCGACCGATTCGCCCGTGCCCGTTCCCGGACTCGAGACGGTCCCCGCTCCGATCGAGAGCATCGCGCCGCAGGCGCGCGCGCGCGGTGACGACGACGCGGCCTCGGTCGAGAGCCTCGTCCAAGCACTGCTCGGCCGCCTCGAGCGCGGCGCGGTCGCGCGCGGCGAGGATCCCGGCGGCCAGCCACGCGGCTGGCGGCGCATGCGCCGTCTCGACGAGCTGCTCGATGCGGACCCGGTCGATGCGCTGCTCTTCGCGAAGGGGCAGACCACCACACCGCGGGTCTATCGGCGCGAGCGGCGCAACGCGGGCGGCACGCTCGCGGTGCTGCGGGACGTGTCGGCGTCGATGGAAGGCCGGCTCTCGCGCTGGGCCGGCCAGGTCGTCGCAGGGCTGGTGCGCACCGGCGCGCGCCGGCGCATGCGCATGGGCTACGTCGAGTTCAATCACGAGGCCGAGCGCTTCGAAGCTGGCGGCGCGTTCTTCCATCGCCGCTACCGGCGGCTGCTCGCGCTCGCGTCGCGGCGGCGCGCCGAGGGCCGCACGAACTACGAGGCGCCGCTGCGCAGCGCGCTCGCGGAGCTTCGCGGCACGGCGGGCCGCGAGCGACACGTGGTGCTCTTGACCGACGGCGTGCCCGTGCTCGGCGATCCGTCCGTGCGCAACGAGCGCGCGCTGGCTCGAGAGCTCGGAGTTAAGGTACACACGGTCTTCCTTGGACTCGGCGAATGTCCCGAGGTGCTGGATGAGATCTCGCGCGAGACGCAGGGGAGCTGCTTCGTGGCGAGGCCGCGGCCGGACGGGCGGGTGACGGTGCGCGAGCGCAAGGGCGAGGGGGAGCATTGACGCACGGTCTCGCGCGACTGCGCGCGCTGCTCGACCGCCACGTCGTCGGGCACGATGAGGCGAAGGACGCGCTCCTGCTCGCACTCGTGTGCCGCGAGCACATCTACCTCGAGGGCCCGCCGGGCTCCGCGAAGACGCGCATGGCCGAGGTCGCGGCGCGCGGCTCGAGCCTGGGCTTCTTCTTCTACCAGATGCACCGCGACACGCGCCTCTCCGAGCTCGTCGGCGACGTCGTGCTCGAGCGCCGCGCGCTGGCCGAGGGCGAGGGCGAGCGCATCCACCAGACGATCGAGCCCGGCGGCATCCTCACCGCGGAGATCTGCGTGCTCGACGACATCTCGCGCGCGCCGGGCGAGGCGCTGAACGTGCTGCTGCGCATCCTGAACGAGCGCAAGTTCGGCGAGAAGCCGATCCCGCTTCTGACCGCGATCGCCACCAGCAATCCGCTGCGCGACGAGTACTACAACGAGCCGCTCGATCCCGCGAACCTCGACCGCTTCGCCATCCAGCTGCGGGTCGCGGGGCTGATCCAGTCGGGCGACCGCTCGCTCGCGCGCGCGCTCGTCGACCAGTTCGCGGACGGCCGGGTGGTCGAGCAGCCCGAGCCCGAGCCGGTGCTCGGCCGCGCGGACCTCGACGCGCTCCACGCGGCGCAGGCGCGCATCGACGTGCCGGCCGCCGAGAAGGACCGGCTGATCGAGTTCCTGCGCCGGCTCGTGGTCGACTATGATTGCGACGAGACCAACTCGCTCCTCACCGATCGCAGCTTTCTCGTGAAGGCGGTGAAGCTCCTGCGCGGACGCGCACTGCTCGCCGGCCGCGAGCGTGTGGAGCGCGAGGACCTGGCGGTGCTGAATCTGATGACCACCTTCCGCGTGCCCGAAGAAGTGCACGAGAAGGTGCCCGAGCTGATCGAGGAGATCGTCGCGTGAAGATATCGGTCACGGTGAACGGACAGGTGCAGGAGCGCGACGTCGAGCCGCGCACCTTGCTGGTGCACTTCCTGCGCGAGAACCTCGGGCTGACCGGCACGCACATCGGCTGCGAGACCACGATCTGCGGCGCGTGCACGGTGCACCTCGACGGCCGCGCGGTGAAGAGCTGCACGATGTTCGCGGTGCAGGTCGACGGCCGCGCCGTGACGACGGTGGAAGGGCTCGCAAAGGACGCCGAGCACCTGCACCCGATCCAGACCGGATTCTGGGAGGAGCACGGCTTGCAGTGTGGCTACTGCACGCCGGGCATGATCATGACCACGTCGGCGCTCCTGGCGGAGAACGCGAACCCGAGCGAGGCGGAGATCCGCCACGCGATCGAGGGGAACATCTGCCGCTGCACGGGCTATCAGCAGATCGTGAACGCCGTGCAGCACGCGGCCCGGCTCGGAAAGGGGGCACGCTGATGCCGGTTCGACCCGTCTCCGTCGGCCAACGCATCAAGCGGCGCGAGGATCCGCGCCTGATCCGCGGGCTCTCGAGCTACACGGACGACTTCAAGCTCCACGGCATGCTGCACGCCGCGTTCGTGCGCAGCGACTACGCCGCGGGGAAGATCGAGAAGATCGACGCCTCGCGCGCGCTCGCGCGCAAGGGCGTGGTTGCCGTCTACACCTTCGACGACCTCCGCGGCAAGGTGGGGCGCACGCCGTGCGTCGCCCGCCCCGAGCCCGGGCGCGACGCCGAGCACCCGCTGCTCGCGGACAAGTTCGTGCGCTGGGTCGGCCAGCCGATCGCCGTGGTGATCGCCGAAGACCGCTACGTCGCGCGCGACGGCGCGCTCGACGTCTCGGTCGAGATCACGCCGCTGCCTGCGAACATCGATCTGAAGCGCGCGCTCGAGCCCGATGCCCCGCGCGTCTACGCGGACCACAAGGACAACATCGCGCTGCACATCCCGCGCAGCGGGAACCCCGAGGTCGAGAAGCTCTTCGCCGAGGCCGACGGGATCGTGAAGCTCGAGCTCGTGAACCAGAAGGTCGCCCCGGTCTCGATGGAGGGCCGCGCGGTGCTCGCGCACTGGGACGAGGGCCCGCAGAAGCTCACGCTCTGGACGTCGACCCAGGTGCCGCACCTGGTGAAGCAGTCGGTCGCGCAGTGCCTGGGTCTCTCCGAGATCCGCATCCGCGTGATCGCGCCCGAGGTGGGCGGCGGATTCGGCGCGAAGATCCCCGTCTACGCCGAAGAGTGTCTCCTGCCGTGGATCTCGAAGCAGCTCCGCCGGCCGGTGAAGTGGTCCGAGACGCGCACCGAGAACCTGATGGGCACCACGCACGGACGTGGCCACATCCACGAGATCGAGGGCGCGTACAAGAAGACGGGAGAGCTGCTGGCGCTGCGCGGCCGCGTGATCTCCGACTGCGGCGCGTACCCGTCGTTCTTCGGCGCGAGCATCGCCACGTTCACGCCGCTGATGATGCCCGGCTGCTATCGCGTGAAGGCGATCGACGTCGAGGTGGTCGTCGTCTACACGAACACCATGGCGACCGACGCCTACCGCGGCGCGGGCCGGCCCGAAGCGGCGTACACGGTGGAGCGCGTGCTCGACGAGGTCGCGGTGGCCACGGGGCTCGACGCGGTCGAGGTGCGCCGGCGGAACTTCATTCCCAAGAGCGCCTTCCCGTTCACCACCGCCACAGGAGCCGTGTACGACTCGGGCGACTACGAGCTCTCGCTCGCGAAGGCGCTCGAGCGCTTCGACTACCCGGCCGCGCGCGCGAAGCAGGCGAAGGCGCGGGCCGAAGGCAAGCTGGTCGGCATCGGGGTCGCGACGTTCACGGAGATCTGCGGTCTCGGTCCGAGCACGGGAGCCTCGCCGATCCAGCGCACCGGAAGCTGGGAGGCGGGCATGGTGCGGGTCGAGCCGACGGGCAACGTCATCATCACCACGGGCGTGTCGCCGCATGGCCAGGGCCAGGAGACCGCCTTCGCGCAGATGGCCGCGGACGCGTTCGGCATCGACGTGAACGACGTCGAGGTGCTGCACGGCGACACGGACGTGGTCACGCACGGCGTCGGTACGTTCGGCAGCCGTGGGCTCGTGGTCGGCGGCACGGCGGTGCACATGGCGCTCGAGAAGGTGAAGGCCAAGGCGTCGCGCATCGCGGCGCACCTGCTCGACGCGAAGCCCGACCAGGTGACCTTCGACGGCGAGTCGTTCCGCGTGACGGGCGGCGAGCGGAAGATGTCGTTCCGCCAGGTCGCCGAAGCCGCACATCTGTGGAACGTCCCGATCCCCGGCGAGGAGCCGGGCCTCGAGGCGGTCGCGCGCTTCGAGCCGACGGGCACCACGTTCCCGTTCGGTGCGCACTTCTGCGAGGTCGAGGTCGACCCGGACACGGGCGAGGTCGCGCTCACGCGCTACCTCGCGGTCGACGACGCGGGCAAGATCGTGAACCCGCTGCTCGCCGACGGACAGCGGCTCGGCGGGATCATCCAGGGCCTCGGTCAGGCGATGTGCGAAGAGGTCGTCTACGACGAGAGCGGACAGCTCCTGACGGCGACCTTGATGGACTACGCCATGCCGAAGGCGCACATGTTCCCGCGCATCGAGCTCGACACGACCTGCACGCCCACGCACCTGAATCCGCTGGGCGCGAAGGGCATCGGCGAGCTCGGCACGATCGGCTCGACGCCGTGCATCGTCTCGGCGGTGCTCGACGCGCTGCGGCCGCGCGGCGTGAAGCACCTCGACATGCCGCTCAAATCGGAACGCGTCTGGCGCGCGCTCCAGGAGGCCGCGCGATGATCCCCGACCAGTTCGAGTACTTCGCACCGCGCAGCCTGAAGGAGGCGATCGAGCTGCTCGGCAAGCGTGCCGACGCGAAGCTGCTCGGCGGCGGCATGAGCCTGATCCCGGCGCTGAAGCACCGGCTCGCCGCCGCCTCGGCCCTGATCGATCTCGGCCGCGTGCCCGATCTCGAAGGCATGTCCGAGAAGCGCGGCGCGATCGCGATCGGCGGGCGAACCACGCATCGCGCGCTCGCGGTGCCCGGCGAGTTCAAGGACGTGCACGTCCTGCACGAGACGGCCGGCGCGATCGGCGACGTGCAGGTGCGCAACCGCGGCACGATCGGCGGGAGCCTCGTGCACGCCGACCCCGCGGCGGACTGGCCGGCCGCGTTCCTCGCGCTCGACGGCGAGGCGATCGCGGTCGGTCCGAAGGGCGAGCGCGTGATCCCCGCCGCGCAGTTCTTCACCGGCATGCTGGCCTCGGCCGTGCGACACGACGAGGTGTTGACGGAGGTGCGGCTCAAGGTCGAGCGCAAGCGCGCGGGCACGGCCTACGTGAAGCTGCGCCAGCCGGCGTCGGGCTTCGCGATCGTCGGCGTCGCCGCGCAGGTGACGCTCGACCGGAGCGGCCGGATCGAGCGCGCGAGCGTGGGCGTGACGGGCGTGAACTCGACCGCGTTCCGGGCGGCCGCGCTCGAGAAGAGCCTGGTCGGCACGACGCCGGACGCCGCGACCCTGCGCTCGCTGTGCAAGCGCATCGAGGAGGCCGAGCCGATGGAGGACATGCACGCGTCGGCCGAATACCGCGCGCACCTCGTCGGCGTCTTCGCCATGCGCGCGCTCGCGACGGCGAGCGGCCGAGCCGCGGCGTGAAGCTCGAGG